>Ga0137409_10001842_pt1 | contig 22831 bp, 23 predicted proteins | sample CZODoug1_16funga_FD_122059 | JGI IMG/M metagenome (GOLD analysis project Ga0137409, IMG submission 122059) | Vadose zone soil fungal communities from Angelo Coast Range Reserve, California, USA - CZODoug1_16fungal (Hybrid Assembly) | ecosystem: Environmental > Terrestrial > Soil > Vadose zone...
ATTTGATTCTGAAAGTTATTTTTATTCCCTTATTGGGAGTATGTCTCCCTATTGTCTCTGGTATTATTGAATATCATCGCTATTCTACTTTTGAACTCATTAGCGCAAACCTTTTTTTCATTCTTACCTCTTTCCTAATCTGGCATGGATGCAACTGGATACATACAAAGCTTCGACCATTGTATAAACCAATATCCAACCCGTTTTCTAAAATTGCGGTGGTTTGCATGGTATCAGCTTTATATGGAGCCTGTACCGGAACCCTGTCGGTGATTGCCTGGTTCAAGATGTCGAGAGAACCCTTTAGCACGGCAGGCATCTACCGGTTCCTTGCATTATGTGTAGCTGCTGTGATCATTTTTACACTTATCTATGAAATTCTTTTCCTGAGTAAGGAAAGAGAACTGGATACCCGTATCGTGGATCAATTGGATAAGGAACGTTCGCATGCCGAGCTGCAGGCACTTGCCAGTGAAATGGATCCCCATTTTATATTTAATTCACTCAATACGCTCAATCACCTGATCGTAAATCAACCGAAGGAGGCTCATTCCTTCAATAACCGGTTGGCACAGGTATATAAATATTTCCTGATCAATAAGAATAAGGAGCTGATCTCGCTGAAAGACGAACTCGAATTCATCGAAAGTTATTTTTACCTGTTGCAAATACGTCACGATGATAAGCTGAAGTTGCAAACATCGTTGAATGGCAAAAACCAGGAAACGGTAATGATCCCCCCTTGCTCATTGCAGATATTAGTTGAAAATGCTATTAAGCATAATGAATTTACGGAGGAGGATCCCTTATTGATAAAGGTATCCCTCAATGAACACTATCTCTATGTAAGCAACAATATCAAGCCAAAAACTTATGCCGTGAACTCTACAGGCATAGGGCTCAAAAACCTGAGTTGTAGCGACGGTTTGGTTTTGGGTGGAGCAGCGCTTCAGCGCTGCATTGAGTGCTCTTGTGGGATGGGCTTTTAGCCACGGCGGGTCGCAGTCAGCCGCCCGCCATCAGATCTCCGCCTCGACCTCCACCGGAAAGTTCACCGACCTGGCAATAAAGCAAAACCGATGCGCTTCTTTGTGGAGTGCCAGCGCCTTCGCATGGTCATCGCCGGTTGCAATTTTGATCTTCGGCCGTAGCACGACACGTACAAACTCCCCAGACCCATCCTCGTTCTCCGTCATCACACCGGAGGCGGCGTCCTGGTATTCGAGAACCGTCAGGTGGTTCACTGCACACAAATGCAAGTACCACAACATATGGCAGGCCGAAAGGCTCGCGACCAGCAGCTCTTCCGGATTGTAACGGGACGCGTCGCCGCGAAAGTTGGGATCGCTCGAACCTGGAATCTGCGGTTTGCCGTTGACCGCGATAGTGTGATCCCGCCGATAACTCTTGTAAGTTTTCGTGCCGTCGCCCTCGTTGCCGGTCCAATCCACTCGAACTTCGTAGCTGTGCTGTTTCACGGACCCTCCTCCATCGCTCCGTAGGACGAAATCACCTCGCCCGCGTATGTTCAAGCGTCCACGCTTGCGAAACCGCTCGTCCCTTCACGATATCGTCGACCACCAGAATCAACTGATTGCCGTGATCGCTGTAAAGCACTTCGATGTTGATTCCGGCCTCGGCCATCCGGCGTGTGAGCTTACCGACCTGGCCCGGTTCGGTCTGATTCAGCCGCTGGACGAGTACATCGCTCACTTTCACCACCCGGATGCCTGCCGCCTCGAGCGCTTTGCGAGCCGCGGCACCGTCGTGAAAGAGGAAGTGTGCGACGCCTTTGCCGTCGACTACAAAGGCCCCTCCACCTTCGATGCTCACCCCGGCGCGGCCGAGGGCCGCGCCCATGTCTGCCAGTGCGCCAGGACGGTTTTCGAGTGCAATCGCCACATCCTGCATGCTGTGTCCTCCATCGCCCAGAAACACGAGCCGCATCTCCGTTGTACCATCAAAACGCATGCCTTTTGTACCCAACCCGATGACCCACACCAGCGCACGCCTGCTCGAATTCGAGACGCTGCGCGAGTTGCTGACGGGATACGCTTCTTCTCCGCTGGGCCGACGTCGAATTGTAGAATTGCAGCCTTCGCTCGACCACCCATGGATCGAAACCCAGCAACAGCTCACCACCGAAATCCGCGAATTCCGCCGCGTCCGCGGACGCTTTGAATTCACCGGTTTGCCGGAAGTGACGAAACTGCTGGAGAAATCGCGCATCAGCGGAGCAGCTATTGAGACTACCGAAATCCGCGACATCGTTCTGCTGGTTGACCGTGCCTCTGAATGGCGCGAAATCGTAAAGCAGCCTCCCGCCGCCATGCGCTCCGAGTGGACAGCCGTCGCGGCGCTCTCGGCTAACATCGAGGATTTCACCGAGTTCCTGCGTTTTTTTCGCAACAAGATACTGCCCGACGGCACGCTTGACGATCGCGCCTCGTCCGAACTGACTCGCACCCGCCGCGAGATTGAAAAACAAAAACGCCTCATCCAGGAATCGTTGCGCGGTTACCTGCGCCGTCTCGCCGAAGGCGGCACCGTGCAGGACGAACTGATCACCATCCGCGGCGAACGCTTCGTCATTCCTGTGAAAGTCGAACAGAAACGGCGCGTGCAGGGCGTAGTCCACGGCGTCAGCTCCAGCGGACAGACCGTCTTTGTCGAACCCCTCGAAACCATCGAGCAGAACAACGAACTGGTGCGCCTGCTGGATGAAGAGCAAGCCGAAATCCACCGCATCCTGCTAGAGATGACCCGCTGCATCGGCGAAAACGCCGACGCCATCCTGGCCGTCGCCGAAATCCTGGCCGAACTCGAACTCCAGTTCGCCAAAGCCCGCTTCGCCGAAGACTACAACTGCGTAGCTGTGAGCTTGGTGAGCTTATGTGGGGACGGGTCTCTAATCCGCCCAAGCCGAGCGGAAGCTCGGCAGCCAGTGGAGAGCGCTTCAGCCCTCGAAGTCTCTCGCCTGCTCCTCCACCGCGCCCGCCACCCGTTGCTCGAACGCAATCTCAAATTAAAGAACGCTGCCATCGTCCCGGTCACAGTCGAACTGGAAGGTGACCACCGCCAACTGGTAATCACCGGCCCCAATACCGGCGGCAAGACCGTGACCCTGAAGACCGTCGGCTTGCTCGCCCTGATGGCCCAGTCCGGCATTCCCGTCCCCGCCGACCGCGCTGACATGCCAGTCTTTGACGCCATCCTCGCCGACATCGGAGACTACCAGTCGATCGAGCAAAATCTTTCGACCTTCTCCGCCCACGTCACCAACATCGACTTCATCTCCCGCACCGCCACGCCGGAATCGTTAGTGATCCTCGATGAACTCGGCTCCGCCACCGATCCCGAAGAAGGCGCGGCCCTGGCCGTCGCGATCTCCGATCACTTCCGCACGATCGGATGCATGAGCGTGATCTCGACTCACCACACTTCGCTGAAAGTCTATGGCGCAAACACCACCGGCGTGATCAACGCCTCGGTAGGATTCAACGAGACCACGCTGCAACCGACGTACGAACTGAAGATCGGCATTCCCGGCGCGTCCGCCGGAATCAATATCGCGCAGCGTCTAGGTCTGAATCCCACGATCATTACATCCGCCCGCAGCCGCCTGAGCACGCAGACCCAGGACGTGGCGAAGTTCCTCGACCGCCTGCATACCGAGTTACGTGAATCCGATACCCAGCGCGCGAAACTTCAGGCGCGCGAGCAGGAACTCGAACGCGAGAAGCGCCAACTCGCCACCGAAGGACGCAAAGAGCAGCAAACCCAAATTCGCGAGATGGAGAAGAAACTCGAAACCCTCTTCCGCGACTTCGAGTACCACGCCCGCGAAGCCGTCAACGCCGTGCAGGACCGCGCCGCCGCCCAAAAACTATCCAAAGACGCCGAACGCCGCATCGCCAAACTGCGCCGCGAATTTCGCGAACAGTTCGATTCTACCGTCGTAGCCCACGCCACCGGCGCCGACCGCAACGATCCCAACGCCCAGCCCGCCCTGGTCAAGCACGTCGGCGAAGGCGACACCGTGAAACTCAAATCCATGGGCCGCGCGGGAGTCGTCAAGAAGAAGATCGACGACAATCATTTCGAAGTTGAGATCGGCTCGATGAAAATGCGTATCGCCCGCGAAGATATCGCCGAGGTGCTCGCCCGCGTCTCCGACTCGCCGGTCCAGGCCGCCCGCGCTCGCGGTGTCAAAGTGTCTTTGCAAGATGAAGTGAGCGACCTGAATATGGCCTCCGAAATCAACGTCATCGGCCAGAACGTCGACGACGCCACCCGCGAAGTAGAGAGATTCGTCGACCGCGCCTTTCTGGCCGGGATGCCACGCGTCCGGATTGTCCACGGCAGCGGCATGGGGATTTTGCGTAAGGCCTTGCGCCAATATTTGCAGAAGCATCCGCACGTTGCGACTGTGACGGAGCCTCCGCAGAACGAAGGTGGGGGCGGGGCTACGGTCGTGGAGTTGCGGGTGTAGGGGATAGCTGCCTCCTTTTTATCCCCTTGACATCTGACATATAGGCGATACTATGAATAGTAGTCAGGGGACGTCTATGGCTACGCCCGCGAGGCTTACGCGACAAAAGATCTCCACGACCGTCGCACCCGAGACCGCCAAGTATTTGGAAGACCTTGTGTCGATGGGCGAAGTGTCCACGCTTGCTCAAGCAATCGACTTAGTGGTCAATCGGATTCGCGCGGTGGAGAATCGGGAACGCCTTGAGCGCGATACAGCAGAATACTTCGAGAATATGTCTCCCGAGGAGAGTGCGGAAGAAAATAGGTTAGCGATGGCTCTTTCGCAGGCCGCACGAGGCATCGACTTTGATCGCGAACCCTAGCCCGCGGCGGGGAGAAATCTGGACCGCCTACCTTGAAGAAGCGTCCCAGCGGCACTGGGTCGTTATCACCTCGCTGGACAGCCGCAATTTGAGTGAACACACGTCCTCGGTATTAGTAGTTCCCTTCGGAAGTTATGGAAAGCCGGGCCCGACAGTCGCACAGCTGCCTCCGGGAGAAACGGGTCTGCCGGAGGTTTCCTACCTCAAGGCGCATTTCATCCAAGTGTTGACTAAGAATAGGTTAATTGAGCGACAGCGCCGGGTCCTCTCGTACACCCGAATGAAAGAACTAGTTCAAATGATTCGTCGTTCGATCGATCCCGACGCGCTGGGTCCTGACGTTGACAGGATGGGGCTGGCGCGACGCTCTTGAGTCTCGGTCTCCCCCAGGGTCATACCATGTCGTGATTCCCCTTTCTGATACCCTGAGTCCATGCCCCTTGAGCGCCTCCAAAAGATAATCGCCGCCGCCGGAGTCGCTTCTCGCCGCAAAGCAGAAGAGCTGATCACTTCCGGACGCGTGCAGGTCAACGGCACGGTCGTTACAGAACTGGGCACCAAAGCAGACCCCGAAGTGGATCATGTCCGCGTCGATGGCAAGTTGCTGCGTGGGCCCGAACGCCATACTTATATCGTCCTCAACAAGCCTAAAGGCTATGTGACGACGGTGAGCGATCCCGAAAAAAGGCCAACCGTCATGGATCTGGTGCGCGGCGCCAAGGCGCGCGTGTATCCAGTTGGACGGCTGGATTGGGCCAGCGAAGGGTTACTCGTACTAACCAATGACGGGACGCTCGCGAATGCGCTCATGAAAGCGTCGTCGAATGTGCCGAAGACATATGTCGTGAAAGTCGCCGGCCAGCCGGACGCTGGCAAGCTCGATAAACTTCGCGCGGGAGTTTCCATCGCCGAAAAGGGTGGACGCCGAGTACGAACGGCGCCGGCTCGAATCCGCATGATCCGCGAGGCGGACAATCCCTGGCTGGAAGTGACGATTATCGAAGGCCGCAACCGGCAAGTCCGAAAAATGTTTGAAGAGGTTGGACACCACGTAGAGAAGATCCGCCGCGTGCAGTATGGTCCGCTCTCGCTGGATGTGCCACCGGGAGAATTTCGCAGTCTGACTTTAGAGGAAGTGTCGCAGCTGAAGGCGGCGGCTTCGGGGAAACCTATTTATGTGCCTAGACCCGTGGTGCTGCCAACTGAGCGGCCTCGGGGGCTGAAGCCCTCAGCGGGGATTGTGAATCGCAGCGCTAAAGCGCTGCGCCACCCAAAAGCGGGGCCCCATTCCAAACCGCGCCGCGCCGCCACCGCTTTGCGCGATTCCAAACCGCGGCGGGACTTTAGATCGCCGCCCGCTGCCGCCACCGCGCCGCGCGACTCCAGACCGCGACGAGACTTCAGATCGCCGGGTGAGCGACCGCAGGGGCTGAAGCCCCCGCCGAAGATCGCGAATCGCAGCGCTGAAGCGCTGCGCCACCCCAAAACCGTGCCCTACTCCAAGCGAAGGCGGGATTCCGGATCGCCGCCCGACGCCACCGTGCCGCGCGACTCCAGACAGCCGCGTGATTTCAAGCCACGACGCGACTCCAGACCGCGGCGAGACTTCAGATCGCCGACCGCCGCCACGGGGTCCCGCGATTCCAAACCGCCACGCGACTTTAAACCGCGACTCGACTTCAAACCGCGGCGCGACTCGACTCCGCGTCGTCCTCACAAGTCTGGATTCTCGAAGAAAAGCTAGCGAGCGGCTTCCGCGATCATCGGCAACCGGGCGGCGCCGAACAATCCCGCATCGCTTCCCAGCAACGCGCGCGTCACAATGGTCTTTCGTCCTGGCCCTGGGTCGACGTGCGCCGACGCACCTGCGCCTTGCGCGAGCGGATCAGGAGGAGCAGTGGCGGCATAGACCATGCAGCGGTGGCGGAGTTCCTCGAAAATAGCGGGAGCAAAAACTTCCCACGCGCTGGCCACTCCTCCTCCGACAACGTAAATCGGCAGGTTGAGGGAATTCACCAGAGTGGAAAGCACAATACCAAGGGCACGCCCCACGCGGCGGTAGATACGTTTCGCGTCTTCATCGCCCTGAAGCGCCAGGTTGAAAATAGATTTCGCACTGAACTCCGCGTCAGAGTGAGCGGCGCGAGCCAGCGTGCAGGAATCGTTCTCCGCGATCGCTTCGCGCGCCATGCGTACGACCGCAGTGGCCGAAGCGTACTGTTCCAGGCATCCGCGATTTCCGCAGCCGCAGGGATGCCCCTCGGGCTCGACCGTAGTGTGGCCAAACTCGCCAGCCATACCATTCATGCCGTGCCAGATCTGGCCGCTCATCACCAGGCCGCCGCCGACGCCGGTGCCCAGGGTCAGCATCGCCATGTCATCGTGTTCTTTGGCCGCGCCCAGCCACTTCTCACCGAAGGCTGCGACGTTGGCGTCGTTTTCCAGGATCACCATCGTGTTCAGTCGCCGCTCAATCTCGGCGCGCACCGGATAGTCCGCCCAGCCAGGAAGGTTGGGCGATTCCCGCAGCAGCCCAGTTTGCATGTCGATGATGCCGGGCACACCGATGCCGATCCCGAGCATCTGGGATGAATTCTTGTATTTCTCGGACAAATGTTGGATTGCCTCGCACATGTCGTTGAGGACATGATCGCGGCCCAGCGAGACTTTGGTGCCCAGCGTGACCTTCTCCACCAGATGGCCGTTTACATCGACCGCCGCGATACGCAGGTTGGTCCCACCCAAGTCCACTCCGATTGAAAAATCATTCATAGATTTGGAACGCTCTATTCTAGTCCTACGACCAGTGGGGGCCTTCTGTTTTGTACATGGACGCTCTCCGATCGTCAATATTAAATCGTTATACTACCGCTATTTTTGGCATTTTGGACAGTAATGGCTGCTGCGCCCGATCAGCACCACGCGCTTGACCGCGGTCCCACAAATCAGGCACGGATCGCCTTCGCGGCCATACACTCGATGCTGAAGCTGGAAGAAACCTTCCTCGCCGTCCGCGTCGACGTAGTCTGAGATGGACGATCCGCCCAGCGCGATCGCGTCGCGCAATACTTCCTGCACCGCGCGATGTAGCCGACGCAGGTCTTCGCGCGTCAATGAAGCTGCGCGCCGGCGCGGCCGGATGCTGGCACGGAACAGCGATTCGTCCGCATAAATGTTGCCTACACCGCGCAATAGTTTCTGATTCAAAAGTGCGCTCTTGATCGGAGTCTTGCGCCCGCGAAACAGCGCCACAAACTGCTCTTCCTCCACTTCGAGCGGTTCCACGCCGCCGGGGTCAAAGCCGGCCGAGTGAACGCTAAGCTTGCCGAACATGCGAGGATCGATAAAACGAAGCTCGCGGCCCGAAGCGAGTTTCGCAATCAGGTGAGTATGTTTGGCAATCTCAGCGGGCGGCTCCGAAACCACCATGCGCCCAGTCATGCCGAGATGGACGATCCATTGCGCGCCTCGTGGTAGAGACGCGGCTTGCCGCGTCTCCTTTCTCCTAGGAACCGCCCCTTCCAAATCAAACACGATGTGTTTGCCCGCGCGGTGTACGCGGACGATCCGCTTGCCTTCCAATGTGGACGCAATTTCCGCAGCTGGCGACTTCAGCGGTTGCTTCCTGGACCCGATCCATACCGAATCGATGGTGTCGCCGCTCATTCGCTTGTCCAATCCGCGTACGATTGTTTCGACTTCAGGAAGTTCTGGCATCGAGTCAGGATACAGGAGGGGGAGATCGAGGTCAGAGATGAGAGGTCAGATTGCAGAGGTGAAACCCACCCTTCGTTTTGCCGACGTCGCTGACGCCGAAAGATCTACTTCTGCAATCTGACCTCTCACCTCTGCAACTTCTTCCCCGGATTGCCCGCCCGCCCCGCAATTCGGTATGCTAGAGAGTGCACACCGGCTCCCGCCGAACATCCCAGTTTCAAGTCATTTCACCCAGCTGAGGGAGACCAGTGTGCGCGACCCTTGGGGCAGCCGCACGAGCCGCACAAATTCCACGGAGCAGGCATTGAGCAGAGGCAAGACAGCCGTCATTGTTGGAGCCCAATGGGGCGACGAAGGTAAGGGCAAGATTGTCGACGTCCTTACCCAGAATTTTTCAGTCGTCGCTCGCTACGCCGGCGGACACAATGCCGGCCACACCGTCATCATCGAAGGGAAGAAGTTTATTTTGCAGTTGGTGCCGGGCGGCATCCTGCGTCCCACCTGTACGAATGTGATCGGCAATGGCGTGGTCTTCGATCCGATCGCGTTCCTGAGAGAAGTTGCAACGCTGCGCGAGGGAGGCGTGAAAGTAGATGGCAATCTTTTCATCTCGAACCGTGCGCAGGTCATTCTTCCATACCATCGTATGATGGAACTGGGCTCGGAGAATGCGCCTGGGCGCGTCAAGATCGGAACGACCTCGCGCGGCATTGGCCCGGCTTATGAAGACAAGATGGGCCGCCGCGGCCTGCGCGTCGCCGATTTGCTCGATACCACGCTGCTGCACACTCATATCGAAAACGCCGTGCGCGAAAAGAACATGATCGGGCACGCGCTCTTCAACTCCGAGCCGCTCGACGCCGACAAGATGTTCAAGGAGTACTCTGAAGCGGCGCAAAAGATCGCACCATTCGTCTGCGACACCGCATTATTGCTGAATCAAGCGATCGCCGCCGGCAAGTCCGTCGTATTTGAAGGCGCCCAAGGCACGATGCTCGATATCGATCATGGAACCTATCCCTTCGTGACTTCTTCGAGCGCAACTTCCGGCGGCGCGGTCACTGGCACGGGCGTTCCGCCGACGTCAATCGACACCGTAATTGGCATCACCAAAGCCTATTGCACGCGCGTGGGCGGCGGACCGTTCCCGAGCGAACTCCTCGATGAACAGGGTGAAGACCTGCGTAAACGGGGCAACGAATTTGGCGCGGTCACCGGCCGTCCGCGCCGCACCGGGTGGCTGGATTTGCCTCTCTTGCGCTACGCTGGCATGATTAACGGCATCGCCTGGCTGGTGGTGACCAAACTCGACGTGCTCGACCATCTCACGGAAATCCCGGTCTGCGTTGGATACAAGGTTAACGGCAAGGAGACGCTCGAAGTACCGGCGCAGGCGTGCGGCTACGAGAAAATCGAATGCATGTACAGGAAGATGCCGGGCTGGGCGACTCCCACGCAAGACATCCGAACCCTGGAAGGATTACCCAAGCCCGCCCGTGAGTACCTGGCATTCATCGAGAAGGAAACCCGAGCGCGAGTTGGAATGATTTCCACCGGCCCGGATCGCGAGCAAACGATCCTCGTGCCGGATTTTGTGAGCCAGCTGGGCCTTCAACCAATCAAGAGCCCGGCGGCCCGAGTCTGAACGCAGAACTACAGCGAGAGCAAGAACGGAGCGACGGATGGTGGTGCTGGCGGTGACGTGGATGGCAAAGGCCGGACGCGAGTCCGAAGTGGCGGCACTCTTTGAAAAGCTAACCGCAGAGTCGCGCAAAGAGCCGGGCTGCGTCATGTATCAGGTGCACAAGCACAAGACCGAAGCGCGCCGCTTCTTCATCTACGAGCAATACAAGGACGACGCCGCGCTCGAAGCGCACCGCGCCACCCCGCACTTCCTGCAATTTGCGAAAAAAGATCTGCCCAAGGTGGCCGACCGCACTGAAGGGCATTTGTTTGAGCCGCTGGGGTAGGGTGTGGGGCCGGGTCTTTGACCCGGCTGGACGGCTCGAAGACCCGTCCCCACATCGTCTACTTCGGCTATTTGTCCGCCATCAAAACGCCGCCCGAAGCGTAGCTTTCCTTAGAGATTTCCAGGAACGTCACGACGATAGCTTCCCGCCGCGCCCCTGCTTCTTCGACCATCGTGTACGTAATGCGCTGCGCGATCTTCCGCTTCTGATCAGCCGTGCGACCGGTAAGCATGGTTACCTGAATTAAGGGCATGAAAGTTCTCGGTTCCCAGTTCTCAGTTCTCAGAAACACCGTCTCGTGCAACAACTGAGAACCGGGAACTGAGAACCAAGAACCGCTCTATTGCGCCAATTCGTATCCCGCAAAGAAAAAACTCAATTCAAAGCGAGCGGTATCTTCCGCATCCGAGCCGTGGATTGCGTTGTACTCGATGCTGGTGGCCCACTTCTTGCGGATGGTGCCCTCTTCAGCGTTCGCCGGATTGGTGGCGCCCATCAGCTTACGCAGGTCGGCGATGGCGTTCTCCTTCTCCAGCGCCAATGCCACGATCGGGCCACTCGACATGAAATCTGTGAGCGAGCTATAGAAAGGACGGCTCGCATGCACGGCATAAAACTGTTCCGCCTGATGCTTGGAAATCTCCAGCATCTTCATGGCCAGAATCTTGAAGCCGTTCTTTTCGAATTGTTCGATGATGTCTCCGATCGCGTTGCGCTTGACCGCGTCCGGCTTAACGATAGTGAGAGTGCGTTGCAGTGTCTTCATGAATTAGTTCTCAGTTCCCGGTTCTCAGTTCTCAGTAAAAGCTAAGTGCCAAAGTGCTACGTGCTAAGTGCCGCTTTCCCCAGTGCCGCGGCTAGTGTTTCGCCGATGTCAGCTGGTGACTTCGCTACTTTGATTCCCGCTTTTTCCAGGGCGGAAATTTTTTCGGCAGCTGTGCCTTTGCCGCCGGAGATAATCGCGCCGGCATGGCCCATGCGGCGTCCCGGGGGCGCGGTTTGTCCGGCAATAAAGCCCACTACCGGCTTCTTCATATTCGCTTTCACAAAATCGGCGGCGATCTCTTCTGCGTTCCCCCCGATTTCCCCGATCATGATCACCGCTTCAGTCTGCGGATCGCGGTTGAACAGATCGAGCGCATCCACAAAATTCGTCCCGATAATCGGATCGCCGCCAATGCCAATCGCCGTCGATTGCCCAATGCCGCGCTGCGTGAGCTGATGCACGGCCTCGTAGGTCAATGTGCCTGAGCGCGAGACAATTCCAACGCTGCCCTCTTTGTGAATCGCTCCCGGCATGATGCCAATCTTGCATTTTCCGGGCGAGATGATGCCCGGACAATTCGGCCCGATCAGGCGCGAACGCCGGTCCTGTAGAAATTCCCAGGCTCGCACCATGTCGAGCGTGGGGATGCCCTCGGTGATGCAGACAATGAGATCAATGTCGGCGTCGGCAGCCTCCATGATGGCGTCCGCTGCAAACGGTGGCGGGACAAAAATCACGGTAGCGTTTGCGCCGGTCTTGTCGGCGGCTTCCTGCACGGTGTTGAAGATGGGCCACCCTTCATGCGTCGTACCGCCCTTGCCGGGAGTGACGCCGCCGACCACCTGCGTTCCATACGCCGCACAAGCTTTGGCGTGGAATGTCCCCTCGCGGCCCGTCATTCCCTGCACAATCAATTTCGTCCGCTTATCAACCAGAATTGCCATGATTGCTCTTTCTAAAACTCCGCGTCTCTACTGCTACGCTCGCGCTGCCGCCACCACTTTGTCCGCCGCATCTTTCATCGTTTCCGCCACGATGAAGTTCAGCCCCGACTCCTGCAAAATCTTCTTGCCTTCCTGCACGTTGGTCCCTTCGAGACGTAACACGACCGGTAGCTGGAGGTTCGTCTTCCGCGCCGCTTCGATTACTCCAGTCGCCAGTGTATCCACGCGCAGAATCCCGCCAAAAATATTGATCAGCACTGCCCGCACACTCTTGTCGCTCAGCAGGATCTCAAATGCGTGCGCCACTTGCTCGGCATTCGCGCCACCGCCCACGTCCAGAAAATTGGCTGGCATGCCGCCGGCATACTTGATGATGTCCATGGTCGCCATGGCCAGACCGGCGCCGTTCACCATGCAGCCCACGCTGCCGTCGAGCTTGATGTAGTTGAGGTTGTATTTCGACGCTTCGACTTCCAGCGGATCTTCTTCCGCCACATCACGCAATTCCCGGAGATCGGGATGACGAAAGAGTGCGTTGTCGTCGAAAGTCAGTTTCGCGTCGAGCGCAAACACGCGTCCGTCGGTGGTCGTAATAAAAGGATTGATCTCCACCAGCGACGCATCCGTCTCCAGAAACGCGCGGTACAGGCCAGTCAAAAACTTCACCGCGGGATTGATCTGCGGTCCGGACAGCCCGAGCGCAAACGCAATCTTGCGCGCCTGGAATGCCTCCAGACCCATGCCCGGATCAATGTACTGTTTCAGGATGGCGTCGGGACTCTCCTCGGCTACCTGCTCGATCTCCATACCGCCCGCCGCCGACGCCATGAATACAGGCTTGCCCTCGCCTCGATCGACCAGAATTCCGAGATAGAGTTCTTTTTGGATGGGCAGCGTCTCTTCAATAAGCAACCGCCGCACGACCCGACCTTCGGGGCCGGTCTGATGCGTAACCAGCGTCATGCCGAGGATCTTGCCCGCCAGTTCGCTCGCTTCCGCCACCGATTTCGCAATCTTCACGCCGCCGCCCTTGCCGCGTCCCCCAGCGTGGATCTGCGCCTTCACTACTACGCCCGTGGCGCCTGCACCGAACAGGCTCTGGGCGGCGCTTTCGGCTTCTTCTCGCGTCTGCGCCATCGTGCCTCGCGGTACCGTAACGCCAAACTTCTTCAGGATTTCTTTACCCTGATACTCGTGAATCTTCATAATGATTCCTGGATTCCAAACTCTTGCGGCTTCGAAGAGTAGTCGGCGAACTCGTAATTTTATAGGACGCAATGGCAATCGGCAAAGCACGGTGCACACGTTTCGATAGAATTCATTCTGCGGCGGCGCGAAATCTGCATCGCCGAGACCGCCCGTGTCGTCTGATAGATGAGAATGAGGCTCCTATCGTTGAACGTCGGCCTTCCGCGGTTGCTCTCCTGGAAGGGCGCAACTTTCAAGACTGGTATTTTCAAGAATCCCGTCGCTGGCCGAATCATGCTCCGCGAAACTAACCTTGACGGCGACCGGCAAGCCGACCTCACGGTGCATGGCGGCCCGAACAAAGCTGTCTATGCCTATCCATCCGAACACTACGCTTACTGGCGCGGCGAGTTGCCGAAAGAAGACTTACCTTGGGGCGCGTTCGGCGAAAACTTCACGACCGAGGGACTGCTCGAAACCAGTCTCAGCATGGGAGACCAGTATCGCGTCGGATCGGCGATTGTCCGGGTCACAACCCCGCGTTTGCCCTGCTTCAAGCTGGCGGCCAAGTTCCAGAGCGACGAGATGATTGGACAGTTCCTCCACAGCGGCTACAGCGGCTTTTACTTTGCCGTAGTTGAGGAAGGCGAAGTCGGAGCGGGCGACGAATTCCATTTTCTCGTCGGCGAAATTCCAAGCTTGACGATCGCCGAGTTCAATCACCTCTATGTTTCACCCGCTCCCGATCTGGAGTTGCTGGAGCGCGCCGTCGAAGTCAAGAGCCTCCCGGAAAGCTGGCGCGAACGGTTCCAGGCCCGGATGGAAGTGGTCCAAGGAAAGCACCGGATTTGAAAGGATGTGCCGGCTGCGGTAGCTTGGAAGCCGGATCATGATCACCGAGATCCTTCATCGTCTCGCCAACCACCGTCAGTCCCTCGCGCGCGCTGAGGCGCGGGCCGTCATGACTGAAGTCCTGACTGGAAAGTGCAGTGATACGCAAATCGCAGCCCTGCTGGTTGCGCTCCACATGAAGGGTGAGACCGTCGAAGAGATTGTCGGTTTTGCTGAAGCGATTCGCTCGGCGGCGACTCCGTTTGAACTCCACGGCAACGCAGTCCTCGACGCGAGCGGCACCGGCCGCGGCGCTCTCGTCGATACTTGTGGCACTGGCGGCGATGCCAGCGGCACCTTCAATATCTCGACCGCCACTGCATTCGTTGCCGCTGGCGCGGGCGTGCGCGTCGCCAAACATGGCAACCGCAGTGTGACGTCGAAGTGCGGCTCGGCCGATGTGATGGAAGCGCTAGGCGTCAACATTAACCTACCCCCGGCGCGAATCTCGGCCTGCCTCGAACAAGTTGGAATCGCATTCCTGTTTGCCCCCGCGCTACATTCCGCCATGAAGTACGTGCAGCCCGTACGCAGAGAACTGCGTCTGCGCACGGTCTTCAATTTACTCGGGCCGCTCACGAATCCCGCACGCGCCACCTGCCAGGTTGTCGGCGTGTATTCGGATGACCTGGTAGAGAAGCTGGCGGAAGCTCTCAGCATGCTGGGATTGCGTCGGGCACTGGTAGTCCACGGCAGCGACGGGCTCGACGAAATCACAATCACTGGGCCAACGCGGGTAGGCGAAGTGCGCAACGGCAGCGTCCACACCTACGAAGTCACACCGGAAGAATGTGGCCTGCGCCGCGCCCCGCTCGACGGCCTCGCCGGCGGCGACGCTGCGTTGAACGCTTCGCTGATCCGGGATGTACTGGCTGGGAAGAAATCTGCACGTCGCGACGTTGTGCTTCTCAATGCCGGCGCCGCATTGGTGGCCGCCGGTCGCGCCGATCATCTGCGCGATACCGTACCGTTGGCGGCCCAGGCGATTGACTCAGGCGCCGCCCTTGAAAAATTGCAGACGTTGATTGCCTTCTCGACTCACTCCTAAATCTGTCATCCAGCGAAGCGAAGAACTTTTTTTCTTTTTCGATCTCCACTACTGTTTACTTCCCGCCGGCTTGCTGTTTCAGCTTCTCAATCTGTCCCAAATGACTCGCTCCGTGTCCGCCCATTCTCTCGACGATTTCCGCCACCGTGACCTCGCGCTGCAATTCGGGATGGTAGGCCGACCTGGAATAATCAGCGGCCTTTGCGCGGCGCAACATTCGTAAATTGTCGTGTCGCGCAATTCCGTAGAACGCTACCAGTTCCGCGGGTGGAGCCTCGGTATAGCCCAGATTGCGAGCCCACGCGTCCTGATCCATCGGTGCGATCACGGGCTTGGTGTCAGCCAGCATCTGCCGCAGTCGATATCCGTAGACGATCTCGACATCCGCAAGATGCCCAAGAACCTCCAGCACACACCACTTTTCGGGGGAAGGCTTGTAGCGCAGGACCTTCTCCGGCAAACCCACGACAGCTGCCGCAATCTCTTTCGGATTCTTCTCCGCCGCATCCAGATGCTTCTTGAATTCCGCTTCGGTCATGGGAAATCCTACTTCACTTCTATTTTCTCCATATATTCCGCAACCTGCACATTCCATCCCAATTCTTTCTTCATCGTGTCTCGCAGCTGCGAGGAGGCGGACGGTTCGCCGTGCACGAGATAGGTCACGCCCGGCTGGTTGGTAAACGTTCGCAGCCATTTCAGCAATTCCGGCGTGTCGGCATGATCGCTGAACTGTTCGAGCGCGGCCACCTGCGCCCGTATTGGCACGAAGTCGCCAAAGATTTTCACATCCGGCGCACCACTCTTAATGATCGCGCCCCGCGTGCCAGGCGCCTGAAAGCCGATAAAGAGCACCAGATTCTTCGGGTCGGGTAGCCGCTGCGCGAGGTGATGCAAAATGCGTCCGCCGGTAACCATGCCGCTCGAAGAAATAATGATTGCCGGATACTGGCTCGCATTGATCTTCTTCGACTCTTCGGCCGTTTGAGCGAACGTCAGTCCCGGCCAGGTAAGTGGTGAGCCATATTTCTTGATCAGATCGGCCGCTTGCGGCGTGTACTCCTCGGAATGCTTCAGAAAGATGTCGACTGCCTTGATGGCCATCGGGCTGTCGCAAAAGACCGGCACGCGCGGAATCTGGCCCGACTCCATCAGCTCTTTCATCATGAAAATAAATTTCTGAGTGCGCTCGACTGCAAACGCCGGAACTACCACGCTGCCCCCGCGCTGAATCGTTTCGCGGATCAGGCGCGCCAGTTCCGGACGCGGATCGGTGTCGGGATGCTGCCGGTTGCCGTAGGTCGACTCCATCACCAGCACGTCGGCTGCTTCGCCTTCCTGGGGTCCGGAGTGCACAACCTTGCCGGGCGCGATCTCGCCGTTGCGCACGCGGCCGATGTCGCCGGTGAAGAGCAACCGTCGAGTTTGCCCGTTGATCGTAAGCGTTAGTTCCGCCATGGTCGAGCCCAGAATGTGCGCGGCGTGCACAAACCGAAAAGAAAGTTCCGGACTGACCTGGGTTGTCTGCCCGATCGCGACGGGCTTGAAATACTGCATGCACTTCTGCGCTTCCAGCAGCGTGTACAGAGGCAACGCAGGATTGTGCTTGGAAGCCTTCGTCTTGTTGTAGTACGCCGCATCTTCTTCCTGAAGATGGCCGGAGTCGGCCAGCACCACCGAACACAGCTCAATCGTCGCTTGCGTCGCATAGATCGGGCCGTGAAACCCCTGCTTCACCAATCGCGGAATCCAGCCACAGTGATCAAGGTGGGCGTGCGTGAGAATTACCGCTTCGATTTCGCGCGCAGGGACGGTTGTGTCCTGCCAGTTGCGCTCGCGCCATTCCTTCTGTCCTTGAAACAGGCCGCAATCAATCAAGACTTGAAGGCCCTGTTTGCCACCGGAATCGGCAGCGGTATTGATGAGATGTTTCGACCCGGTCACAGTACCAGCCGCGCCAAGAAATTGGATGTAGGACACGCTTTTCCCCTCGTGAGGACAAAGAGAATCTACCACGGAGACACGGAGAAAGTCAGACCTCCACGTTCTGCATTTCTCCGTGTCTCCGCCTCCGTCGTAGATGTGCGTCTACGGAGCGGAAATCTTGAACACATTGTTAGTCAGATCGCTCTCCGGGACGCTCCCGTCATTGACCACGAATTCAGCCGCCGTGCCCGGTACTTCCACCCGAGTTGTGGCTGTGGACTTGGCGCGAACTTCGATCCGCCGTGTAATCTCGCCGCCCGCGAAACGGATCGTAAACGGAACCTCCGCTCCTGCGCCGCCCAGATTTTCAACAGTGACAGTAAGGATCTGAGTGTCTTTTGCGCCCTTCCACGGATGCGCCGCCAGCACGCGCAAATCCGGCAAGCCGCGATCGTGATAAACCCAGTCGTCAAAGAACCAGGAGAGATCGCGCTTGGCCGCAGCCGTAACCAGTTGCTCCACGTATTTGGGATCCTTGTCGTCCACAGCCCGATAGTTGTGAATTGCCAGCTTCAGCGCATCGGCCCCAATCATGTCGCGCAGCATCCACCAGACGTACGCGGACTTACTGCGGTAGTAGCTCTCATCGAAAGTCGTAGCCAGAGGCTGGCCAGGATTATTCTGTCCGGCAACGACTTCTTTTTCCGCCTCGACAAAAGCCGATCCGTGACTATGCAGAAAATCGATTGCGGCGGAGCGGCCATCCTGCTTTTGTTCGCGATATAGAGCCTCGGCGAAGTGGGCGAGGCCCTCGTGAATCCACGGACGTGGGGAAGTGAACGCCGCATGCACGAGTTCGTGCACCAGATTGATTTCGACCAGTTTTGGGTCTGCGCCTTTCATGGGGACGAACAGCACGTTGCCGTTTTCAAAAGGTGCAGCTTTTGCATCCGGGAGGTCGATCATGGACACAGGGGTTTTGGATTGGCCGAACCATTCGCTCACGAATTTGGCAGTTGGTTCCGCAGCGTCGGTGTAGGCATACGCACCATCTTCGTTTCCATCGAGGAAGTAATTGCAGACGAGAATCGCTGGGTTGGCGCTGGCTTTGAAGTTCAGCCTTGCGCTCACAAAGGCGGGGACGCTCAGTCCAAACGGTGTGTATTCGCATTCTGCCCAGTGAAAATGCGGACTACCTTCGCGGGTGTCACTGGGAATGCCGGCTCCATTGCAGAGAACTGCTACTTTCGCGTCGTTCTGCCCAGCGTCGGTGCCGATCGAGAGTTTCATGCTTGAACTAGCCTCCCGCGCCCTCCACCGGTCCGCCACCTGAAACATGCTGTTGCCTTCGGAAAAATCCGCCGACTCCGTCGCAATCGGATACCACGCCACATAGCCCGCGCCGCGCACCGCTGTGAACGTCGGACTGATCTGGTCCCAACTGGTGTGCTTGGCGATGTCCTCCGGGACGCCAATCTGCGTCAAGCGCGTCGCATCCTGGGCGATCGTGCCTTCGTAGCCGATTTCAAGCTCCACCGATTCCTTCGGCTTGATCTCAGCGGGTAGAGTCACGATGGCTTCGGAAAGGGCGGCGGTGTGGTCGATGTCGGAAACGAAGGGTTGCGTGACGTACTGAACTGCCTTTTCGTCCACCTTGATCGAACGCCAGGCAAGCGAAGAAGAAATCTGTAGAACCGCGATCTTTTGCGGTTGCGCGGAGTCGTTACGCAGAGTGATTTTGCCGCGAGCGCCGAGTCTTTGTTGTTCAGGCTCAAGGCGGATTTCCAGATCATATCTTGTGAAAGTGAACGCTTCGCGATCGATCGCAACGGCCGAAGAACCTAAACCACACAGCACACAGACGACGCAGAGGAACTTCATGATTACTTCGATGCTGCCGGACGCCGCTGCCGCACGACTTCAAACAGAACAATGCCCGCCGCCACCGACACATTCAGCGACGGCACTTTGCCCAGCATCGGGATTGAGACTAGAAAATCGCAATGTCTTCGCACCAGTTCGTGCAGGCCCTTGCCTTCAGCGCCCAGCACCACAGCGCAGTGCATCTTGTAATCGATCGCGTCATAGGTTTGCGGACCGCGTTCATCCAGGCCGACGATCCACAGGTCATTCGACTTCAGCTCTTCGAGCGCGCGCGAGATATTCGTTACTTTCGCGATCGGAAGATGCTCGCTCGCTCCGGCGGAGACTTTCGCGACCACGCCGGTCACGCCTGCTGCACGGCGGTCTGGTACGACGACACCGTCAGCGCCTGCCGCGTCGGCGGTGCGTAAAATTGCTCCCAGGTTGTGCGGATCTTCAACGCCATCCAACACCACGATCAGCGAATGTTCGGCGCGCCGAGCGGCCAGCAGATCGTCCAGATCGTTGTACTGCTTCGCCGATGTGACGGCCACCAAGCCTTGATGCGCGGTGTTGCCCGCCAGTTTGTCGAGTTCCATCCGCGTTAGAAAACGGACTTGCACTCCAATCTTGCGACACTCGTCGATCACGCGCTTCAGGCGGATGTCCTTGCGCTCGGTGGCGACGCCTATCCACTCAAACGCACGTCCGCGCGCTTTCAGCGCTTCAGCAACAGTGTTGATTCCGTAGAGAACATTCATGGGTAGAGTCGCGACTTGCTCTTTGAGAATCTATTGTAGAGACGCGGCTTGCCGCGTCTGGCGAACTACTAGTCTACCCTTTGCGGGCGGGGCCGTCGGAGCCACCTCCGATGCTAGACTGAAAAATTGGGAGGGAATCTCGTTGAATAACGTGTACATCGTCTCGGGCGTTCGCACACCGATCGGGAAATTCGGTGGCTCCCTTGCCTCCCAGACCGCCGCCGATATGGGCGTGGTCGCGGCCAAAGCCGCAATCGAGCGTGCGGGAATTCAGCCGCAGCAGTTGGAAGAAACGATCTTTGGCAATGCACGCCAGGCGGGCGGCGGACCGAATCCGGCGCGCCAAGTTTCAATCAAAAGTGGTGTCCCGCAGGAAGTTCCGGCCTACACCGTAAACAAGGCATGCGCTTCCGGCATCAAGAGCATCGCGCTGGGATTTCAGGAAATCGCCATCGGCAATCTGGATTGCGTTCTTGCGGGAGGCACCGAGTCCATGTCGCGGGTTCCTTTCTATCTTGACGGCGCGCGCTGGGGATACCGTATGGGCCATCAGGAACTGGTCGACGGCATGTACCGCGACGGCTTCTTCTGTCCGATGGCGAAAATGCTCATGGGCGAAACCGCCGAGTTGCTCGCCGAGCAATACAAAATTTCGCGTGAAGAGCAGGATCAGTTCGCATTGTGCTCGCAGTTGCGCGCCGCCACCGCGCAATCGAGCGGACGGTTCGACGCGGAAATTGCCCTGGTTACGATTGAAGGCAAGAAAGGCGCAACCATCTTCGCCCGCGACGAACACCTGTTCCTCGACGCAACCATAGAGAAGATGGCCAAGCTCGCGCCCATGTTCTCAAAGACCGGCACCATCTCGGCTGGTAATTCCTCAGGCATCACGGACGGCGCTGCGGCAGTCGTCCTCGCCAGTGAAAGCTTTGTCAAGCAAAACAATCTCAAACCACTGGCGCGGATTATGGCCGTAACCTCCGCCGGTGTGGATCCTCGCATCATGGGAATCGGGCCGGTCCCGGCCATCCGAAAGATGGAAGCGAAGCACGGCTTGAAACTCGCCGACTTCGATCTCATCGAACTCAACGAAGCTTTTGCCGCGCAGGTGCTGGCCTGCGACCGCGAATTGCATTTCGATCGCGCGAAACTCAATGTCAACGGAGGCGCGCTCGCGCTCGGCCATCCCATCGGCTGCACCGGCACGCGCATCACTGTCACGCTGCTCCACGAAATGCTGAAGAGCAATTCGAGGCGCGGACTCGCGACCCTTTGCGTAAGCGGTGGCATGGGCATGGCACTTGCCATCGAAAATGCCGCCTGACATTATCAAAATCCAGCCTGAATTCCGTCTGGCCACGCCCGCGGACGCCGAGCTTCTGCTCGACTTCATGCGCGACTACTATGCGTTCGACAGCCATCACTACGATCGGGAGTCCGCCCGCATTGCTCTACTCGGACTGCTCGACAACTCTGCCTTCGGATTAGCATGGCTTGTCCTGGACTCCGGCGTCGCAGTGGGCTACATCGTCCTGTGTTTCGGTTACAGTCTCGAATATCTGGGACGCGACGCTTTCATTGACGAGTTCTATCTGATCCAATCGCATCGCGGCCGGGGCTGGGGACGCAAGACGCTTGACTTTGTCGTTGAGCAAGCCCGGCTGCACGACGTTCAAGCGATTCATCTGGAGGTCGTCCGCCGCAACGTCGCCGCTCTGGAGTTCTATCGCAAGCTCGGTTTCGCGGATCACGGCCACCACTTGATGTCGCTGCGCGTACCATAAGCCAATTGCCCGACGGCAGAAAATAAAAGTCCATTGTGCGGACAAGTCTTTGCACATGGAAGCCACGCCACGTGGCCCATATCGGGAATGCGACTTCTATCTAGTTGAAAACTACCACCTCGCAAGTGGACTCAGCCTTGCCCTTGTTCAAGGCGTCAAGAAGCACCTGCAACAGAATCTTTGCGGTCGATTTCCTCCCCGGGAATCAAGGCGCTCTGAGACTCCAAGACTCCAGGGAGGAAGTTACGTTGCCGACATTTCAGTGGATACTTTTCGTTCTACTCTTTGCCATTCGCATCATGGCTCAGAATCAAGTACAGATTGCAGACGAGGCGATCGCCGAACCCGTTGCCAGTTCCAGTCAGACGTCCGCTCTGCCGGACGCGCCCCGCCCACAAAAGGTAATCGACAAGAAGTTCATTTTCGTCTTAGGAGCCCTGGCCGCCTCTGAAACCTTGCGGATCACTTCGAACACTTTAGCCCTGGAACGAGAATTTACGGAAGGCGCTCCCTGGGTGACCAGCGCGCCAAATCATCGGAACTTGACTGTCAGGAATGGCGCGATCTTCGCCAGCGAGCTGATTGTGGCCTACGAACTCAAGAAGCCGCACTCGTGGCTCCCGGGCGACAAGGTCATCCGCAAGTTGTGGTGGGTTTATCCGGTAGCGATGACGGCGATTCACTTCAAAAAAGCCGCTCATACCATGCGGATGAGCGCGCCCGCAGGCTGCACACCGGACGAGTGTGGATTGCCTTAGCGCAATCTATCGACGCTCACAATACAGAACTCGATAGACGATAGTAGGTTTAGGTTAATGACGTTGTGTGCTTGTGATTTTGGGAATCGAGCAGCCTTGCTCGCGATCTACTATCGACGGTAGTAACATTTCCCTTGACAAGCGCGGCACACCATGATGGAATCCATCGCACTTCCTCGATTTACGACAGCCTGGTTTTTCGAACTCTGAAGCGATAGGTTTCGCTAGTCGGACGATTCAGGTTTGCCTTCGACATCCTCTGCGGGCTTAACGGGCCGCTTCGGAACTCTCGGAAGAGGACGGCGAGCGTGAATTTGCTTGTCCGGCGGGCCTGGCGGAGGCGCGTCATGGTGCTCCAC
>Ga0137409_10001843_pt1 | contig 22827 bp, 24 predicted proteins | sample CZODoug1_16funga_FD_122059 | JGI IMG/M metagenome (GOLD analysis project Ga0137409, IMG submission 122059) | Vadose zone soil fungal communities from Angelo Coast Range Reserve, California, USA - CZODoug1_16fungal (Hybrid Assembly) | ecosystem: Environmental > Terrestrial > Soil > Vadose zone...
GGCACCGCGACGCAGTCGCTCTTCAACTTTTCCGGGGACGCGGCTTTTATGCTAAATTCCACTGCGAACTCCTCTAATGCGGTTTTTCATTCAGACACTTAGCATTATCTCTTTCACGTCGCCGAAAAGTCAAAGTAGCAGATGATTTTTCAACGCTCGCTGCTGCGGGAGTTTGCCGCCACCGGTGTGGCCACTTTCGTCGTGCTGCTGGCGATCACCATCACCACCCAGCTCATCCGTTTCCTGGGCTACGCGGCTCGCGGCAACATTTCCTCCGATGCGGTCCTGACGTTCCTGGGTTTTGCCAGCCTGCGCTATCTGCCGATCCTGCTGTCGCTGACTCTGTTCATTTCGGTGCTGATGACATTGACGCGCAGTTACCGCGATTCGGAAATGGTGGTGTGGTTTACATCAGGGCTGGGATTGAATGCGTGGATCCGCCCGGTATTGATCTATGCGTTGCCGCTGGTCTTCGTGATTGCGGTCCTGAGCCTCTCGCTTTCGCCCTGGGCGATGGCGAAGACCGAGGAGTTCCGCCATCAGCTCGAAAGCCAGGATGATGTAGCCGCGATTTCGCCGGGGGTTTTCAAGGAATCCCGCCACGAAGAGCGCGTTTTCTTCGTCGAGAAACTGGCCGCCAACCTGACCACCGTGGCCAATATCTTCGTGCACTCGGACGAGGGCGGAGAAATCGGCACTACCGTCGCCAAACAGGGTTACCAGGAAACTGCGCCCAACGGGGATCGCTTCCTGGTGCTCCTCAACGGCCGGCGCTACATCGGCCCGCCGGGTTCGGCCGAGTACCGGATCGTCGAGTTCGAGAAGTATGGGCTGCGCATCGAGGCCAGTGAAGCCAAGGAGTACCTGCCCTCGATCAAGACGCTGCCGACGACCGAGCTGTTCGGGGAAAAGTCCGCCGAGGCGCGCGCCGAGATGATCTGGCGCCTGGGGTTGCCGCTGAGCGCGCTGGTGCTGTGCCTGCTGGCGATTCCGATGAGCTTCGTCAATCCGCGCGCCGGACGCTCGCTCAATCTGATGCTGGCGGCGCTGTTGTACATGCTTTACAGCAACATGCTGTCGATCACCCAGGCCTGGGTGGCGCAAGAGAAAATCGGCCCGCTGCTCGGCATGTGGGCGGTGCATCTGGCGATGCTGGCGCTGGCCGTTGCGCTGTTCTACCTCCGAGTTTCGGTATCGCCGTTGCGAAGACTGCGCAGGCCGTCCCGGTGAAGACCATCCGCCGTTACGTCGCCGTGCAGATTTTCTGGAGCACCGCTCTGGTTTTCGGCGCGCTGCTGTTGCTGTTCGGGTTCTTCGACTTTATCCAGGAACTGGGTGACCTCGGCAAGGGTAGCTATCACCTGTCGCTTGCGGCCATCTACGTGGTGCTGAGCCTGCCGGGACGGGCGTACGAAATTCTGCCGGTGGCCGCGCTGATCGGCACGCTGTTCGCGCTCGCGCAACTGGTCGCGCACTCCGAATACACGGTGATGCGCGTGTCCGGCGTATCGATCAAGAGCATGGCATTGGCGCTGGTTCAGATCGGCCTGGCGCTGTCGCTGATCACTTTCCTGATCGGCGAGTTCGTGGCGCCCGCCAGCGAGCAGGCGGCGCAGAAGTTGCGGCTCAAGGCCACCAGCAGCAACGTGATCGCACAGGCGTTCCGGTCGGGATTGTGGGTCAAGGACGACACCAACTTCGTCAACGTTGCGCGAGTCATGCCGGAAACCGTGATCCATGAAGTCAAGATCTACGAGTTCGATTCCGAGTACCGGCTGCGCGCGATCAGCCTGGCTAAAACCGGCGAGTACCAGCGCGAGAACCTGTGGCGGCTCAAGGACGTGGTGCAAACCCGTTTCGAGGAGAACCGCACGACGGTGAGCCGCATTCCCGAGGCCTACTGGCGTTCGGTATTGAGTCCTCCGGTTCTCAACGTGCTGATGGTGGTGCCGGAACAGATGTCGCTCTGGGAGCTGTACTCCTATATCGAACACCTGAGCGCGAACCGGCAGGAGGCTTCACGCTACGAGATCGTGCTGTGGTCGAAGATCATTTACCCGTTCGCGGTTCTGGTGATGATGGTGCTGGCGCTGCCGTTCGCCTATTTCCAGGTTCGCGATGGCGGGCTGAGCGGCAAGATCTTTACCGGCATCATGCTGGGGCTGGGCTTCCATCTTGCTAACCGGCTGTTTGGCCACCTCGGACTGCTCAATGCCTGGCCGCCGCTTTTCAGCGCGATCTTTCCCACCCTGCTGTTTCTGGGGGCCGCGGTATTGCTGATGTGGAGAGTGGAGAAAAGATAGGGATGAAAGGGCAAGGATGAAGGCGGAAGGATGAAGTGGCAAGGATGAAGGATGAAGATGAAACGTGAAAAGCGAACCGGCACATCCTTATTTCCCCTTCGTTAACGTTCTTTTCGCAGACTTCGCGATCGTTACGAATATTGCTAGCGATTCCCGGCTTCAGACTTCAACGGAATGACTGATGCGCTTTCGGACGTGTCGGATTCTTCCAGCAGTTCCAGCCAATAGAGCGTTTCGTCAAGTTCTTGAAGACTCCCTTCGACTTTGCTAATGAAGTCCGGCGTTGACTTTGCGCGCTGCGCTTCCCGGTAGTGCGCGCCGACGGAGGTTGCGGATCTCAACAGCTGCTTGCCAAGCACCTGACAAACCGTGTTGCCCGGTAACGCCGAGTAAAGATTGATAACGCTCAGGGCAAATCGCTTTGTGCGAACCAATAGTTCGGTGGAACCCCTCGGCATAGCACCCGTGGTTTTCCCTTCCGCCTTCATCCCTCATCCTTCATCCTTGACTATTCGTGTCTTTGCCAGCCGGTCGTGCAGGAATTGCCGGTCGCGATCGATGAAAGCCCAAAGCACGCCGAGGCCCGAAACTACGCCGGGCAGGGCCAGCAGGTAGCGCCGGAACGCCCGGTCGACCGTCAACGGCTTGCCCTGCTCCGTGACCAGCCGAATGTGCCAGGTCTTCATCGGCAGCGTCTGTCCGCTTCGCGCCCAGCAGAATACGAAGTAAGTTCCGCATACCGCGAGCATGTAGACCTGGAACACCAGACGCGGCAGGCCGGACTGTGCGTCGCGTGCGAGGCCGAGGAACAGGTACGCCGCGACAAACACGATCCCGAACAACAGCACGCCTTCGTAGGCGAGACTCAACAGCCGTATTCCCAAGGGCGCCAACCGCAACCGGCTCTCCGGACCGATCGGATTGTCGCGGGGCACGGAAATCAACGCGGTGAAGTCTGGTCGCCCGGCTTACCGGCATTGGGGTCCGCCGGTCCGGGGGCGCGCTTCTCCCTCAGGCGTTGGCGCTTTTCCTCGGGCAAGTGCTGGTACTCCTGCCAACGCTGATGCAGTTGCTGGCGTTTTTCCGGAGGAAGCTGCTTGAGCTGCTTGTAGCGTTCGCGGGCTTGTGCGCGCTGTTCCGGAGTCAGCGATGCCCACTCTTGCATGCGCTGCTGCATGCGCAACTGGCGTTCTGCCGGCAGGTTCGGATAGCGCGCTGCCAGGTCAAGCCAGCGCTTGCGCCGGTCGGGCTCAAGGCGATCCCATTCCTGTTGCAGCGGCGCCAGAATTTTTTGCTGCTCGGGCGAAAGCTGTGCCCACGACGGTGCGCCGGCCTGCGCATGCACTTCACCGGCATGCACCGGATCCCCGTAAAGAAGCGAAACCAGCACTATTGCTGCGGCGGTGTGTGCGACGTATGCGTTAGCCACGTTTCAAAGCCGGGGTCGATATAGGCGTGTAACGGCAGTTCGCCGGCAAGCAGGCCGGTATCCAGCTCTTCTTCGAAATGGCTCGAGGTTTGCCAGTAGATGAGCCCGGCCAGGCTGGCAATGACAATCGCCACCGGCAGCACCAGGCGCACGGCAAGGCCTTGCCGCAGACCCTGGCTGCCCACCAGTCTATCCACCCAGGACCGGCCGGGCGGCGAACTGCCGGGGCGATACCGCGCCAGGGCAGCCGCCCGGACTGCCTCCAGCTTTTGCGCGGTCGAGGTCGGCAACTCGGCCAGGCTACGGTCGAGTCGCGCAACGATCCGCCTGGCAAGATCGTTCTCATTCATGGTTCGATTCCCTTCTTCTTCAGGAAGACAGCGAGGGCATGGGTGGCACGCGAGCAGTGCGTCTTCACACTGCCCTCCGAGCACCCCATCGCCGCCGCGGTTTCCGCTACGTCCAACTCCTCCCAGTAACGCAAAAGAAAAGCCTGGCGTTGACGGGGGGGCAACTTTTCAAGGGCTTGTCCGATCAAATTCCCAATTTGCGTGCGCTCCAGGCGATCGGCCGGGCTGTCGCCCCTGCCCCCGGGACCGTCGGTCTCCATGGTCTCGAGCGGGTCGTAATCCTCGGCTTCGTCCCTGGGATGAAACGAGGAAAACAGCGTGGTCCACAGCGACCGTACTTTCTGGCGCCGGTAGAAGTCGCGGACGGTGTTCTGCAGGATGCGCTGGAACAGCAGGGGCAGCTCCACAGCCGGTCTTCCTGCGTACTTGTCGACCAGTTTCAGCATGGCGTCCTGGACGATATCCAGCGCGACGTGCTGATCGCGCACCGCAAACACGGCCTGTTTGAACGCCCGCCGCTCTACGTCCGCGAGGAACGCGGCCAGTTCTTGTTGGGTAGCCAGAAATGTCCCCGAGCCTCTTTGGAAAATCGCTGGCCGATGCGTTGCCGGCCGGTGCAGGCAAGCCTGCGCAACCGGCCATATCCGCTGGTCCTGCCGGCCGATTCTCAAGACCCGATTATACCGGGGCACGCAGCCGGGTTTGTGGCGGCCATGCCGGGGCGGGTAAAATGGCGCTGGCGCATCCATGCAAAGCGTAAATCTCACCAATCACTTCCTGATCGCCATGCCCAACATGGCCGATCCCCACTTTGCCAGATCGCTGACCTATATCTGCGAACACAACGATCAGGGTGCGCTCGGGGTGGTGGTCAATCGCCCCACCGACATGACGCTCGGCTCCCTGTTCGAGCAGATCGAGATTCCTCTGAAGAACCAGACCCTCGGGAGCCTGCCGGTTTACTTCGGCGGCCCGGTACAGGTGGATCGCGGTTTCGTCCTGCATCGGCCGGTGGGGGGCTGGCAGTCCACGCTGTCGGTGAACGGGGAGGTCGGGCTGACCACCTCCAAAGATATCTTGCAAGCTTTGAGCCATGGCGACGGCCCCGGCGCCGACAACATCCTGGTGTCCCTCGGTTATGCCGGGTGGGCACCCGGGCAACTGGAGCACGAACTCGGGCAAAACGCCTGGCTGACGGTGCGCGCCGAGCCCTCGGTCATGTTCGACCGGCCGCCTGAGGAGCGTGTGGCTGCGGCGATGGAGCTGCTTGGGATAAATCCTGCCAGCCTTTCAGAGGATGCCGGGCATGCGTGACGTGAATTCTGCGGGCGCACCCGAGTGAGGCCGATGGAGAGCCAGCGGCCGGCGTTTCCGCACGCAGCACACAGCACTGAGCACCCACAATTCGGCACCGTACTTGCCTTCGACTTTGGCGAACGTCGCGTCGGTGTAGCTGTCGGGGAACTGCAGCTCGGTATCGCGCACCCGCTCGAGACCATCGATGCCGCGGCCAACGATGCGCGCTTTGCCCGCATCGCCGCGCTGGTACAGGAATGGCGGCCGGTACTGCTGGTGGTGGGGCTGCCGCTGGCCCTGGACGGAGGCGAGCACCGGTTGACCGGGCTGGCGCGCAAGTTTGCGCAGCGGCTGCGCGGCCGCTTTGGCATCGAAACGCGGCTGGTCGACGAACGTCTGACCTCGGTGGAAGCGCAGCGCGAGGCGCGCGCGAGCGGCCTGACTGCCCGCGACAGCAAACGCCATGTGGATCCGCTCGCCGCGAAACTCATCCTGGAAGCTCTTTTCAATGAGAATGCCTGACGCCGAAGCCCTGCTCGATCAGCTTGCCGAGCGCATGCGCCCGCAAGTCAGCGCGGACGCCGCGCTGATCGGAATCTACACCGGCGGCGTGTGGCTGGCCGAGCGCCTGCACCGGACGCTGGGGCTGAAGCAGCCGCTGGGAACCATCGACGTGTCCTTCTACCGCGATGACTACCAAAGCCGCGGGCTGACCGCGCGGGTCAAGCCTTCCGACATACCCTTCGAAGTGGCCGATGCCGACGTGATCCTGGTCGACGATGTCCTCTATACCGGCCGTACCATACGTGCCGCGATCAACGAACTGTTCGACTACGGGCGGCCGCGGCGCATACGCCTGGCGGCACTGGTCGACCGCGGCGGCCGCGAACTCCCGATTGCACCCCAGTTCCTCGGCGCCGAGGTCAAGGTCGCGGACAACGAGCAGATCGAACTGCAGAAAAGCGCAGATGGCCGCTTGAGCCTGGTCGTCAATCCCGTGCCGGCGCAGGAACGGAACTGATGGCCTACAACCCGCAACTCAACGCCAACGGCGAGTTGCATCACCTGCTCACCATCGAGGGCCTGCCGCGCGACATCATCGTGCGCATCCTCGACACCGCGCATTCCTTTCTTTCCGTCACTGAGCGCGAGATCAAGAAAGTACCGCTGTTGCGCGGCAAGGCGGTATTCAACCTGTTCTTCGAACCCTCGACGCGTACCCGCACGACGTTCGAGATCGCGGCGAAGCGGCTTTCCGCCGACGTCATCAATCTCAACGTCGGCACTTCGTCCCAGACCAAGGGCGAAACGCTGCTCGACACCGTCGCCAACCTCTCGGCCATGCACGCGGACATGTTCGTCGTCCGCCATGCCCAGAGCGGTGCCGCGCACCTGATTGCCCGCCACGTCGCACCCTACATCCACGTGATCAACGCCGGGGACGGACGCCACGCGCATCCGACGCAGGGCTTGCTCGACATGTTCACGATCCGCCACTACAAGCAGGATTTCACCAATCTGCGGGTGGCAATCGTCGGCGACGTCCTGCATTCGCGGGTGGCGCGCTCGCAGATCCACGCGCTGACCAGCCTGGGCGTGCCCGAGGTGCGCGTGGTCGGGCCGCGTACTTTGCTCCCGACGCATGTTTCGGAACTGGGCGTGCACGTCTTTCACGACATGGCCAGGGGGCTGAAGGACGTGGACGTCGTGATCATGCTGCGGCTGCAGAACGAGCGCATGAACGGGGCGTTGTTGCCCTCCGCGCAGGAATTCTTCAAGTACTACGGACTCACGCCGGAGAAACTAGCCGGCGCGAAGCCGGACGCGATCGTGATGCATCCCGGGCCGATGAACCGCGGTGTCGAGATCGATTCCAGCGTGGCCGACGGCAACCAGTCGGTGATCCTGCCGCAAGTGACTTTTGGCATCGCCGTGCGCATGGCGGTGATGTCGATCCTGGCCGGCAATGCGTAATAGCGCTCATCGCGGAGGACGCGGAGGACGCAGAGGAAAGGCAGGAGCGAAAAAGCAAAATGAGTGTAAAAAGCTCCAATTGGCGGATGTTCCGGCAAAGTCGAAATTGGCGGCAGCGGATTTCGAACAGCCACCTCGCATCTATCTCCAATTCGTTTTTCCTCGTTTTTGGTTTTCCTCCGCGTCCTCGGTGTCCTCTGCGGTTAGAGCTTAAGGAATGAAGATTCACATCAAGAACGGCCGAGTGGTAGATCCGCAGAGCGGGACCGAGAAGGTTCAGGACCTCTATCTGGCCGCTGGAAAGATTGCGGCCATCGGCCAGGCGCCCGACGGATTCCATGCGAACCGGGTGATCGAGGCCAACGGACTGGTGGTGTCTCCGGGCCTGGTCGATCTCTCGGCGCGGTTGCGCGAGCCGGGTTTCGAGCACAAGGCCACGCTGGAAAGTGAGATGGCGGCTGCTGTGGCCGGTGGAGTGACTTCGCTGGCGTGTCCTCCGGATACCGACCCGCCGCTGGACGAACCGGGTCTGGTGGAAATGCTCAAGCATCGGGCGCGCAGTCTCAACCAGGCTCACGTGTACCCGCTGGGCGCACTGACCCTGGGGCTGAAGGGTGAGCGCATTACCGAAATGGCCGAGCTGGTCGATGCCGGATGTGTGGCTTTTTCGCAGGCGGAAGTGCCGCTTGACGACAACCAGGTGATGCTGCGGGCGATGCAGTATGCGACCACCTTCGGCTACTCGGTGTGGCTGCGCCCGAGCGACGGCAGCCTGGCGCGCGGCGGCGTCGCCCATGACGGGCAGGTGGCTACGCGCCTCGGGCTCGCGCCGATCCCGGTGGCGGCGGAAACGGTGGCGCTGTCCACGATGCTGCTGCTTGCCCGCGAAACCGGCGCGCGGCTGCATCTGTGCCGGCTGTCGAGCGCGGAGGGCGTGGAGATGATGCGTCAGGCCAAGGCGCTGGGCATGAACGTGACTTGCGACGTATCGGCGAATCATGTGCACCTGAGCGAGATGGATATCGGTTACTTCGATTCCAATTACCACCTGGTACCACCGCTGCGAAGCCTGCGCGACCGCGATGCGTTGCGCCGTGGCGTGGAGGACGGCACCATCGATGCGATCTGTTCCGACCACACCCCGGTGGATGAGGACGCCAAGCAATTACCGTTCGGCGAATCCGAGGCCGGTGCCACCGGGCTGGAACTGCTGCTGGCGCTGACGCTGAAGTGGTCGGAGGAATCACGCATTGCGCTCCCGAAGGCGATCGCGAAAGTGACTACCGAACCGGCGCGCATCCTCGGCATCGGCGCCGTTGCGATCGCAGCCGGGGCCAACGCCGATCTGTGCATCTTCGATCCGCATTTGCGATGGAAGGTCGAACCGGCCAGGCTCAAGAGCCAGGGCAAGAACACGCCCTTTGCCGGCTATGAAGTCAATGGCCGGGTGCGCTATACGCTGGTCGGCGGCCACGTTGTGTACGAGTGTTGAATGTTGAGTGTTAAGTTTGATGTGGCTTGAATTTGGCGGTCGCGACACCAACTAAACACTCAACACTCAAAACTCAAAACTCAAAACTGACTCCATGAACCCTTTGCTCGATTTTTCGGGTCTGCCGCGTTTTGCCGAGTTCAAGCCGGAGCATGTCACCCCGGCGCTGGACCAGTTGCTGGCGGAGAACCGTGAACTGATCGCCCGGCAGGAGGCCGATGGCCGGGAACCGTCCTGGGAGAATTTCGTCGCCCCCCTGGACGACGCCAACGAGCGGCTGCGCCGTGCCTGGGGGCAGGTTGCGCACATGAACGCGGTGATGAACAGCCCGGCATTGCGCGAGGCCTACAACGCCAACCTGGGGCGCATCACCCAGTACTTCACCGAGTTGTCGCAAAGCGAGGCGCTGTTCCGGAAATACAAGGCGTTGCGTGCCTCGCCCGGTTTTTCCGCGCTCACGCAGGCGCAGAGAAAAGTCATCGACAATGAACTACGCGATTTTCGCCTGGGCGGCGCGGAACTTCCCGCCGAACGCAAGGCGCGGTTCAAGCAGGTGACCGAGCGGCTCGCCAAGCTGTCATCCGAATTCAACGACAACCTGCTCGATGCCACCAATGCCTTCGAGTTGATCATCCAGGACCGCGCGCAATTGTCCGGCATTCCCGACGACGTGCTGGAAGCGGCACGCAAGGCCGCGGCGGAAATCGGCAAGACGGGCTGGAAACTCACGCTGCAGATGCCGTCCTATCTTCCGGTCATGCAGTACGCGGACAACCGCGAATTGCGCGAGCGGATGTATCACGCCTATGCCACCCGCGCCTCCGAGTTCGGCAATCCGGCGTGGGACAACTCCGCGCTCATCAGCGAAATTCTGAAGTTACGGCGCGAACAGGCGCAACTGCTCGGCTTCAAGACTTTTGCCGAATTGTCCTTGCAGCCCAAGATGGCCGACTCCCCCGCGCAGGTGCTGCGCTTTCTCGACGAGCTGGCGACCCGCGCCAAACCCTACGCCGAGCGCGATCTGGCCGAACTGGAGGAGTTTGCGGCGAGGCAACTGGGGCTCGCCGAATTGCAGCCCTGGGACGTAGCCTACGGATCGGAAAAGTTGCGGGTGGCGCGCTATGCGTTCTCGGATCAGGAAGTCAAACAATACTTCCCTGAGCAGCAGGTTCTCGCCGGCATGTTCCGTGTGGTCGAGACGCTTTACGGGCTGGGTATCGCCGCCGATGATGCACCGCGCTGGCATGAGGCTGTGCGCTTCTTCTCCATCCGCAATGCGGACGGCGCGCTGGTCGGGCAGTTCTATCTCGATTTGTATGCGCGGCCGTCCAAGCGCGGAGGAGCGTGGATGGACGACGCCATTACCCGGCGGCGCAAGGCCGCCGGCATCCAGACCCCGGTAGCCTATCTGAACTGTAATTTCTCCGCCCCGGTCGGTGGCCGGCCGGCAATGTTCACCCACGACGAGGTGATCACGCTGTTCCACGAATTCGGCCACGGCCTGCACCATCTGCTGACCCGGGTGGACGTGCTCGGCGTGTCGGGAATCAATGGTGTCGAGTGGGACGCCGTCGAATTGCCCAGCCAATTCATGGAGAACTTCTGCTGGGAATGGGAGGTACTCAAGGACATGACCCGGCACGTCGATAGCGGGAATAGTCTGCCGCGCGCGCTTTTCGACAAGATGGTGGCGGCGAAGAATTTTCAGAGCGGCCTGCAGACCGTGCGCCAGCTCGAGTTCGCGCTGTTCGACATGCATCTGCACCACGACTTCGAACCGGTGGGTACGAAAACGCCGCTCGATCTGCTCGACGAAGTGCGCAGCCGGGTCGCCGTCATCATTCCGCCCGCGTACAACCGCTTTCCGCACGGCTTTTCGCATATCTTCGGCGGCGGGTATGCGGCCGGCTATTACAGCTACAAATGGGCGGAGGTACTGTCCGCAGACGCTTACAGCCTGTTCGAGGAAAGCGGGGTGTTGAACCCAGTTGTCGGCGAGCGCTTCCGCGAAGAGATCCTCGCCGCGGGCGGCAGCCGCCCCGCGCTCGAGTCCTTCGTGGCGTTTCGCGGGCGCGAGCCGAAAATCGATGCGTTGCTGCGGCATAACGGCATGGCCGTGGCATGATGCCGGCAATGGAAAGGAGAATGCCTCGATGAAACAGTGGATCCTTCTCATGGTCTTGATGTCGGGTGCGGTGCTGGCGCAAACCGAGACTTACAAATGGGTGGACGCGGACGGCACGATTCATTACAGCGATCAGCCGCCGCCTCCGAGCGCCCGCATAAGCGAGCGCAAGCGACTCGGAGACAAGCCCGGGGATGTCGCGATGCCCTACGTCCTCCAGCAGGCGATGAAAAATTTCCCGGTGACGATTTTCGTGTATGACTGCGGAGACGGCTGCGACCGCGCCCGCGCGCTGCTCGGCAAGCGCGGCGTGCCGCATACCGTCAAGGATCCGCTGGCGCCTGGGATGCGGGAGGAACTGAAAGAGGCGACCGGTGGAGATGAGGTGGTGCCGGTGCTGCAGGTAGGGCGCCAGGTCTTGCGCGGCTTCGAGGAAGGGCAATGGAACGCCGCGCTCGACGACGCTGGCTACCCCAAGACTGCGTTGGTGCCGGTCACGCCGGTCCAGGCCAGGCCGGTGGCAGCCGCACCGCCGGCGGCGCCGGAGGAGGCGGCGCCCAAAAGCGGGAGCGAGCCGGCCAAGCCCGAGCAGAACTGACGACGCTTGAAGCTCGCCGCGTGGAATGTCAACTCGCTGAAGGTTCGCCTTCCGCATCTCCTCGAGTGGCTCGCGCGCGAGCGCCCCGACGCGGTTTGCCTGCAGGAGACCAAAGTCGAGGATGCAAATTTTCCGCTCGACGCCATCGCACAGGCCGGATACCGCGCCGTGTTCTCCGGGCAGAAAACCTACAACGGCGTGGCGATCCTGGCGCGCGATGTGCCGCTGGCGGTCGAGGCGGGCATCTCCGGCTACGCCGACGTACAGAAGCGTGTGCTCTCCGCCACCGTGGGAGACTTGCGGCTGGTATGTGCGTACGTGCCCAACGGCCAGAGCCCGGAATCCGACAAGTATCGCTACAAGCTCGATTGGCTGGCGGCATTTGACCGCTGGCTGGACGCGGAACTGAAGAAGCACCCACGGCTGGCGGTGCTCGGCGATTTCAACATCGCTCCGGAAGATCGCGATGTCCACGACCCGAAGGCCTGGGAAGGTCAGGTTCTGGTCAGTCCGCCCGAGCGTGCTGCGTTTCAGCGGCTGCTCGGGCACGGCCTGAAAGACAGCTTCAGGCTGTTCGACCAGCCCGAGAAGTCATACTCCTGGTGGGACTACCGCATGAATGCTTTCAAGCGCAATCTGGGGTTGCGCATCGATCACGTTCTTCTGTCTCCCGAACTCGCGTCGCGCTGCCGCTCGAGCAGCATTCACGTGGATATGCGTAAGCTGGAACGGCCCTCCGACCACGCCCCTGTCGTCGCCGAGATTGCTTGAGATCAAAATCTCACCACGGAGGACACGGAGAACACGGAGGAAAAGCAAAAACGAGGAAAAGCAATCTGGGTAAAAAGCGAGGTGACTATTCGTGACCGTCTGCCGCTAAATTCGACTCTGCGGGAGCATTCGCCAGCTCGAGTTTTTACACTGGCCATCTTTTTTGATGTTGCCTTTCCTCCGTGTCCTCCATGTCCTCCGTGGTGAGATCTAGGGGTTCTTAGTCTGACCCGTCGTCCTTTTCCAGGCCCAGTTCCTGGATCTTGCGGGTCAGCGTGTTGCGGCCCATCCCCAGCAGCACCGAGGCTTCGATCCTGCGGCCGCCGGTGTGGGCAAGCGCCCTGGTTATGAGCGCGCGCTCGAACCGGCGGGAAAGGTCGTCGAGGATCGCGCTGTCGCCGCGTTTCAGCAGCGATTCCGCTTCCCGCTCCAGCGCCGTCACCCAGTTCTCCGCCGAGGGAACAAGGGCTTCCTCGCGCAACTCCGGAGGCAGGTCCTTGACGTCGACGTTCATTCCCGGCGCCATCACTGTCAGCCAATGGCAAAGGTTCTCCAGCTGGCGCACGTTGCCGGGGAAGTCCAGCGAGGACAGATATTTCATCGCCGTCTCGGACAGTTTCTTGGTTTCCACGCTCAATTCACGCGCGCTTTTCTGCATAAAGTATCTGGCTAGCAACGGAATGTCCTCGCGGCGCTCGCGCAGCGCCGGCAGGCGCAACCGGATCACATTCAATCGATGGAATAAATCCTCCCGGAACAGGCCCTGCTTGACCCGGGATTCGAGGTCCTGGTGCGTTGCCGCGATGATGCGCACGTTGGCCTTGATCGGCTGATGCCCGCCGACGCGGTAGAACTGACCGTCCGACAGCACCCGCAGCAGGCGGGTCTGCAGGTCGGGCGGCATGTCGCCGATCTCGTCCAGAAACAAAGTGCCGCCTTCGGCCTGTTCAAAACGACCGCGCCGCATGGCCTGCGCGCCGGTGAAGGCGCCCCGTTCGTGCCCGAACAACTCCGATTCGAGCAGATCCTTGGGAATTGCCGCGGTGTTGATGGCGATGAATGGTTTGGGCGCGCGTGGGCTGTGGCGATGCAGCGCGCGTGCCACCAGTTCCTTGCCGGTGCCGGATTCGCCATTGATGAGAACGATGGCGTGCGATTGGGTGAGCCGCCCGATGGCGCGGAACACTTCCTGCATGGACTGCGCCTGGCCAAGGATCTCGGGTGATTCCTCCGCCACTTCGGCGACGTCTCCCTGACGCAGGCTCTCTTCCATCGCTCGGCGGATCAGATCCACGGCCTGGTCTACGTCGAAGGGTTTGGGCAGGTATTCGAATGCGCCACCCTGGAATGCGGCCACCGCGCTCTCGAGATCCGAATACGCGGTCATGATGATGACCGGCAGGTTGGGGTGCTTCTCCTTGAGTTGCTGCAGCAATTCGAGGCCGGAGCCGCCCGGCATGCGAATGTCGCTGACCACCACTTGGGGCGTCGATGCCGACAGCGCCTGCAGGGCTTCCTGCGCCGAGGCGAAAACCTTGAAGGCAATGTTCTCCCGCGCGAGCGCCTTCTCGAACACCCAGCGAATCGAGCGGTCGTCGTCGATGATCCAGACAGGTTTCATGGTTCTAAATGAGCGATTGAGTGATTGAGTGATTGGGTGATTGAGTGATTGGGTAATTAAGTGATTGTGTACCGAATCACCTAATCCCTTAATCACTGAATCCCTGATTGGGCAATTGAGCGATGAGTAATTGAGTCACTGAGTCCCTTAATCCCTCAATCGCTTAATCACTGAATCGCCCATTCCCCATTCCCCGTTTATTCAATTGGCAGCAGGATGCTGAAGCAGGTCCTGCCCGGCTCGCTTTCCAGTTCGATGGTGCCGTGGTGCTGGGTCACGAAGGTCTGGGCGATGGTCAGTCCGACACCATGGCCGCCCTCGCGCCCGCTCACCAGTGGAAAGAAGATCCTGTCCTTCAGTTCCTCCGGCACACCCGGCCCGTCGTCCACGATCTGCACCAGCAGCGCCAGGCGATACATCCTCTTTGCCAGCGTCGCCCGGCGTGCCACGCGCGTGCGAAGGATGATCGTGCCTTTCCCGCGCATGGCCTGTGCGGCATTGCGGGCCACGTTGAGCAGCGACTGGATGATCTGCTCGCGATCCGCAGTCAATGGCGGCAGGCTTACATCGTAGTCGCGCCGGATCCCGATTCCGTCGGGAAACTCCGCCAGCAGCAGACTGCGCACGCGCTCCAGCGCCTCGTGCACGTTGAACTGCGTGACCTGTGGCAGCCGGTGCGGCGTTAGCAGCCTGTCCATCAGCGACTGCAGCCGGTCGGCCTCCTTCATGATCACCTGCGTGTACTCATGGAGGGCGGGGCGTTCCAGTTCCCGGTCGAGAAGTTGTGCCGCGCCGCGCAGCGCCCCCAGAGGGTTCTTGATCTCGTGCGCAAGATTGCGGATAAGCTCGCGGGTCTGCGTACTCTGGTCCATCAGGCGCTCCTCGCGCGCGATGCGCAGTTGCTGGTGCAGCGGGCTCAACTCGATCAGGAACCCCTCGACCCGGGCAATCCCCACCGGCGTCACTGTGCAAGACACTTCGAGCCGGGCGCGCCCTGCCGTGGACAGCGGCAATTCATGCTGCGTGTGGCTGCAGTTGTTCTCGGCGGCGTAGTTCACCGCGGCAACCAGAAGGCCCGGTTCGGCAAACACCTTCTCGAGCGCGGTGCCGACGATATTCTTGGCGCTGATCGCAAGCAGGTTCTCTGCCGCCGGGTTGATGTAACGCACGACCTGTGCGTCGTCCAGCAGAACAACCGCGGTCGCCAGCGCGTCGATTCCGTGGAGACTCAGTTGCATCATCGCAGCGCCACACACCGAACGGGTGTGATCGAGCAAGAAGCGCGCCACGGGGATTGCGCCGAAAGGCGGATCGCGACACGCGGTCGGCAAAGGCTGATGTGGCTCGACGGCGCGCCGCTTATTTCAGGTTCGAGATCTCGCGCTTGATCGCTTCGATATTGCGTTCGTGGTTCGCAACGGCGTCGCGAAAAGGCTGGACGCGGTCGAGATAACGCTGATAGTTGCGCTCGTTCCCTGTCCGTATCGCTTCCTCTTCGGCGAGTTTCTGCCTGGCGGCCTCGAGTTGCTGCTGCTCGTCGGCGAGCTCCTTTTCGAGAATGCCCCGGCGCGCGTCGTCGCGCTTCTTCTGGGTCTGGCCATCCACCTTGGGAAACCCTTCGCGGGCGCCGGACTCCGGTTTGGATTCCTGCGGCGCCGGCGTTGGCGCAGGGTCGCTGAAGCATTTCACCAATTTCGCGCCCTTGGGAGGATTGTTCGGCGTGTTCGAATAGATCACGCGACCCTCGCCATCCACGTACTTGCAGGTCTCTGCCCGAGCAGGTAGCGCGATCGACGCGATTGCCAGCAACAGTGCCCAATGACAAAGCCGCATGAAATTCACCCGTGAGATCACCGAAAAAATGAGGCGCGCCTGTCACGCGATGCGCTCCCCGCCGGAGTCTAAGACAGGCATTTTCTATTATCAATCCGCGAGTCCCATCAGAGAGTTGATCTGGCACAAACGAAAAAGGGCGGGAACACCCGCCCTTTCTCCCGTCGCGATGGCGGTTACGCGCTGTAGTACATGTCGAATTCGACCGGATGGGTGGTCATGCGGAAGCGCGTGACTTCCTCCATCTTGAGGTCGATGTAAGCGTCGATCATGTCGTTGGAAAACACACCGCCCTTGGTGAGAAACTCGCGATTCTTGTCGAGGTTCTCCAGCGCCTCGTCGAGCGACGCGCACGGGTGCGGCACCTTCTTGACTTCTTCCGGCGGCAGGTCGTACAGGTTCTTGTCGATCGGGTCGCCGGGATGGATCTTTTTCTGGACGCCGTCCAGGCCGGCCATCAGCATGGCCGCGAAAGCGAGGTAAGGGTTCGCGGTCGGGTCCGGGAAGCGTACCTCCACGCGCCGCGCCTTCGGGCTGGCGACGTAAGGAATGCGGCAGGCCGCCGAGCGATTCTTCGCGGAGTAGGCGAGATTGATGGGCGCCTCGAATCCGGGAACCAGGCGCTTGTAGGAGTTGGTTCCGGGGTTGGTGATGGCGTTGAGCGCCTTGGCGTGCTTGATGATGCCGCCGATGTAATAAAGCGCCAATTCGGACAAGCCGGCGTAGCCGTTGCCGGCAAAGAGGTTCTGTCCGCCTTTCCACACCGACTGGTGCACGTGCATGCCGGAGCCGTTGTCGCCAACGATCGGCTTGGGCATGAAGGTGGCGGTCTTGCCGTAGGAATGGGCGACGTTCCAGACGGTATATTTCAGAATCTGCATCCAGTCCGCGCGCTTCACCAGGCTGTTGAACTTGGTGCCGATCTCGTTCTGGCCGGCGGCCGCCACCTCGTGGTGATGCACCTCCACTTCCACTCCCTGCTGCTCGAGCGCCAGACACATCGCGTTGCGGATGTCCTGCAGCGAGTCAACCGGCGGCACAGGGAAATAGCCGCCCTTGACCGGGGGGCGGTGAGCCATGTTGCCGCCTTCGAACTCCTTGCCGGTGGACCAGGGCGCTTCCTCGGAGGAGATCTTGACGAAGCAGCCGGACATGTCGATGTTCCAGGTCACGCCGTCGAATATGAAGAACTCGGGCTCGGGTCCGAAATAAGCCGTGTCGCCGATCCCGGTGGATTTCAGATAGGCCTCGGCGCGTTTGGCGATGGTACGAGGGTCGCGGTCATAGCCCTTGCCGTCGGCGGGTTCGATAACGTCGCAGGTAATGTTCAGCGTGGGTTCGTCGGAAAACGGGTCAAGGCGCGCGGAGTCGGGGTCCGGCATGAGCAGCATGTCGGAGGCCTGGATGCCCTTCCACCCGGCGATCGAGGAGCCGTCAAACGCATGGCCGTCCTCGAACTTTTCCGGGCCAAAGGCGCGGACAGGGACGGTAACGTGTTGTTCCTTGCCGCGGGTATCGGTAAACCGCAGGTCAACGAACTTCACGTCGTTGTCTTTGAGCAATTTGAAAACATCGGCTGCCGCCATTTTCTTCTCCTGGTTTGGGGTGGTTTGCACGGGAAATCGAGCGAGTCACACGTTCAGCAGGAACCGTGCCGACCAAAATCTCCCGAAAAATCATTAATTCACAACTTGTTAACCGAATTCTCCCGCAGACCTCCGCACCAATGGAGAGCGGGAAGGGGATTCGCGCTCGAAAATAGTGCACAACACTGCACTTGGCAAGAGCTTTTTTGGCGACCCCGGACTTTCTGTTAGCCTAGTGCGCAGAGGCTTCAGGAGGCCCGCGAAAAGGCTATGGAGCTGGGTTAAGTATCGATTGGAGAAACAATTGTGACCACTATTTCAGATATTTTGAACAAAGCTGGCGAGCGCGGCAGGGAGATGAATCTGCCTTATGGGGGTGCATTGCTTCCGCAGGAGGCCTACGAACTGATGCAGAAAGCGCCGGGAGCGAAGCTGGTAGACGTGCGTACCCGGGCCGAGTGGGACTATGTCGGCCGGATTCCGGGCAGCGTCCAGATCGAATGGCAAACCTATCCCGGATCCAAACCAAATCCGAATTTCCTCAACGAGCTCCAGTCACAGACGGATACGCAGGCGGTCGTGATGTTCCTGTGCCGCAGCGGCGCGCGATCGCATGCCGCTGCGGCAGTCGCATCCCAGGCAGGATATTCGCGCAGCTACAACGTATTGCAGGGGTTCGAGGGCGATAAGGACGCCAGCGGTCACCGCAACTCCGTCGGCGGCTGGCGCGTGGCGGGACTGCCCTGGGTGCAAAGCTGAGAAGCGGTGATTGAGTGATTGAGTGATTGAGTAATTGGGTGATCGGGTTACCGAATCACTTAATCGCTTAATCACCTAATCACTGAATCACTGTCAGTTAACGCTCCAGCTCACCGCGCCGGTATACGCGGTCAGGAGCACCAGAATGCCGAAGCCGATCCGGTACCACGCGAACGCGGTGAAATCGTGCCGGCTGATGTAGCGCAACAGCCAGCGTACGCACAGGAATGCCGAAACAAATGCCGCCGCCAATCCGATGCCGAAAATCCCGAGATCCTCTACGAAGAAAAGTTGCCGGTTCCTGACCAGTTCATAGGCCGACGCGGCGAACAGGACCGGGATGGCGAGAAAAAAGGAGAACTCGGTCGCCGCCTTGCGCGACAGTCCGAAAAACAGTCCGCCGATGATGGTCGAGCCGGCGCGGGACGTTCCCGGTATCAGCGCAAAAGTCTGTGCAATGCCGACCTTGAGCGCGTCGGTCCAGCGCATGTCCTCGACATTCTGGATCCTGATGACATGTTTGCGCCGTTCGGCCCACAGGATGATCAGGCCGCCGACGATGAACGCCATGGCGACCGGAACCGGCTTGAACAGGCTCGCCTTGATCGCGCTTCCGAACAGCAATCCGAGCACGGCAAGCGGGATGAAGGCGACCAGCAGGTTCGCGGCGAAACGCTGCGCCCCGCGATCGTAAGGCAGCTGCGCGGCGACCGACCAGAGTTTGACGCGGTATTCCCAGACCACGGCGAGAATGGCGCCGCACTGGATCACGATCTCGAAAATCCTGCCCTTTTCACTATTGACGCCAAGCAGGTCTCCGGCAAGGATCAAATGGCCGGTGCTCGAGATCGGAAGGAATTCGGTGAGCCCCTCGACGACGCCGAGGATGAGCGCGGCGAGCGGTGTAAGCGCGTCCATGCGCGGATGTTAGCATGAGGAACCGGCGCAGCCGGCTCAACGAATACCTGAAATCCTCGAGAGAAAATTCCCGGTCTCGCGCCAGAAAGCCGCGCTCTCGGACACGTCGTTGTGGTCGGCATTCGCGATCGATACCAGTCGTTTGTCGCCCTGCCACGCTGCAAACAGCCGGCGCGCATGCTCCGCGGGGACGATCGAGTCGCGCTCCGCCACGATGCACAGCATGGGAACGCCGACGCGGGGCGCGAGAGCGAGCGAATCGAAGCGATGCCGCAACATCAGCGACACCGGCGCGAGCGGATAGTGGCGCTTGGCCACGCTTTCCAGGCTGTCGAAGGGTGTTGCGAGGACCACGCCGGCCAAGGGGCGCTCGGAAGCCAGCCGGACGGCAACACCGCTGCCCAGACTGCGTCCGAACGCGACGATGCGGGAGTGCTCGATGTCGGATCGCAATTGCGTCCAGTCGTAGATCCGGCGTGCGTCCGCAGCCATCGCCTGTTCGCCTGGACTGCCCTCGGACCAGCCGTAGCCGCGGTAGTTGACCGCCAGCCAGGCCCAGTTCTGCGGCCGTTCGCCCTCTTCCAGCAGCCAGGAGGCTTCTTCCGCATTGCCGCCGAAATAGATGACCAACGGAAACTTCGTGCCGGCAACGGCCACAGGTTTGGAGAGGAAACCGTGCAGGCGCGTGCCGTCCTGTGCGACGAGATTGACTTCCTCGACGTTGGGAAAGCGCTGCAGTACCGAATCGCGCCGCCCCGGATCAAGCGGCTGCCTGAAGAAGATCAGGCGGTCCTGAAGGAAGTACAGCAAAATCGACAACCCGACGACCACGCCGGCCACGATCGTCAGCACCGACGCGGCCACGGTCTTGACGCTCAACGGGTTCGCGTCAGGCGCGACGATAAATCTCGGCGCCGGCGCTGACGAATTCGGCCGCCTTATCCTTCATCCCTTTTTGCAAGGCCTCGGATTCTGATACGCCGAGGCCGGCAGCGTAGTCGCGCACGTCCTGGGTGATTTTCATCGAGCAGAAGTGCGGTCCGCACATCGAACAGAAGTGCGCGAGCTTGGCGCCTTCCTGGGGGAGCGTCTCGTCGTGAAACTGCTTCGCCTTGTCCGGGTCGAGCCCGAGGTTGAACTGGTCGTCCCAGCGGAACTCGAAGCGGGCCTTGGACAGCGCATTATCGCGGACCTGCGCGCCCGGGTGGCCTTTGGCCAGGTCTGCCGCGTGTGCGGCGATCTTGTAAGCGATGATGCCGTCCTTGACGTCGTCCTTGTCGGGCAAGCCGAGATGCTCCTTGGGCGTGACGTAGCACAGCATCGCGGTGCCGTACCAGCCGATCATCGCCGCGCCGATCGCCGACGTGATGTGATCGTAACCGGGAGCGATGTCGGTGGTAAGCGGTCCGAGCGTGTAGAACGGCGCCTCGTGGCACAGCTTCAACTGCAGGTCCATATTCTCCCTGATCAGGTGCATCGGCACGTGGCCGGGGCCCTCGATCATGACCTGCACGTCGTGCTTCCAGGCGACCTCGGTGAGTTCGCCCAGCGTCCTCAGTTCGCCGAGCTGCGCTTCGTCGTTGGCGTCGTAGATCGAGCCGGGGCGCAGCCCGTCCCCGAGCGAGAAGGACACGTCGTAGGCCTTCATGACCTCGCAAATTTCCTCGAACCGGGTGTAGAGGAAATTCTCCTGGTGATGCGCGAGGCACCACTTGGCGAGGATCGAACCGCCGCGCGAGACGATGCCGGTCATGCGCTGCGCGGTCAGCGGCACGTAGGCAAGCCGCACGCCGGCATGGATGGTGAAGTAGTCCACGCCCTGTTCAGCCTGCTCGATGAGCGTGTCGCGGAAAATCTCCCAGGTCAGCTCCTCGGCCTTGCCGTCCACTTTCTCCAGCGCCTGGTAGATCGGCACGGTGCCGATCGGAACCGGCGCGTTGCGGATGATCCACTCGCGGGTTTCGTGAATGTGCTTGCCGGTCGAAAGATCCATCACCGTATCGCCGCCCCAGCGGATCGCCCAGGTCATCTTCTCGACTTCTTCCTGGATGCTGGACCCGAGCGCCGAGTTGCCGATATTGGCGTTGATCTTCACCAGGAAATTGCGGCCGATGATCATCGGCTCGGATTCCGGATGGTTTATGTTGGCGGGAATGATGGCGCGCCCGCGCGCCACCTCGTCGCGCACGAACTCCGGCGTGATCAATTTCGGAAGCACGGCGCCGAAGGACTGTCCCGGATGCTGGCGCGTCATCACATCCGAAAGCTGGTCGCGGCGCTGGTTCTCGCGGATGGAGATGAACTCCATCTCGGGCGTGACTATTCCGCGGCGCGCATAGTGCATCTGGGTCACGTTCATGCCGGACTTCGCGCGTCGCGGCGCGCGCTTCAGGTTGAAGCGCATCTGCGCCAGCGCCGGATCCTGCAGGCGCACGCGTCCGAAAACCGATGACGGTCCGGCCAGTGTTTCAGTATCGTTGCGCTCCGCGATCCATTCTTCCCGAAGCGGACGCAGGCCGTTGCGGATGTCGATGGCGGCGTGGGGATCGGTGTAGGGCCCGGAGGTGTCGTAGACGAAGATCGGGGGGTTGTGCTCGGCGCCGAAACTTGCCGGCGTGTCGCTCTGGCTGATTTCGCGCATCGGCACGCGGATGTCGGCGCGTGAACCCTGCACGTACACCTTGCGCGAACTCGGCAAAGGCTTGACCGCGGCCTCGTCGACGTGGGCCGTGGCGTTCAGAAACTTGGGATTGGCATTCATTGCGCGCTCCACAAAACTGGCAAGGAAAAGGAAGCGCGAGGAATAAAACTTCGGGGCGCTTCCCTGCATCGGCATTACCCGTACAGGTTCGAAGGGTTTTTCTCACCACCCCGGCCACTCGTTTTCACATCTGCGTTGCACGACGCGTCTGCGAAATCGAATGGCCCGGAGGACCCCCAACGCAATGCTGACGCTAATTGAATTGTGTGATAATTGCAAGCCTTCAAAAACCTCGCGGTACGAGCAGCAGTCATGAATCTGGAACAAGCGCGCTTGACCATGGTCGAGAGCCAGATCCGCCCATGGGAAGTGCTGGACCAGACCGTTCTGGATCTGCTGCTGACGATCAAGCGCGAAGAGTTCGTGCCCGAGAAGTACCGCGCGCTGGCCTTCGCCGACATGGAAATCCCGCTGGGTCACGGTGAAGTCATGCTCGCGCCCAAAGTCGAAGCGCGCATGCTGCAGGAACTGGGCATCCGCAAGACCGACAAGATCCTCGAGGTCGGCACCGGCAGCGGCTATGTCACCGCGTTGCTGTCGAATCTCGGCGGCCAGGTGGTGAGCGTGGAAAGAATCGCCGAGTTCAGCCAGTCCGCCGCGCGCAAACTTGCGGGACATGGAATCGGCAATGCGCAGCTCATCATCGGCGACGCGGCCGAAGGCTGGCCGGCGCTGGCGCCTTACGACGCCATTTTGCTGACCGGTTCGGTAGCGGTGTTGCCGGAGTCCTTCCAGCGCCAGCTCGCTGTCGGTGGCCGGCTGCTCGCAGTCGTCGGAGAGGAACCGGTGATGACTGCAACGCTCATCAACAGGGTGGCCGCGGCAGCATTCAATTCGGTGGGCCTGTTCGAAACCAGCATCCCGCCGCTCAGGAACGTCAAGCAGCCGGCACGCTTCGTGTTCTGAAGTCGGTCTGCGGCCGGGAGACCCGGGGACCGCCGATTAAAAACCAAAACGGCGCTGCGCCAATGCGGAAGCCGGCAAAGCAGAAAAACAGGAAATCCGGAACAT
>Ga0137409_10001844_pt1 | contig 22817 bp, 18 predicted proteins | sample CZODoug1_16funga_FD_122059 | JGI IMG/M metagenome (GOLD analysis project Ga0137409, IMG submission 122059) | Vadose zone soil fungal communities from Angelo Coast Range Reserve, California, USA - CZODoug1_16fungal (Hybrid Assembly) | ecosystem: Environmental > Terrestrial > Soil > Vadose zone...
GCAATCGCAGACCACGAAGCCGATCAAGGGGATGTTGACCGGTCCCTACACGATGATGGACTGGTCGTTCAACGAGCACTATCCCTCCCGCGAGGCCATGGCGATGGACCTGGCCGAGGCGATCCGCGAGGAGGCGCTGGCGCTCCAGGAGGCCGGCGCGAAGTTCATCCAGATCGACGAGCCGGCGGTTTCCGTGCGGCCGGAGGAGCTTTCGCTCGCGGTGCGCGCGCTGGGCCGCGCGACCGAGGGGTTGAAGGCGAAGACGATCACGCACATCTGCTACGGCGATTTCGACGTGATCTACCCGGCATTACTGGATCTCCCGGTCGACATGATCGACCTGGAGATGGCGAACAGCCGCTACGACCTCCTCGACCGGTTCCGCGCGAATCCGTTCACGAAGGAGATCGGGTACGGCGTGCTCGATGTCCATTCGCACCGGGTCGAGAGCAAGGATGAGGTGAAGGCCGGGATCCTGCGCGGGCTCGAGGTGCTGAAGCCCGAGCAGATGTACGTCGATCCGGACTGCGGATTGAAGACGCGGACGGTGGACGAGGCGTTCGCGAAGTTACAGGTCATGGTGGACGCGGTGCGGGAGGTCCGGGAGGAGAAGGGCATCACGGCGTGACGCGGACGGGTTCGGCCGATCATCGAGTCGCTGCGCGAAGCGTGATCCTGTGCTAGCGTCGATCCCCTCATGAGCCACGCACCGCTCCGGATCGGATTCCGCGCCAACCGCCTCGGCCAGACCCTCGGCGAGCGGGTCTTGGAGCGGCTTCAGCCGTATCTGGGCACGGCCACGGCGGAGCTTCACCCGATCGATTCCTCGGGCGAGCGCGCGCCCGATCTCCGGATCGGATGGCCGGGGTCGCCTCTCGAGCGCGCGCTGGCGAAGGGGACCATCGATCTCGCGGTGCAGAACGCGAAGGACCTGGCCCCGGACCCGGAGCCGGGGGTCTTCCTTGCCGCCGTGACCGAGCGCCTCACGCCGTTCGACGTCCTGTTCGCGCGCGACGAGACGATCATGGACGAGCTTCCCGAAGGCGCCGTGATCAGCGCGCACTCGCCGCTGCGCCGCGCGCAGCTGCTCCGCTACCGGGACGATCTCAAGCTGGTCGACTTCACCGGGAGCCTGGACGAGCGCATCCGGATGCTCGACTCGGGAGAAGTCGACGGGCTCATCGTCTCCGCCGCGGCCGTGGAGCATCTGGGCTTCCAGGACCGCGTCACCGAGATCTTCACGACCGAGGTGCTCCTTCCCGCGGCAGGGCAGGGAGCTTCCGTGATCCAGATCCGACAAGGCTCGAAGGACCTGCTGAAGCTGGTGAAGCACCTCGAGAATCCGATCGCGCGCATGGAGATCGAGTCCGAGCGCGCGTTCGCGCGGGAGCTGAAGGCGGATGCTTCGATGGCGGTCGGGGCGCTCGCCTCGATCGACGGCCAGACCGTCCGCCTGGAAGGAATCGTGGCCGACCGCGACGGGCGAAAGGTGGTCCGCGATGTCGAAGAGGGAGAGGCGGGCGACGAGGTCGGGATCGGCTCCCGCCTCGCGCAGCGGCTCCTCCTGGAAGGGGCGCGAAGGATCCTCTCGGGCGTGGGGACCGCGGCCCGATAGCCGATGCTCGACCTCAAGCGAATCCGAACCGACACCGCTCGCGTCCGCGAAGCGATCTCGCTCAAAAAGAGCCCCGCCGACCTCGATCGCCTTCTCGCCCTGGATGAGGAGCGCCGCGCGCTCCTGGCCCAGGTCGAGGCCCTGAAGCACGACCGGAACGAGGCGTCGGAGGAGATCGGCCGGAAGAAGAAGGCGGGAGAGGACGCCTCGGCCGCGATCGCCGCGATGAAGCGGGTCGGCGACGAGATCAAATCGCTCGACGGCCGGATCGCGGGACTGGAGGCCGAGATCGAGCGGATCCTCATCTGGATTCCGAATCTACCGCACGAATCGGTCCCGCGCGCCGCGGACGCTTCGGGGAACGTCGTCGTCGCGAGCGTCGGCGAGCCGCGCCGTTTCGAGTTCCAGCCGAAGCCCCACTGGGATCTCGCGCAGTCGCTCGGGCTCCTCGACTTCGAGCGCGGCGTGAAGATCGCGGGGAGCGGGTTTCTCCTCTTCACCGGACCCGGCGCGAGGCTCGAGCGGGCCCTGATCCAATTCATGCTCGACCTTCACACGAAGAAGCACGGCTACCGGGAGCTGTCGCCTCCGCACGTCGTGCTCCGGGAGTGCCTCTTCGGGACCGGCCAGCTTCCGAAGCTGGAGGAGGAGATGTACCGCCTCGCGGACGAGGAGCTGTTTCTGAACCCGACCGCCGAGGTCCCGGTCACGAACATGTACCGTGACGAGATCCTCGAAGGGGAGCGGCTCCCGATCTACCACACGGCGTACTGCGCGAGCTACCGCCGCGAGGCGGGCGCCGCGGGACGCGAGACCCGCGGCATGTTCCGCGTCCACCAATTCGACAAGGTCGAGCTGGTCAAGTTCGTCCGGCCGGAGACCTCGTACGACGAGCTGGAGCGGATGCGGCAAAACGCCGAAGCCGTCCTCGCCGCGCTCGAGATTCCGTACCGCGTCGTCCTCCTGGCGGCGGGCGATCTGAGCTTCGCCAACGCGAAATGCTACGACCTCGAAGCCTGGGCGCCCGGAGAAGGGCGCTGGCTCGAGGTTTCATCGTGCAGCAACTTCGAGGACTTCCAGGCGCGCCGGGCCGGCATCCGATTCCGGGCGGAGCGGGGCGCCAAGCCGGAGTTCGTGCACACCCTGAACGCCTCCGGCCTGGCGCTGCCCCGCACCTTCGCCGCCCTGATCGAGAACCACCAGACGGAGCGCGGGACGGTCCGTATCCCGGACGCGCTCGTCCCGTACCTGGACGGGGTGCGCGAGCTCGCCCCCGCCTAGGGGCCCCTCATGGCCGCGCGCCGATCGGTTTCGCTCCCGCTGATTCGAGGGCTTTCCCACAAGGTCTACTTCTTCCTCGCGGTGATCGTCCTGATGGTGGCCCTGGTGGTTCACTCCAATACCATCATCACCCGCCTGAACGCCGAGACGCGGGCCCGCTGCGACGTCCTGGCTCAGTTCTTCGCCGTCGTGACGCTTCAGGCGGCCGACGACCCCTACATACGTCCGATTTTCCGCGACGCGGTCCGGAGCATCAATTTTCCGATCGTGCTGACGGATACGCACGGGGTTCCCCGCGCGTGGAGGGAGATCGGAATCGCCCCGGAGGCGATCCCCGACTCGGTGCTCGACCGCGCGGCGCGGACCGGCCGCCCTTCGCCGGAAGTGGCGCGGATCCAGGAGATCGTGCGGCGCCTGGACCGGATCAACAAGCCGGTCAACATATTGCGCGTCGGCCAGCCGGGCGTGCTCGGCTTCGTTCACTACGGGGAGCCGAAGCTGGTCCACGAGCTGCGCTGGCTGCCGTACATCGAGCTGATCGTCATCCTGATCCTGCTCCTCTTCGGCTACGCCGGCCTCCGGAGCCTCCTGATCGGGGAGCAGCGCCTCCTCTGGGCCGCGCTCGCGAAGGAGACGGCGCATCAGCTCGGCACGCCCCTCTCGTCCCTCATGGGTTGGGCGGCGGTGCTGCGGGAGAGCGCGGAGACCGGCGACGTCCGGAAGGAACGGATCGACGAGGTGGTGTCCGAGATGGACCGGGACCTGACGCGCCTTCACAAGGTCAGCTCTCGATTCGCGCAGCTCGGCTCCCTGCCGGTCCTCAAGGAGGGCGACTTGACCGATGTCGTCGCCAGCGTGGTCGACTACTTCCGGAAGCGTCTCCCCCGCATCGGGCACGAGGTGGAAATCGTGGAGCGATACGAGGCGATTCCACGCGTCGCGTTCCACCGCGAGCTCATCGAGTGGGTGGTTGAGAATCTGCTGCGCAACGCGATCGACGCGATCGACAAGCCGAAAGGGACGATCGAGGTCAGCATCGCCTGGAAGCGCGAGGAGCGGCTCGTGGAGCTCTGTGTTCGGGACAACGGCCGCGGCATGTCGCCCGAGGAGCGCCGCCGGGCTTTGGAGCCCGGCTACACGACCAAGCGGCGGGGCTGGGGGCTGGGCCTCGCGCTTGCGAGGCGCGTGGTGCGCGAGTACCATGGGGGGCGCATCCAGATCGTGGACACCGTTCCCGGCCGCGGCAGCGCGGTGGCCGTGACGCTGCCGGTTCCGACCCCGCACCCTTCCGGCCCCTCCTGAGTCCGGATCCCGCATGAGCCCGATCATTCGGAAAATTCTCTGGGCCGATGACGAGATCGACCTCCTGAAGCCGCACATCCTCCTCCTGGAGGAGAAGGGCTTCCAGGTCACCCCCGTCTCGAACGGCAACGACGCGGTCGCCTGGGCCGCGCGCGAAAAATTCGACGTCGTCCTGCTCGACGAGTCGATGCCGGGGATGGGCGGCCTGGCGACGCTCGAAGCGATCAAAGAGAAGGATCCCGGCCTACCGATCGTGCTGGTGACGAAAAACGAGGCGGAATCGCTGATGGACGAGGCGATCGGTCGGAGGATCGACGACTACCTCCTGAAGCCGGTGCGCCCGACGCAGATCTTCCTCGCGCTCAAGCGCCTGCTCGAGGCCGACCGGCTCCAGGAGTCGCGGCGCGCCCGCGATTACGTGGCTGAGCTGGCGCGCCTCCGGAGCGAGTCCGCGGGAGGTCTCGACTGGCGGGGCTGGATCGACCTCTACGCGCGGAGCGCGCAGTGGGACGTGGAGCTGGACCAGGTCGACGACGTGGGCCTGAAACAGGCGCAAGCCGACCAGCGCCGCGAGCTGAACGTCGAGTTTTCCTCCTACGTGGAGGGGCACTACGAATCGTGGGTGGGCGGCGGGGAAGGGCCGCCGATGTCCCATCGGGTCGTGGAGCGGTGGGTGGCGCCCCACCTCCGCGAGGGGGGGCGCGTCTTCCTGGTCGTGATCGATTGCATGCGGCTCGATCAGTGGCTCACCGTGGAACCGCTCCTCCGCCCCTACTTCGACATCCAGCTCGAGCACCAGATCTCGATCCTGCCGAGCGCGACGCCCTACTCGCGGAACGCCATCTTCTCGGGGCTCTTGCCGGACGAGATCCAGCGCCAGCAACCCAACTACTGGCAGGAAGCATCGAGCGACGAGCGAAGCAAGAACCGCTACGAGCGTCAGCTTCTGGATCTTCAGCTCGCCCGCCTCGACATCCGCCTCCCCTCGGGACTCAAGTACGTGAAGATCTACAACGCCGAGGAGGCGTCGCACGTCCGGCGGAACATCGTCACGTTCCAGAACATTCCCCTCGTCGCGCTCGTGTTCAATTTCCTCGACATGCTCACCCACGGCCGATCGGAGTCGGACCTGCTCAAAGAGCTGGCGCCGGACGAGTCGGCGTTCCGCTCCGTGATGCGATCGTGGTTCCTCCACTCCGCCCTCTTCGACGCGCTCAAGTGGATCGCGAAGCAGAAGTGCGTTGTCGTGGTCACGACCGATCATGGAGCCGTGTTGAGCCGGCGCTCGGCGCTCGTCTACGGCAACCGGGAGACCTCGACCAACCTCCGCTTCAAGTTCGGGTCGAACCTGGGCTGCGATCCGAAGCAGGCGATCCACCTGCGCGACCCGTCCCGGTTCCGGCTCCCCGCGGACGCGCTCAACAAGCAATACATCGTGGCGAAGGAGGATTTTTACTTCATCTATCCCACCAAATTTCACGAGTACGAGAGCAAATACCGCGGCAGCTTTCAGCACGGCGGGATCTCTCTCGAGGAGATGATCCTGCCGGTGGCCACGATGCGCCCCCGCGGCTGATCCCGTGAGCGTCGAGCTGCGTTCGCTGCTCCGGACCGAAGGCGAGACGAGGTCGTTCGGCCGCCATGTCGGGTCGCTTCTCGCGGCCGGCGACTGGATCGCCCTGAGCGGGGAGCTCGGCGCGGGGAAGACGACCTTCGTCTCGGGCGTCCTCGAGGCGCTCCACCCGGGCGCCCGCGTGCGAAGCCCCACGTACGTGCTGGTCGAGGTCTACGGGGCGGCCCCTACCGTCGTCCACGCGGATCTCTTCCGCCTCCGCTCGAGCGACGAATTCGCCGGGCTGGGTCTCGAGGACCTGGCCGAGGGGGACGCGGTGGTCCTCGTCGAGTGGGCCGACCGCGCGTCGGCAGCGCTGCCGCTCGACCGGCTCGATCTCGAGCTTCGATACGTCGACGGCGGCGGACGAGAGCTCAGGATCCTGCCGCGAGGGGAGCGGTGGGAATCGCTCGCGCTCGAGGGCGCCTTCGACCGGGTTCGGTGGCACGATGCGCTATATCCTGGGAATTGACACCGCGGGCGCCGACGGCTCGGTCGCGCTCGCGGGCGATGGCCGATCGCTCTCCTCCGAGCCACTCCCCCCGGGCGGACACTCGGGCGTGCTCTCGGCCGCGGTGGAGCGGCTGATGAAGGCGCGCGGGATTTCGCTCGGGGACCTCGCCGCCGTCGGCGTCTCGCAGGGTCCCGGCTCGTTCACGGGGCTTCGGATCGGGCTCGCGTGGGCGAAGGGGCTTGCCCTCGGCCGCTCGCTCCCCCTGGTTCTGGTCTCGGCCCACGAGGCGGCGGCGCATACCCATGGGACCGGCAGCGGCGGGATCGCGACGCTCGTCCCGGGCGAGCGGGGCCGTGTGGAAGCGGCCCTGTGGGAGAGGGGTCCGAGCGTGAAGCTCGTGTGGGGACCCGAGCCGTTGGAGGAGGACGAAGCGGTCGCGCTGCTCGTGGAACGCGTGCGGGCGGCCGGCCCATCTTCCGCGCCGCAGATCCTCGCGCTCGCGCCCTCCAACGCCAAGCTCTCGGCCATACTCGAGGACCAGATGGAATCGGACGGCATTTCCCTGGTCCCTCCGGCGCCGCTCGCTCCCGCCGTCGCCGAGATCGCGGATCGCCTCTTCCTGGCAGGGGGCATCGCGGATTGGGCGGCGGCCTCCCCGGCGTACGGGCGGGCGCCGAACGCGCGGAAGCCGGCGCCGTGAAGGCTCGAGGTTCCGGAGGCGCGATCCGCATCGCGCCCTTCACGGTCGCCCGGATCGACGAGGTCCTCGCGATCGAGAAAGTCTCATTCAGCGATCCCTGGTCGCGGGAGATGTTCCGCTCGGAGCTCGAGGTGGGCGGCGGGACGTACGCGCGGATCGCGGAACGGGGGAAGACGCTCGTCGGCTACCTGCTCGCGGTGATGATCATCGACGAGGCCCACTTGGGAAACCTCGCCGTCGTTCCCTCCGAACGGCGGTCCGGAGTGGGCCAGCGGCTCCTCGATGATCTCCTGGAATCGGCCCGCGAAAAGGGGGTCGCACGCGTCACGCTGGAGGTCAGGGAGTCGAATCAATTCGCCCGTAAGTTCTATTACAGAAATGAGTTCATTGATGTGGCCATGAGAAAGAACTACTACCGGAACCCGGTGGAGGATGCTATCGTCATGCTTCGGAGCCTGCGGGAGGGTTCGAGGGCATGACTTGGCTCAGGAAGGCGAAAGAAGGGCTTAAAGCCCAGCAACGCCGGCGGGAGCTCCCCGACGGCCTTTGGACCAAATGCGAGGACTGCGGCGAGATCCTGTACCACAAGGAGCTCGAGCGGAACCTCTGGACCTGCAGCAAGTGCTCCTACCACTTTCGTATCTCCGCTCGCTCCTACGTCAAGATCCTGGTGGACGAGGACACATTCGTCGAGCGCTTCTCCGAGGTCGTCTCGACGGATCCCCTCAAATTCCGCGACGCGAAGCGCTATAGCGATCGGTTGAAGAAGGCCCGCGAGGAGACGGGGCTCTCCGAAGCGGTGCTGTGCGGAGAGGGCCGGATCGAGGGCCATCCGTGCGTGCTCGCGATCATGGACTTCGCGTTTCTCGGGGGGAGCCTCGCCTCCGCGGCGGGCGAGCGGATCGCGCGCTCGATCCTCCTGGCGATCGAAACCCGCCACCCGCTCCTCATCCTCTCCTCCTCCGGGGGCGCCCGGATGTTCGAGGGGATTCTTTCCCTCATGCAGATGGCGAAGGCGAACGCGCTTCTGGCGCGGCTCTCCGACGCCGGCGTGCCGTACATCTCGATCATGACCCACCCGACGACCGGCGGTGTCACGGCGAGCTTCGCCTCGGTGGGTGACGTCATCCTGGCCGAGCCGAAGGCGCTGATCGGTTTTGCCGGGCCTCGCGTCATCAAGCAGACGATCAATCAGGAGCTCCCGGAGGGATTCCAGCGTTCCGAGTTCCTCCTCCAGAAGGGGATGATCGATCGGATCGTCCACCGCACGGAGCTCAAGAAGACGATCGCATGGCTCCTCCGCTTCTTCGCCGCGGGAGCGGCGCTGCCCCAGAAACCTCGCCGCCGCGCCGGGGAATCGCTGGCCCGCTTCCGCGCCGCGTCGCTCCCGATCGGGACCGCGCTCCCTCCGGCGCCGCCCGCTCCCGCCGCGGAACCGGCGGCGGCCGGAACGACCGAGATCGAGGTGCCCGAGCCGAGCCCGAACGGGACCGCGGCGGGCCCCTCGAAGGCCTCGGCTCCGGTCTCGCCCGCGAAGGCCCCCGCTCCGGTCTCGCCCGCGAAGGCCCCCGCGCCGGGCCAGCCCGCGAGCCCCGCTCCCTCCGCGAAGACCCCGACGAAGTCCTCCGCGAAGCCCCCCGCCCGTCCCACCGCCCGAGAAGTCCGCGTCGAGGAATGAGCTTCACGGAAGGCGTCTCGCTTCGAGGGCGCCTCGAGGACCTCTACCGCTTCGAGCGGAGCGGCATGCGCCCGGGTCTGACCGGCATCGAGCGGCTGCTCGAGATGGCCGGGCGCCCGGACCGGACGTTCCCATCGATCCTGATCGCGGGGACCAACGGGAAGGGATCGACCGCCGCGACCCTCGCATCGATCCTCCGCGCGGCGGGCCTACGGACCGGGCTCTACACATCGCCGCACCTTGTCCGATTCAACGAGCGGATCCGGGTTGACGGCCGCGAGATCTCGGACGCGGAGCTCGAAGAGCTCCTGACGCGCTGGTGGCCCCGGTTCGAGACGGAGCATCCCTCCTTTTTCGAGGCGGCGACCGCGATCGGCTTTGACCACTTCGCCGGATCCAATCTCGACGCCGCGGTGGTCGAGGTCGGCCTGGGAGGCCGCCTCGACGCGACGAACGTGCTCCAGCCATTGGTATCCGTCATCACCACGATCTCAAGCGACCATACCGAGATCCTGGGCCACACGCTGCGCCGGATCGCGATCGAGAAGGCCGGCATCGTGAAGGAGGGAGGCCGGCTTGCGCTCGGGGTCCGCTCGGGCGAGGCGAGAAACGCGATTCTCGAAGTGGCGGCCGCCCGCGGCGCGACGGTCGACCTCCTCGGCCGCGAGGCCCGCCTCGGCGTGCTGCGCGTCGGGGAGGACGGAACCGAATTCCGCCTCAAGACATCGTCGTACTCGGGAGTTCTCAAGAGCCCCCTCCACGGTTCGCACCAGGCGCGAAACGCCGCCTTGGCGGCCCTCGCGGCCGAGACCGTCCTCTCCGGGCGGTCGAGGGGTGAGATCGCACGCGCGATCGAGGCGGGGATCGCCGAAACGCGCTGGCCGGCCCGGGCCGAATGGATCGAGGGGGACCCGCCGATACTTGTCGACGTGGCTCACAACGTCGAAGGGGCGATCGCGCTGGGGGCGACCGTCGCCGCGCTCCTTCCCGGCAGACCGGTCGCGGTGGTGGCGGGCTTCTCGCGCGACAAAGCGCACGAGAGGATTCTCCGCGCTCTGGGCCGATTCGCGGGACGGTTCTTCCTCACCCAGTTCGCGGGCGAGCGCGCCACGCCCGCCGACGATCTGCTGCGGGCGGCGCCCGCGCGGCACCTCGACTGCGAGGCTGTGCCGGAGATATCGGAGGCGATCTCGCGTGCGAAGGCATGGGCCCGATCGCGAAACGGCGCTGTCCTCGTCACCGGCTCCTTCTTCCTCGTCGGCGAGGCGCTCCCGATTCTCGATCGCGAAGTTCCGCGTGCGATCTAGCGTTCTTCTCGCGGCCGCGCTCGGTGTCGTCGCCACGTTCACCTCCCCGTTCCTCGCCGGCGCGGCGCCGCCCGACACGACACTCGCCGCGTCTCAGGACGGCGAGCCGTATCACCTGAGCGCCGACCGGCTGGAAGGGTCGGCGGCCGCGGGAGAGAACGTCTACACCGCGAGGCGCGCCAAGGTGATCCACGGCACGACGACCGTCACCGGCGACTCGGCGCTCATCTACCGGATCCGCGAGATGGTGCTCTTCCAGGGAAACGTGAAGATCGTGGACGGCGCGACGCGCATGTGGGGACGCGAGGCATCCTATGAGCGGAAGACCCGTCTGGCGACGCTGCGCGGCGACGTGCGGATCGAGGAGTCGGGGGCCAAGATCACCGGACGCGAGGCGCGCTTCTACCGGGCCGAGAATCGCTCGGTGATCACCGGCGACGCCAGGCTCGAGGATTCCACACGCATCGTCACCGCGGACCGAATCGAATACGACCGAAACAAGGACATCGTCACGGCCATCGGGAACGTGGACGCGTACGACCGGGCCGAGAGCACTCGCGTGCGCGCCAAGCGGATCCGCTACGACCGACGGAACGATTACGCGTGGGCCGAGGAGGAGCCGGTCTTGGAGCTCGAGGAGCGGGACGGAAAGAAGACCGAGGTTCGCGGCACGGTCCTAGAGTTCGATACCGAGAAACGGCGCGTCTACGCGGTCGGCGACGTGCGCATCCACCGCCAGGATCTCCAGGCGACGTGTGAGCGGGCCGAGTTCTACCAGAACGAGCGCCGCGCGGTCCTGCTCGGGCACCCGAAGGCTTGGGACGACGAGGGCACCGCGCAAGCCGACACGATCGAGATTCGCTTTTCCGAGAACCGTCTGGAGGCGCTGCGCCTGCGATCGAACGCAACCGTCACGTATGAGGCGAAGCCCGATTCGGGACGCGGGGAGCGGAACATCGCCCATGGGGACACGATCACCGTCCATTTCGACGGCGAGGAGGCCAAGGAGGCGGTCATCGTCGGCAGCGCGCAGAGCCGGTACTGGCCCAGCGCCGCCGACAGCGTCGAGGGCGGGCGGAACGTATCCGAGGGCGACACGATCCACGTCTTCTTCGAGAAGGGCCGCCCGGCCCGCGCCGTTGTCCTCGGCCGGAGCAGGGGTGTCTACTACCTCGCGGCCGAGGGCGATACGACCCAGGCCGCGTCGCGCGAGATCGTTCGATACAGCGGGACCGAGATCGATTACGACGTGAAGGTGGGAACCGTCGACATCCTGGGCTCGGCCGACGTGGTCTACAAGGAGATGCACCTGACCGCCAACAAGATCACCTTCGATTCGAAAACCAACAAGATGCGGGCGGAGGGCGACCCGATTCTGGTCGACGGCAAGGACCGCATCACCGGCGAGACGATGACCTACGACCTGAACACGCGGCAGGGGACCGTCTATGAAGGGCGGACCACTTATGACCGCGGGTTCATCTACGGAGAACGGGTGCGCAAGGTCTCCGAGAACGTGCTGGACGTCGTGAACGGCACCTACTCGACCTGCGATCTGGTGGAGACCCACTACCACTTCCAGAGCAGCAGGATGAGGGTCTACCTCCAAGACAAGGTGATCGCGCGTCCGGTCGTCTTCTACATCAAGAGGATTCCGGTGCTCGCGCTCCCGTTCTACGTCTTTCCGATCAAGCCGGGGCGGCATTCCGGGTTCCAGCTGCCCCAGGTGGAGTTCGGCTCGTCCAAGACGGGCGGGAAGTTCGTCCGGAACGTCGGGTACTACTGGGCCGTCAACGACTACATGGACGCGACAGGCTGGTTCGACTACTACCAGGGGCTGAGCTGGGTGACGCACGGCCAGTATCGCTACCACAAGCGGTACGGCTACCAGGGTCAGATCAACTCGTCGTACGAGAATCAATTCACCGCGTCGGGGGCGAATCGCTGGGACCTGATCGGGCGCCATTACCAAACGCTCGGCACGAACTTCGCGCTGACGGCCCAGGCCGACCTGACCAACTCCAGCGAATTTCGCCGGGATCCCAATCTGGGGAACAATGTCCTGACGCGTATCCAGCGGAACCTCGACTCGAACCTCTCGCTCCAGAAGGGTTGGAGCGGCGGCGCGTTCAGCGCGGGGCTGCTCCAGACCCAGGATCTGGACGCGGAGCCCGGCGGGTTGAAGATCAAGCAGACGTACCCCACGGTCACGTACCGGATCAATTCCCGCCCCATCGGGCGGGCCGCTCGAGGAGACGAGCCCGCCCGGCTTCCGTGGCTCGCGTCCACTACCTATAGTTTCAGCACCTCGGGGCTCTACGAGCGGAAGGAGTACGAGACCTTCACTCGCTTCACGTTCGACACGCTCGGGGCCGCCGTGGACAGCACCAAGGTCGACTCGCTCGACGCCCGCGGCGCGACGCGCTACGACTTCGGCCTCACCGACGTGCGCACCCTCCTCGGGTTCATCCGCGTGAGCCCGCGGTTCAGCTACAGCGGCGTCTACTACAGCCGCGATCAATCCGGAGCTCGGAATCAGCTGGGCGGGGTCTGGGGCGCCGGGGTCGGCGTCAACACCGCCGTCTACGGCACGTTTCGGACCTCGATCGGGCCGCTCCGCGCGCTCCGGCACGTGATCACGCCGTCGGTCTCCCTCGGCTACCAACCGAAGAACAACAGCCTCCTCTTTCGCGATTCAGCCGGCGTCCTCCGCTCGAGGTTCGACGGGGTGACGGGGATCAGCCTGACCGGCGGGGAGTCGAAGCGGATCGACTTCTCGCTCCGAAACGACCTCCACGCAAAATGGGGAGACCCGGCCAAACCCACCGTTCTCAACAACCTCGTGCTTCTCCAGACGAGCGGGAGCTACAACATCCTCGCGAAGAAGTTCGGGGCGAAGCCGCTCTCGGACCTCTCCACGAGCTTGCGCCTGAAGCCGATCCAGCGCAGCGACTTCGACTTTGGATTCGTCCACAACCCTTACGACGGCCGGTTGCTCCAATTCAGCGCTTCGACCGGGATCTCGTTCCAGGGACAGAGCAAGTACGCGGAGGCCCGGAACGAGTTCTCCGAGGAGCCGGGCGCCGATGCGGTGCGGGAGCCGACGCCCCTCTCGCCGCAAGGCCTCACATCGACCTCGCTGCCGTGGGTCTTCGCGGCGTCGATCGCCTACAACGGCTCCCGCTCGCGGGCTACGGGAGGCGGTTACAACGCGTGGGGATCGAGCGCGACGTTGAACGGCTCGACCGGAATCAATCTCTCCAAGAACTGGCGCTTCGACTACCGGTGGCAATTCGACGTGAAGGGCGGGCAGATGGTTTCGCAGTTCTTCACCGTGAAGCGCGAGCTTCACTGCTGGGAGATGCAATTCACGCGCAGCATCTCCGGATCCGTCGGCGACGAGTATTACTTCAAGATCAACGTCAAGAGTCTTCCCGAGGTCTACTACGAGCAAGGATCGCGCGGTCTTCGCGGCTTCGGCGGCGTCTCGGATCTCTACTAGAAAAATCCGCGTCCTCATGCGAAATCCATTTGACACCCCCGAAGTCGGGGCGTAACGTCCGCCCCATTCCATCGAAGGGAGGTGAATCGAAATGAATAAGACGGAACTTATCGCCACCATCGCCAAGAAGACTTCTCTCTCCGCTCGCGAAGCACGTGCGGTCATCGACACGCTCTTCTCGCCGGGGAAGGAAGGCCTGATCGCGTCCGCGTTGATCTCGGGAAAGAAAGTTCAGATCACCGGATTCGGCACGTTCGAGACACGCAAGCGCAAGGCGCGCGAAGGCCGCAATCCGCAGACGGGCGAGCGCATCAAGATCGCGGCGTCCCGCTTCCCTGCGTTCCACGCGGGCAAGGCGCTCAAGGATCGCGTACGCAAGTAGGAACCCCCCATACTGACTTCGAGAAGGGGCGGGCGGAAACTCCCGCCCCTTCCCTTATTTACGTCGGATTGTTGAACCGCCGCGGAGGCGCGGGGTATAGTCCTTCGATCGTTGTCTTGATCTGAAACCGTGGGGAGGTGATCGGAACTGCTTCGGCTTCGCTACCTGCTCCTTCTATTTGTCCTACTTGGGCTTATGGCCGCGCCTGTGCTTCAGGGCAAGGGCACGCCCTGCGACATCCTCATCCAGAGCACGACGGATGACAACGCAGAGCTCGCTCCCTGTGGCTGACACGCGCATCCGCTAGGCGGGCTCGCCCGGAGGGCGAGCCAACTCAAGGTAGGCAGGCTCAAGTTCCCGACGGGATTCGCCGTGGACGCCGGCGACTATTTCGGCCTCGGCGGGGAGCAGGATTCCCTCAAGAGCGGGTATATGGTGCACGCCATGGACGTCCTGGGCTACGACGTCGTGACCCTGGGCGAGCGCGAGTTCAATTTCGGCCAGGCATTCCTCCTCGACAGTTTCAAGAAGACGAAGATCGACGTCGTCTCGGCGAACATCGTCTACGCGGACACCAAGAAGCCGTTCGTCAAGCCGTACGTCATCCGAAGGGCCTGCTCGGTCCGCGTCGCGTTCACCGGCCTGATCGGGAAGGAAATGCGGATTCGCCAGGTCCCGGGCGAGCGGGGGATCGAGATCCTTGATCCGTTCGAGACCGCGAAGAAGTTGATTCCAGAATTGCGCGGGAAGGCGGACGTCATCGTGCTCCTCTCCCACCTCGGACTTACCGACGGACAGAAGCTGACGATCGAGGTGCCGGGCATCGACGTCATGGTCTTCGGACACCAGGCCGGGCTCTTCAAGACCATCGTGAAGACGCAGGAGGTCGTTACCCTCCGGGGCGGGGAGCGTGGCCAGTACATCCCGCAGCTCCACATGGTGGTGGAGGGCGGCAAGGTCTCCTCGTTCGACGGCGACGTCGTCACCCTGGACGACAAGGTTCCGGCGGACGACGCGATGAACCACGCGGTCGACGAGTTCAGCGACAAGCTGAACCAGCGCTTCAACGAGGCTAACAAGGTGACCGCGGAGCAGGCGAAGCAGAGGACCCTGGCGCAGGTATCCGGAGACCGCTACCTGGGCGAGGCCACCTGCCGCCGCTGCCACGAGATGGAGTACCAGATGTACACGAGCCAGAAGCACGCGCACGCGTTCAAGACCCTCGTCGACAATCAGCGCGACTCGACGCCCGAGTGCCTCCCTTGCCACGTCGTCGGCATGGGGCAGCCGGGCGGCTTCGTCTCCCGGCAGGGAACCCCGGAGCTCGTCAACGTGCAGTGCGAGAACTGCCACGGCATCGGGACCAAGCATCCGGAGCACGGATCGATCGTCGGTCCGGACGTCTGCATCACCTGCCACACCGCCTCGCAAAGTCCGAATTTCCAGTATGACGAGATGGTCGCCAAGATCGTTCACTGGAAGTAGGGTGCGCCGGATCCGTCTCGCGTTCCTGGCGGCCGCCCTCCTCGCGGTCGTTCCGTCGGCGGCGCATTGCCAAGCCCTCCAGATCCAGAGCCTTCAATTCCCCACGACGTCCGTCGTCGGTCCCTGGGTGACCTATCGAGTCCGGACGCAATCCCGCGCCCTCACGCCGCGCGAATACACGCAGCGCGTGGCGATCGTCGGGCGGGAGAGATACCACGACAAGGACGGCTTCTGGGTCGAGCTAAAGACCGAGGGACTCCCTTCAGGGAAGCGGATTGAGAGGGGCTTCTTCGTCGTCGGCGCCGTCGAGCAGGACCGGCAGGGAGAAGACCGGCCGGACTCTGTTCCGCCCGCCCCGCGCCCGGCGGTCCGTCTTGTCCGTTACCAGGTGCTCACCTCGGGCGGAAAGCTCTATGAGTACCCTGTGGGCGGGGGATCCGAGGCGCGAGCCGGCAGCGATGTCGGAACGATGGAACTCTTCGAATACGACACCTCCACGCCGCCGGTCATCCAGAGCTTGGGTCCCGACACGCTTCGGATCGGGCGGCGCGTCGTTCCGACCGTCGTCGAGAAGGTCTCCCGCGCCGGCTCGGACAGCTGGGCCGATCCCGGCGACACGACGCATGTCATGCGGCCGGTCCTCATCCAGACGTTTTGGCGGAACGCCGCCGTGCCGATCACAGGCTTCGCCCGCTCGGTCTTCGAGGTCAGGATGGAACGGACGGCGCGAGACAGCACGGCCGCGCCGACGTTGGAGCCGGCCGCCGACGAGGTTCGACGGGGGCCCCCCGGCTGGATGGGGCGGGCCGGCGCGGACAGCTCGGGGGCCGCAACGCTGCCCCCCATTACGAGGACCGAGCTGGAGCTGATCGACCTGGGGGCCGACGCCGTCCCCGAGGTGAAACAGCAACCCGAGGAATCGGCGCCTCCGGCGTTGGAGCCCCCCGGAACGAGCCGTTAGCGGCAGCCGTCGCCCCGCCTTAGCCCCGCTCGACCCCGTCCCACCCCGGAACCGCCACTCCAGATCCTCGCCGCGCCTGCCGATACCGGAAGGGGCAATCCGGATCAGTCCGCTCGCGTTTGTCTCGTTCCAGGTCGGGGGATCGCATGGCCCCAGGGGGCCGGAAGCCGCTCGGGCAATGTCTCGTGGAGCAGGGGCACCTCTCCACGGAGGGTCTCGCGCGCGCCCTCGAGGAGCAGCGTCGCACCGGCGCCGCGCTGCGGGACGTCCTCCTCAAGCTCGACCTGGTCCCCGAGCGCGCGATCCTCGACTACTACGAAAACCAGCTCGGGATTCCGGTCATGGACCTCACCACCTACGCGCTCGAGCCCGACATCGTCCGGCTCGTGCCCGAGCGCGTCGCGCGGCAGTTCCACGTCGTGCCGCTCTTCAAGATCGGAAACACGATCACGGTCGCGATGGCGGACCCGCTCGACTTCGTCGCGCTGGACGAGGTCAGGCAGAGCACCGGTCTCCAGGTGGACGTGGTGGTCTCCTCGGGCGTCCAGATCCGCGAGGCCGTCGAGCGGCACCATCCGATCAGCGGCGGGCTCGACCAGCTCGCGAAAGAGCAGGGGCTGAAGCAGGCCGTCGCCGAGATCGCGAGCGCCCGTCCGGAAGAGGACGGTCCCATCATTCGATTCGTGAACACGATCGTTCAGCAGGCGCTCCGCGACGGCGCCTCCGACCTCCACTTCGAGCCCGACGAGTCGAGCTTCCGGATCCGGTATCGGGTGGACGGGGTCCTCCGCGAGGTGTCGGTCCAGACCAAGGCGATCTACGCCTCGGTCGTCTCGCGGGTGAAGGTCATGGCGACCCTCGATATCGCGGAGCGCCGGCTCCCCCAGGACGGCCGGATCCGCATGAACCTCCTCGGCCGCGATCTCGACCTCCGCGTCTCGACGTTCCCGACCATCCACGGGGAGAACGTCGTGATGCGAATTCTCGACCGCTCGATCGCGCTGGTCGGGTTGGAAGAGCTGGGGCTCTCTCCCCAGCCGCTCTCGGTGGTGGCCCGCATGATCGAGCGTCCGAACGGGATCGTGCTCGTGACCGGCCCGACCGGGAGCGGGAAGACGACGACCCTCTACTCGTGCATTCAGCGGATCAACCGGGTGGAGCGGAACATCGTGACCCTGGAGGATCCGGTCGAGTACCACCTGAGCTCGATCCGGCAGACCCAGGTGGATCCCGACGTGGGGCTCACCTTCGCGCGCGGCCTTCGGGCGCTCCTGCGCCAGGATCCGGACGTCATCCTGGTGGGCGAGATCCGCGACGGCGACACCGCGGAGATCGCGGTGCGCTCGGCGCTGACGGGCCACCTCGTGCTCTCCACGCTCCACACGAACGACGCGTCGGGCGCGATCCCTCGCCTGATCGACATGAAGATCGAGCCGTTCCTTCTCTCGTCGGCGATGGTTGGCGTGCTGGCGCAGAGGCTCGTCCGGCGGGTCTGCGACAAGTGCAAGAAGCCGTTCAAGCCGCCCGCGGAGCTCCTCGCCGAGCTCGGAATCGCGCGCGGCGAAGGAAAGTTCGCGCACGGGGCGGGATGCCACGCCTGCGGGGGGACCGGGTACCACGGGCGCGTCGGCATCTTTGAGGTGCTCGAGGTGAACGACAAGGTCCGGGACCTGATCTCCTCGCGCGCATCGGCGGAGGATCTCGCCCGCGCGGTCCGCGCCGCCGGCATGGGCTCGCTCCGCGACGACGCGATCCGGAAAGCGGCGCAGGGCGCGACGACCCTCGAGGAGGCTCTTCGCGTGACGAACCCGGACGCCGCCTCGCTCGATCAGGGCCCGGCCCCGCTCTCGTCCCCCTTCTAGACGATGCCAGCCTTCCGCTACCACGCCGTCAGCTCCGCGGGCCTCGCACAGCAGGGGCTCATCGAGGCCCCCGACCTGGACCGCGCGGTGGAACAGATCCGCACCATGGGCTTGACGCCCGTTCGGATGGACGCGGACTCGGGCGCCGGCTCGGACTCCCGGTCGTTCCCGCTGTTTCGCAAGCGCGTGTCGACGCGCGACCTGATTCTCTTCACGCGTCAGCTCGAAACGATGCTGGAATCCGGGCTTCCCATCCTCGCATCGCTCGAGACGCTCCACGAGCAGACCGCCCACCCCGAGCTCCGGCTCGCGATCGACCGGGTCCGCGCCGACGTCGAGCAGGGTGGGACGCTGACCGACGGGCTGAGGCGCCATCCCCGGTGCTTCCCCAACCTCTACGCGAATCTGGTGCACGCCGGAGAGGAGGGAGGAATGATCACGTCGATGCTGGACCGCATCGCGTCCCTCCTCGAGTACGCGGAGGAGACGGAGCAGCGGATCCGGGCGGCCACCTTCTATCCCCTCCTCATCATCTGCGAGCTGGTGCTGGCCTTCGGCGTGCTGGTCAAGTTCGTGCTGCCGCGGTTCGCCTCGCTCTTCCGGAACCTGAATACCGAGCTCCCGCTCCCGACACGGGTGCTGATCGGGACGAGCGACTTCATCGACCACTACTGGTACCTCTGCCTCGCATTGATCGCGGGTCTTACCGTGGCCGCGGTCTTCTGGTACCGGACGGAGGACGCGCGCCGCCGCATCGACCGCTTCATCCTGACGATGCCGATCTTCGGCGAGATCTTCCTCAAGTCGATCGTTTCGCGTTTCGCACGGGTCCTCGCGGCGCTCGTCGCGGGCGGGATCCCGATCGTGCAGGCCCTCGAGATCTCCCGGGGCGCCCTCGACAACCGCGTGATGGAGGACGAGATCGATCGGATGAGAGATGGCCTCATCGCGGGGCAGGGACTGGCGGAGCCGCTCCGCGGAAGCGAGATCTTCCCGCCCCTGGTCACGCGGATGCTCGCGGTGGGGGAAGAGACCGGAGCGATCGACAAGATGCTGGTCCGCGTTGCCCGATATTATGACCAGGACGTCGATTACACGATCAAGAACCTCTCCACCGCCATCGAGCCGATCCTCCTCCTGGTGCTCGGAGCGGCGGTCCTCTTCACCGCGCTAGCCGTCTTCCTTCCTCTCTGGAACCTGATGAACGCGTTCCGCCACTAGGCCGTACCGGATTTTGCATTCAAGAACGGCCGCTCCCCGGCCGATCTGCTGGGAGTCAAGAAGCCCCGGTCCAATCAGCGGCCCCCGGGGGCGGGGCCGGCCTTGGGGTAATTTTTTAGGAGGTTCGAAGTATGGATCTGCACGGAAGGAAGTCCGAAGCCGGGTTCACGTTGATCGAGCTTGTGATCGTCATCGTGATTCTCGGCATCCTCGCAGCGGTCGCCATTCCGAAGTACGAGGACATGCGCGAGCAGGCCCGCGTGGCCACGATCCGCGGACAGTTGGGCTCGATGCGCTCCGCGATCGCCATCCAGTACGCGCGCAACGCGCTCCTCGGAGCCGCCGCGTTTCCGACGCTGGACGGGACCATCTTCGCCGACGGCAACGTTCCGAAAGAGCCGATGAACAACTCCAACGTGGTCAAGACGACGGCGGGTGTGAACAACGCCGGCGGCTGGCAGTACACGCAGGCGACGGGAATCGTGAAGGCGAACCTGAACGCCTACTCGTCGTACTAAGCGCGGCTCGACCGGAAGGAGTGCATCAGGTATTTCGGCGGCGCCCGCGGCGCCGCTTCACCTAACCATTGGGGGACGCGCCCGGATCGCCGGGCCGCACTCATGCGCTGGACCCGCGCGGGGATAGAAAGCCTCGCCGCCGCAGCGATCGCGGCAATAATTTATGGGGGGACGCTCGCGCCGACGGTCGGCGCGGGCGACAGCGGGGAGCTCGTCCTCGCCGCCGACTCGCTCGGCATCCCGCACCCTCCGGGGTACCCCCTCTGGGTTCTTCTCGCACGGCTCATGGCATCCGTCCCGATCGGGGACGTGGCCTGGAGGGTGAACGCCCTCTCCGCGCTCCTCTCGGCGGCCGCCGTGGGCCTGTTCCATTTGCTCGCGAGGCGGGTCGCATTGCCACGACTGCCCGCCGCGCTCGCGACGGCGCTCTTCGCCGCCTGCACGATCGTCTGGCATTCGGCGGTCGAGGCGGAGGTCTACCCGCTCGCGACCCTGTTCTTCGTCTTGCTGAGCCTGCTCGCCCTGCGGGCGCGGTCGGCGGACGCGGCCACGCCGAAGAGCGAGGCGCTCTTTTTCTTCGCGGCCGGACTCTCCCTGCTCGTGCATCAGACCCTGCTCTTTCCCGCGGCCGCTCTCGGCGCCTGGGTGTGGGCCCGAGAGCCGCGGCTGGACCGCCTGGCGCGTCACGTCGGCTGGGCGGCAATCGGTTTCAGCATCCTGCTCGTGATCCCCGTCCGCGCCGGCTCGGCCCCGCCGTTTTCGTGGGGCCATGAGGCGGGTCTCTCGACGGCGCTCGATCAGCTGCTCCGGCGAAACTATGGGCCGCTCCAGCAGAACCCGCTCCGCGCCGACCTGCTCGCGTCCGACCTAATCGGGATGGCGGCCCGCGCGGCCGCCGCGTTGGGCGTCGAGGGCGCGCTCCTCGCCACCGCCGGCCTGCTCCGTCTCCGCCGGGCGGAGCAAGGCCTGCGGGTCGTCCTTCTCGCCGCGCTGACCGTGCCCGTGGCCCTCGCGATCGTGGTCGCGTTCGCGCCGGACGCGGAGCACTTCGCGCAGGTGGAGCCGTTCCTGGCGCCCGTGGCGGCGGCGCTCTGTCTGATCGCCGGGCTCGGAGCCGACTGGCTGCTTCGGCTCGGGCGAGCGTCATGGCGCCCGGCCGCGATCGCGTCCCTCGCCGCGTGCGCGCTCATCACCGGGGCCTGGCACTATCGGGACTGCGACCGGAGCGGACTGCGCCTCGGGGAGCGCTACGGCCGCGATCTGCTTCGGGACCTGCCGGCCGGATCGACCCTCGTTCTCGACGGAGACAACGAGACGTTCCTGACCGCCTACGCGTCGCGGCACGCTCACTTCCGGACCGACGTGCAGCTGGTGCATCGCCGCGGCTACATCTTCGGAGACCCGTACCATCTCCGAGGCGTACCGCGCGGCAAGTGGGTGGAGGTCGCCCACCGCGTCGACCTCGAGCGGCTCCGGACCTCGCGGCGGCCCGTCTACTATGCCACGCCGCCGCTGGACCTCGAGGCCTCGGGCGTGCGGTTCGTCTCGGCCGGGCTGGTCCACCGCGCGATCCTCCCGATCCGTGCGCGACCGGGACCGGCTCCGCCCCTCGGCGGGGAGTCGCGCTCGCTCGGCGCATGGACGCCCCCCTCGGACTGGCCGAAGAGCACCGCGCTCCTCCCCGGCGGACCCCGGAGGTACGACTACGTCACCCGGAAGCTCGCCGTCGGCTACTCGGACGCCGCGGCGCGGTCGCTCTGGAATCAGGGACGCGTGGAGGAGGCGTACCCGTGGTTCATCGACGCGGCGGCGGTGGGGTTTGACAACGTCGGCGCCCGCCTGAATCTGGCGACCGCGGCCGCCGCGGCCGGAGAGCCGGAGAAGGCGTTCTCGGAGCTCCTCGCGGCGAGGGAGCTGGCGCCGCTCGATCCCGAGCCGGTCGCGCGGCTCGCGGTCTTTCTCTCGGTAGCCGGCCGGCACCGGGACGCCGCCCTCTGCTTCGAGAGGGCCTACCGCATGATGCCCGTCCCATCGCGCGCCTCGGACGCCGCGCGGGCCTGGGCGCTCGCCGGTGACGAGGCGCGGGCGAAGAGCTGGAGAGGGCGCGCGGGATGAGCACGTCCAAAGGATTCACCCTCTTCGAGCTCATCGTCGTGATGACCATCGTGGGCATCCTCGCATGGCTCGCCTATCCCAACCTCTCCGCCTTGAACGACATCAAGCTCGACGGGGCCGCGCGGCGGGTGGCGGCCGATCTCCGCTACGCGCAGAACCAGGCGATCGGGAAGCGGAGCGTGCACGGCGTGCTCTTCGAGGCGGCGGCGGCGCGGTACACCGTCTTCTCCCCGACCACGGCCTCCCCGGTGACCGATCCGGGCAACCGGGCGCGTCCGCTGCGCGTCGATTTCACGCGCGGGGAATTTCAAGGCGTCAGCATCGCGTCCGCCGCGTTCGGAACGACGCGGGGGGTGACCTTCGATTACTTCGGAGTGCCCCGGGACACGGCCGGGGTCGACCTCGCCGCGACGGGACGGATCATCCTCACCTACCAGGGCGGCGCGGACACGATCGACGTCACGCCCGGAACGGGCAAGGTGATCGTCCGATGAAGCAGTCCGGGTTCACGCTCATCGAGGTCGTGCTCATCATCGTGATCGCCGGCGTCGCCGTGCTGCCGCTCAGCATGCTCTTCGCCAACGCGTCGATCCGCTCGGGAGACGCGCGAAACGCGACCGTGGCGGCGCAGCTCGCCCAGGCGAAGATGGAGGAGATCGCGGCGGACAAGAACTCTCCGCTCCGGGGCTTTGCCTATCTCGTCGCGGCGAACTACCCGGCCGAGAGTCCCGTGCCGGCGTTCTCGAACTACAGCCGCTCGGTCTCGATCGCGCCAGATTCCACCTACGACGGCGTCACGTTCCGGACCGTGAGCGTGACGGT
>Ga0137409_10001845_pt1 | contig 22815 bp, 21 predicted proteins | sample CZODoug1_16funga_FD_122059 | JGI IMG/M metagenome (GOLD analysis project Ga0137409, IMG submission 122059) | Vadose zone soil fungal communities from Angelo Coast Range Reserve, California, USA - CZODoug1_16fungal (Hybrid Assembly) | ecosystem: Environmental > Terrestrial > Soil > Vadose zone...
GCTCCCATTTCGTCAAGGCCATCGCGTCTGTCATGGACGCGAGTATAGTCTAGTAATGGTTGTTACAGTTCACTAGGCTCGCTTCGAGGCTTTCAGTCCGCAGGAACCGTTCGGTCCGCCGCCCACTCGCGCAATTCGTCGATACGCTCCGCCATGACCCGGCACAGCGGATGCGTGGCCTGGATTTCACGCAGTACATGGGCTGCTGAAGGCTGCTGCTGACTGGCGCGGGCGCTGTAGAGCGCAGAGACGACGGCCTGCTCCAGCTCGGCACCGGAGAATCCGTCGCTGGCTCTTGCCAGGGCCTCCACGTCCGCGGGCGTGAGTGTCAGGCCGCGCCGCTTCGCGTGTATCGCGAGGATCTCGCGGCGCACCTCGCTCGAGGGCAGATCGACGAAGAAGATCTCATCGAAGCGCCCCTTGCGGATGAGTTCCGGGGGAAGCGCCTTGATGTCATTGGCGGTTGCGACCACGAAGGTAGCCGCTTTTTTCTCCGCCAGCCAGGTCAGTAATGTTCCCAGCGCGCGGCGCGAGGTGCCGCTATCGCCTTCGCCGGTCGCGATGCCCTTCTCGATCTCATCGATCCAGAGCACGCACGGCGCCATGAGCTCTGACGTACGCAGCGTGTCACGCAGGTTGCGCTCCGACTCGCCGTGCCACTTGTTGTACACCGCGGCGAAGTCCAGATGCAGCAGCGGCACGCTCAAGATTCCGGCGGCTGCGCGCGCCGCGAGGCTCTTGCCACAGCCCTGGACGCCGAGGAGCAGCAGTCCTTTGGGGGGATCGAGTCCTGGCACGCCGCCGTCGAATGCGGGCTTGCGCTGGCGCAGCCACTCCTTCAGTCGCTCGAGGCCGCCGATATCGGCGAATTTCGCCGTGTCGTGCTCGTAGCTCAGCACGCCGCTGCGATTGAGCAGTTCGTATTTGGCCTGCATGATCCCTGGCAGGTCGACCTTCGAAAGCGCACCGTCGTCGAAGATCGCTTTACGCGCGAGGCGACGCGTGTCGCTGGTGGTCAGACCGTTGAGGTTCTCGACCAGCAAATCGAGCGCCGTCTGGTCGGCCTGGACACGCTGTCCCGGATTCGCCTTGGCCCACTCCTGGGCGATCTCCTGCACCAGGCTTCGGCGCTCGTCGCGATCAGGCACGATCAGTTCACAGCGCGCGCTGAATTGTTCGAGCTCGTGCGGCAGGTCGATCTCATCGCTCAGGAGCACGATGGTGCGCGCGACCTGCTCGTAGCCGAGGCAGATGTCCTTGAGCAGGCGCACGTGGATCGGATCGGCGAGGTAGGGGTGAAAATCTACGAGCACATAAACGCCAGCGGTGGGCGTCGCGCGGATGTGCTTGAGGATCTCGATGGGCTCGGTGTTGAAGCGCTGCGGCGCACCGAGATCGACGTCGACGCGCTTGAGCCCGTCCGTGACCGTCCACTCGAACATTGGCGTATGAGCATTTCGCGTCAGGCGCATGGACAGGCCCTTGAGCATCTGCAGAACGCGCGTCTCGTCGCGACTCTCGAGGACCACCAGCGGAATCCTGGAGCGCAACAGTATCTCGAGCTCATGGCTCGCGTCGGTTTGCAGGCGTGGTGCTTCGGCGGCGCTCATGGCTGACTGCCCGGGGCGCGGCGCGTGTCGCGATCGGCCGGCCGGGGCTGCGCCAGTTCGAGCGGCAGCGCGGTCGTATCCTTGATCGCCGACATCACGATATTCGATTCGATGGCCTGTACCCCCGGCAATTGTGACAAGCCTTCTCGCATGAAGCGCTCGTAGGCGCGTATGTCGGTCGTCACAACAATGAGTACGAAGTCGATCGCCCCCATGACCGTGAAGCAGTGTGTGACCTCGGGCAGCTCACGCACCCGCTCCTCGAAGGCCACGAGGGACTGCCGGCCATGGGTGGTGAGTCGGACCTGCACGACAACGGTGACACCGAGGCCGACCTTGTCGCGATCGAGCAGCGCCACGCGGCGGCGGATGACTCCCTGCTGCTCGAGCAGCGAGATCCGGCGCCAGCACGGGGAAGGTGACAAGCCAACGATCTCAGCGATCTCGTTGGTCGAGCGCGAAGCGTCGGTTTGAAGCAGTTCAAGAATCTTCAGGTCGGTACTGTCCATGCCAAACTCCTGGAATATTCATCCTATTAATAGTCAATATATGGAATAGTATTCCATGCAAGAGCTCTAAATACCTTCAAATTGGTAGGCATTGCCTCGGACGATGGAATATTGTGTCGCAACAATCCAAGGCCTAAGGGCAGGTGGGTCGCATGGTGTTCGGCACGCAGAGCTTTCGCGGTCACGAGAACGTCTCCTTCTTTCAGGACGAGCGCAGCGGGCTGAAGGCGATCATCGCCATTCACAGCACCACTCTCGGTCCCGCCTTTGGTGGTTGCCGGATGTGGCCCTATGCCAGCGAGGACGAGGCCCTCGAAGACGTGCTGCGACTGTCCCGCGGCATGAGCTTCAAGAACGCCCTGGCAGGCCTGCCTTTCGGCGGCGGAAAGTCGGTGATCATTGCCGACTCGAAAGCGGACAAGAACGAAGAGCTCCTGAGCGTCTTCGCGCGCTCGGTCGAGAGCCTCGGCGGGCGCTACATCACCGCGGAAGACGTCGGCATCACCGAGGCTGACATCGAAGTGTTCGCGCGGCACACCCGCCACATCAGCGGCCGCAAGCAGCGCGGTGCCGTTGCCGGGGGCAATCCCGCGCCAAAGACGGCCTTCGGCGTATTTCTCGGCATGCGCGCCGCGATCGAGCTCAGGCTCAACCGCAGCGACTTCAAGAGTCTGACCGTCGCCGTCCAGGGCGTGGGCCAGGTCGGCTATCACCTCTGCAAGCTCCTGCACAGCGCGGGCGCAGCACTCGTGATCGCGGATGTGAACGCCGAGAACGTGCGTCGCGTCGCTGCGGAATTCGGTGCGCGCGTCGTCACGCCGGAGAGCATCCTGTTCGAGGCAGTCGATATCGTCGCGCCTTGCGCCCTCGGTGCGGTTCTTACGCGTGAGAGCGTGGCGCAGATCCATGCGCCCTTCATCGTCGGCGCCGCCAACAACCAGCTCGCGAATGACGAAGTCGGCATCGAGCTGCAGCGTCGTGGCATCGTCTACGCGCCCGACTACTTGGTGAACGCCGGCGGCATCATCAGCGCCGCGCTCGAGTACCAGGGCGGCTACGAGGAAAAGGATGTCTGGGCGCGCGTCAATGGCATCTACGAGACCACGCGGCTGGTTCTCATCCAGGCACTGCGCGAGCAGCGGCCGACCAATGAAGTGGCTGATGCCATGGCGATGAGCCGGATCGCGGGGGCGCGCGACAAGGCGCCGGACGAGCTGCGCCGAGCTTCCTGATCGATCCCCCCGCCGCCGGCCATCCGGTTCAGCGCAACCTCCCCCCGTTGCGCGAAACGGCCGGCGGCTTTCTTATCTGTTCCCGCGCTGCGCAGTTTGGCAATGTAGCTGCCATGAACGTCATCGTGATCGGCAGCGGGCTCATCGGCGTGAGCACCGCCTGGGCCCTCAGGGAACGCGGAGCTGAGGTCACGGTCCTCGACCGGGCCGAAGGCCCGGCACGCGAGACCTCGTTCGCCAACGGTGCGTTGCTGACACCGAGCATGGCGGAGCCCTGGAATTCGCCGGGCGTCCTCTGGAGGCTTCTGCATTGGCTCGGGCGTGAGGACTCGCCCATGCTGCTGCGCCCGCGCGCGTTGCCGTCCCTCGTGGGCTGGGGCCTGCAATTCATCCGCTATTCCAGCCGGCAGCACTACCGCAACAACACGCTCATCAACGCGCATCTCGCCATCTATTCGCTGCGCGCCCTGCAGGAACTGCGCGCGCGGGTTGCGATCGACTTTGCGAGCGGTGCGATCGGCACGATGCGCCTGTTTCGCGAGCAGGCAGAGCTGGATGCCGCGATGGAGATGGTCGAGTGGCTCGCGCAGCATGGCGTGCGCTCGCGCACCCTCAATCGCGAGGCAACCCTGGGGATGGAGCCTGCCCTCGAGCCCATCGCAACAAAGCTCGCCGGCGGGATTCACTATCCCGATGATGAGCACGGCGACGCATTTCGGTTCTGCGAGGCGCTCGCGCGCCACGCTGCGGAGCGCGGCGTGCGCTTTCACTACGGCGCCACGGTCGAGGGGCTGGAAGGCCGCGAGGGGCGCGTGACGCGCGTTATCGGTGCCTCCCAGACCTGGGAGGGCGACGCTGTGGTTGTGGCCGCGGGCAGCTATAGCCCGCAACTGGTCGCAAATCTCGGCATCAGGGTGCCGGTACGACCAGTAAAGGGTTACTCCATCACGGTGCCGCTCGACGGCGCGCGGCCGGTGCCGAAGATGCCCATCCTGGATGACGCGCTTCATGCTGTCGCGGTGCCGCTCGACAACCGCATGCGCCTCGCGGGGACGGCGGAGTTCACCGGCTTCGATCGCACTGTCACGCCGGCGCGTGTCGCAAACCTGAGGTCCCTCCTCACCAAGACCTATCCGAACATCGCCCAGGTGGCGGCTCCGGAGCGTATTTCGTCGTGGGCGGGCCTGCGACCGATGTCCTGCGATGGCGTGCCGATCATCGGCTCGACGCCGTATCAGAACCTCTATCTCAACACCGGGCACGGGCCGTTGGGGTGGACGATGTGCGTCGGTTCCGGGCGCGCGCTCGCCGACCTGATGCTCGGCCAGGAGCCGGAGATCGATCTCGCGCCGTATTCACTGCGGCGCTTCGGCTGAAAATGCGCCGCGCACTTGAAAGCGCGCGCGATTAACCTAAAATCCGCAGCTTCTGAAGGGTCAGGCCTCGCGGGCCTGGCCCTTTCGGCTTTTGAGGACGAGGAAGCGATGAGAAATCTGCGACAGAGAGCTGAGAGTCGGGACACGATGCGCACGGCGCTGGTCGATCCCTTTGTTGCGGCCGAGATCGAGCGCCTGGTGGCGAGTTTCGGTTCGCCCCTGTTGATCCTCGATTGCGAGCGCGTGCGCTCTCAATACCGCAAGCTCGCTGCCGCCCTGCCGCGGGTCGATCTGCACTACGCGCTGAAGCCGCTCCCCCATCCTTCGGTCGTCGCCGCGCTCGCGGAGCTCGGCGCGTACTTCGATCTGGCCACGACCGGCGAGATCGGGTTGATCAAAGAACTGGGCATCGCCCCGGAGCGGTGCATCCATACGCACCCGGTGAAGCGCGATGGCGATATTCGCGCCGCCCTCGATTTCGGGCTGCAGACCTTTGTGGCCGACAGCGTCGATGAGATTGCGAAGTTCGAGAAATTCCGGCGCCGCGCCGCGCTCCTGCTGCGCGTGTCGTTCCGCAGCCCCGATGCGGTCGTCGATCTGTCGCGCAAGTTCGGCTGCGATGCCGAGAATGTGCCCGCACTCCTGCGCAAGGCTGGCGAGCTCGGCGTGCGGATCCGCGGTTTTTCGTTTCACGTGGGATCGCAGGCGACCGACCCCGCGAAGTATGTAGAGGCGATACGCGTGTGCGCACGCCTGATGGCGGAGGGCGAAAAGATGGGGCAGGGGCCCTTCGATATCCTGGATATCGGCGGCGGATTCCCGGTCGCCTACCGCACGCCGGTGCCTGAGATCGAGGCCTTCTGCCGGCCGATCAACCAGGCTCTCGAGGCTATTCCACGCGAGGTGCGCATCATCGCCGAGCCCGGTCGCTTCATCGTCGCTCCCGCAGCGGTGGGAGTTGCGACCGTCATGGGCCGGGCAGAGCGACAAGGTCGCTGGTGGTACTACCTGGACGATGGCGTCTATGGCCTCTTCAGCGGCAAGCATTACGAGCACGCTTCGTATCCGATCACGAGCCTCGGGCGCAGCGGTCCGGCGGAGCCCGCCGTTCTTGCGGGGCCCACCTGCGACAGCATCGACGTCATCGACGACCAGATCGAATTGCCGCGGCTCCAGAACGGCGATCTCGTGATCGCCCACATCATGGGTGCCTACACCTGGGCCACCGCCTGTGAGTTCAACTTCTTCCCCAAGCCCACCGTGGTCGCGGTTAACGCTCACCCCGGCGAAAGCGGGACAGTCGTCACGCTGCGACGTTGAACCGCTTGGCTTTGGGGCGGTCATCGGTATCATTCGGCCGCACCGAGCTGGAGCGAACGTTGAGAATCAATGAGCTGAACATGGCGGCGTCAACCGGACCCGGGGTTTGCGACCTCGGCCGCCGTCAATTTCTTGTGCACGCGGCGCGCGTCCTGCCGCTGGCCGCGCTCGCACCCTTGCCGCTGCGCGCGGTCGCGAGTGCGATCCCGGCGCGCGAGCAGGCCCGCTCGCTGACGCTGCTCAATACACATACCGGTGAATCGCTGTGCGCGGCGTATCGCGACGGCGAGCAATTCAATGCTGAGAATCTCGCCCGCTTCAACTTCCTGCTGCGCGACTATCGCACCGGCGCGGTGAAGACGATCGACCCGCCGCTGTTCGACATCCTGCATGACGTCGCTTGGAAGCTCGGCGTCGATCCGCACTTCGAAGTGATCTCGGGGTATCGCTCGCCCGAGACCAATGCACTGCTGCACGAGCGCAGTTCAGGCGTCGCTTCCCACAGCCTGCACATGGACGGCAAGGCAATCGATGTGCGCCTGGTCGGTGTGAACACCAGGCATCTGTTCGATGCCGGGCTTACGCTCGGTCGCGGCGGCTGCGGCTACTACGGCAAATCCGATTTCGCCCATCTCGATACCGGTCGCGTGCGCAGCTGGCGCGGCTGACGCAACCTGCCCTGATCAGTTCCCGTCCGTAGCCTTGCGGCTGGCGCGCAGCAGTTCCGCGAGCCTGGCGTCGTGCCCGTAGATGTCGGGCAGAAACCGGATCTTCCCTTCCTCAGTCGCGACGGCAGTGCCGTACACGATGAAGACTCGAATCGGCTGCTTGAGATTGACCTGGGTCGGACGGGTCCCGTTCATCGCCTGCACGATCCGATCGCGCGTCCATGACGGATCGTCACGCAGCACGTACTCCGCCAGGGACACCGGGTCGGAGACGCGCACGCAGCCGTGGCTGAAGGCCCGGGCGGTGCGCTCGAAGAGAGCCTGCGCCGGTGTGCTGTGCAGATACACGTTGTACGGGTTGGGCAGCATGAATTTCACCAGCCCCAGCGCGTTGTCCGGGCCAGGTTGCTGTCGCAAGCGCAAGGTGCCGCGCGCCAGCGCGTCGAGGTTTTCCGGTGTCGGCGGCAACGCCGGCGTGTCATCGCCATAACCGGCGACGATTTCCAGGCGCTGCGCACTCACGTATCCGGGATTGTCGTGGATCTTGGGCAGCATCTCCCGTGTCGTGATGCTGTAAGGCACGTCCCAATACGGTCGCAGGATGAGGTACTTCATGTCGGCGGTGAACACCGGCGTGCGATTCGCCGGATAACTCTTGCCGACGATCACCCCCATCTGCAGCATCTCATCCTCGCGGTCCTCGACCGTCTTGAACGCGAACAGTCGATAGCGCGGGATGTTCACGATGATCGGGGGCGTGTCCAGCCTCGAAGGCAGCCAGCGCCAGCGTTCAAGCGTGAGTTCGATCTGCTGTGCGCGGCTGAGGAGCGGCGTCCTCAGTGCGACGAACGTGCCGGCGCCCAGCGCTCCGTCGGGGTCCAGGCCATGGCGCTGCTGAAAGTTTTTCAAGCCCTGCACCAGGTCGTCGGTGAGGACGGAATCTGTCGCTGAAGCGGTCGGCGCGCCTGGCGACAGGTCACCCAGCGCGGTGAGCAGAGTGCGTAGTTGAGTCGCACTGGCGTAGGGCTGACCGGGCTTCACGGATTTCGCAGGGAGCGGCGGGAGGTCCGTCAGCTCCGGGTCGAGGGCAAGCTCGCGCTAGTGCAGCAGCTCCTACCTGAGCAGCTCGTAATGGCGACACGGCGGTTCGATGCCGTGTAAGACGCCCGCCACGTCACTGCTATGACTGATTCCCTGCACCAGTGGGACAACATCGAGCCGCGAGTGCTCGACTTCGAGATTGAGGCCTGCCGCGCGCGGGTCGATGCGCCCGAAGTGCGCATCGTGGGCGTATGAGAGCAACGCACTGCTCAGCCCGATGTCGAACAGCGCCCATTGGTCGTCACCCGGCGGCTTCGCAGCGGCCAGCTCCACCGCGGCATAGGTCAGCCGGTTCGCGTCGTAGTCGGACGCCCGCAGGCCCAGACTCTCCGCGGCCCGCAGCTCACTCATCAGGTCGATCGCGGAACGCGAGACGACGTGATCCCGGCTCCAAAGGAACTCGCCGCCCTGTGCGCCGTACAGGTTTTGCAGCGTCTCGCGCTGTGTCGTCAGGTCGATGGAGGTGAGGTAGGGATGCTGCCCTTCCGCAAGGAGGCTTTCGAGCACGACGCTTACCGGCCCATCCGCACGGGCGTGCCCGGCCACGCCCGCTATGCTGAACGCGACGACCCCTGCTGCCACGAGCCGGCTCGTTTCCATTCGGGTCGCATCTCTTACCCGCAGCATGGAATCCCCCGGGGTGTCGAGAACGGTGAGCGGCAAATTCTCCTCTGCGGCCCCCCCGTTGGCGAGTCCTGAATGCCGCGTGTGACCGCCATCTGAGCCCCGTACAATCGGCCGTCATCGTGAGCACGCCCATTCACTCCATCGTCTTCGACATCGGCTGGGTCCTGGTCCACCTCGACTATTCGCCGCTGACTACCTACCTGCAGGAACATGGCGCCGACATCTCCAGCATGCGCGATGTGACAGCCAGGATCGGCCTCGACAAGCACGAGACCGGGACCCTGCACGGCGAGCAACTGCTGGAAAACATGGCGAGACTCGGAGACCAGCCGATGGACCGCGAGGAGTTGCGGCGGCGCTGGCTGAACATGTTCGAGCCGCAGAACGCCATGCTTGGCCTGGCACGAGGTCTGGCGGAACGCTATCGCGTGCACTTGCTGAGCAATGTCGGCGAGCTGCACTGGGAGCACATGTCACGCGAATACGGCCTGGATCGCATCGGTCACGGCACGCTGCCCTCGTATGTCGCCGGTTACATGAAGCCCAACCCCGCGATCTATGTGGAAGCCGAACGGCGCTTCGCACTGAATCCGGCCACCACGGTTTTCATCGACGATCTCCCCGACAACGTCGCCGCCGCGCGCAACCGCGGCTGGCAGGGGATTGAACACAAGAGTCACGCTATGACCGTGCGCGCGCTGGGCGCGCTCGGCGTAGCGACATAGGAGGAAGCCGTGGGGCTTTCAGTGCTCTGGCGCACCGTCATCCTGCTCACGCTCTCGAACGTCTTCATGACGTTCGCCTGGTACGCGCATCTCAAGAACCTCAGTGCGCGTCCCTGGTGGTTGGCGGCCATCGCGAGCTGGGGCATCGCATTGTTCGAGTACCTGCTGCAGGTGCCGGCCAATCGCATCGGCTATACCGAACTCAGTCTCGCGCAACTCAAGATCCTGCAGGAGATCATCACGCTCAGCGTATTCGCGCCCTTCGTGTGGTTCTACATGCGCCAGCCGCTCAAGCTCGACTACCTGTGGGCATCGCTCTGTATGCTGGGCGCGGTGTACTTCATGTTCCGCACGCCCGCCTGAGTGGCCGAGATGACAACATCGATCCATCGCCAGGTTGACGCGCTGCGCGCGGGCAAGGATCCGACGCTGATCGCGCGCCTGTCGTCCGGTTGGGCGGTACTCGCATCCCCACAGGTACTGACCGGTTACTCGCTGTTGCTGCCGGACCCCGTGGTAGCGCATCTGAATGCACTCGCAGGACCTGCGCGCAGCCGGTTTCTGGCGGACATGGCGACGTTGGGCGATGCACTGCTCGAGGTCACCGGCGCCGTGCGGATCAACTACGCGATCTTTGGCAATCTCGATCCCGCGCTGCATGCGCACGTGTTTCCGCGTTCCGCGAGCGAAGCGGAGACCATGCGCATGCAGCAGCCCTGGGCTCACGATTGGGACCACGCGCCTCGCTTCGATCCGCTGGTACATGCACCGCTGATCGACCTCATTCGTGCCGCTCTGAAGCGGCATGGGGCGATCGCTTGAGCCGACGTTGCACCCGCAGCGATGCGCGCGCGACACGCGTACGAGGCCTGGTATTCACGCTCATGCTGGCCATCGCAAGTGCAGCGATCGCGCAGACCCTGTATCGCTACCGTGACGAGCACGGCAACCGGGTCTACACGGATCGCAAGCCCGATACCGTGCAGGACGTCGAACAGCGTCCCCTGGCTGAAACCATCATCGCGCCACCCGAAATCAAGGTGCTGCGCCGGACCGTCGAGGATCGCGTGGAGCTGGTCGCCGACAATGGTTGCTTCTGTCCGGCGGAGGTGGCCGTGCGGCTGCTGGCCGCCGACAACGTCGCCGGGTTCGACGATGAGGTGAAGATCACGGTGATCGCGGCGCGCGAACCGACCATCATCGCTGCGCTCAAGCCCAGCGACCGAAGCCGAGTCATGACCTTCGGCTACGAGTATCGCGCGCTGCTAGGCGAGCCCGGCGTGACGCACGCGCCCACCGAGCCCTATCGCGCGCCCTTCGCAGTGTCGCGCCAGTTCATGGTGACGCAGGCCTACCCCGACGCTGTCACGCACCAGGATGCGGGGAGCGCGTACGCCGTGGACATTGCGATGCCGGTGGGCACGCAGGTGTATGCGGCCCGCGGGGGAACGGTGATCGAAGTCGCTAGCCAGTTCTTCGAGGCCACGCAGGATCCGGACCAGGCCACGCGCGCCAACCTCATCCGCGTGCTGCATCCGGATGGCACGATGGCCATCTACGCACATCTCAACTGGGACTCGATCCGCGTGCGCCCGGGCCAGATCGTCAAGCGCGGCGAGTACATCGCCGATTCGGGCAATACCGGCTTCAGCTCCGGCCCGCACCTGCACTTCGCCGTGCAGCGCAATGCGGGTCTCAGGCACGAGTCGCTGCCGATCGAGTTTGCCGGACCAGGGGGCAAGGCGGTTACGCCGAAGAGCGGCACACCGCTCGTGGCCTACTGACCCGGCGGTTGACGCATGTCAGTCTCGGCGGACTTTCACAATTTCGTCCTGGAACAACTCGCGCAGCTGCGCGGCGTGACTTCGCGCCGCATGTTCGGCGGCATCGGCCTGTATTGGGATGGACTGTTCTTCGGGCTGATCGACGACGACGTGCTGTACCTGAAAGTGGACGACTCCAATCGCGGGGATTACACCGCGCGCGGGATGGAAGCGTTTCATCCCTTCAAGGACAAGCCGCTGTACTCGATGACCTACTACCAGGTACCGGCCGACGTGCTGGAAGAGAGCGAGCTGCTGGTGCAGTGGACGCGCAAGTCGTGCGCAGTTGCGCTCGCGACGCGCGGCGTTTCGACGCCGCGCCGCAAACGCACGACCTCACGTCCAAAGACCGGATCGAGGGCGCGCTCCGCGCGTGACCGGAAGTGACCTCGTCGCGCCTCAGTCCGGCTGCTCAGGTCTTCAGGCGTTGCGCCGTGAACTCGCGTCGCCGCATGATCGCGAGTACCGCGAGAACGCCAAGCGCGAGTCCCAACAGCGCGAGGCTGCCAGGTTCGGGGACGGAAACCGGCCGGTACACGTTCGCGGGCACGAGATCCGCAGTGTTGTCCCAGGCGGTGATAAAAGTATTCAGCGAATCGACCCATGACCCGTCGGCGGCGGGGGTCTGCAGGAACGCGTACACCCACACGCTGTCGCCCGGATTGAAGTTGACAATGATGTTGAAAGGAGCAGAACCCGACGGCGCATCATTGGGGTCGTCATAGACCTGCTCGCCAATCAGCGAGTAGCCGAGCGCAGCGCCGCCCGCGAAGTTGAAAAGGTTGTCGAAGTTGGTTTGCGCTGTCGTGCCGGCCTCGGCAAACCCGTCGAACGTACTGAAAACCAGCAGGTCCGCGAAGATACCCGACCGCGCGGTTCCATACAGTGGATTGTTCGGATCGGTGATCGACTGCGAATACTCCAGAACGCCGCTCATCGAACGCGTGGTCGGGCCCAACCCGGTATAGGTGTAACGCTGAAGCCCGAAGGTGTTGGTGCTGACGCGCCGGCCTGGCTCGGACTCCGCGTACAGGCGCAGGATCGGCTCACCGTCTGTTCCGGAGAGGTCCGTCCGCGAGATGGCTGTGCCGTACAGCGCCGAGGAGATGCTGGCTGTCGCGGTCAGGGCGCCCGGTTCGCCGCCGTAGGTGGACTGCACGATCGGGCCGAGTGTGCTGCACAAGGCACCGCTTGGGCCGGTGCAATCTCTGAAGGTAACGAAGTTGCCAGTGCTCGACTGTATGGGGATCGCACCGGCAATTGCGGGCACGGCGAGAAGTGCCGCCATCAGGCAGCGTCGGACGTTGAGTCGCATTGGAGTCCTTTATTATTGTTTTCGCGGCCGAGACGCCGCTGTCGGGGCGAGACCCTCGGCAATCACCATGCCAGCAGGAGTAACTGTCAAGCGATCAAGCGCTGGACGCTGCGCTCTGGTGGCTCATCGATCAAGGCTGTCAGAAATATCGACGCTATCGAGGCGCACTGAGAGGCGCCGGACACGCGCGGCGCGAGGACGCCGGCTACGGTGCTGACGCTACGGCAGCGCTTGGACGCTCCAGCCCGTGACCGAGCGGGCCGAGCTCGCGCCGGCGCAGCAGCCACGCATAGATGAATCCCAGCGCGCCCAGCACTCCGAAGAACGCCAGCATCGGCACGTAACCGGCGGGATTTTCAGCACTCGCGCGCGAGACATCGTTGAGCGCACCGGCGCCCACGTTGGCTGCGCCCATGCCGAGGTTCTCCAGCATCGTCATCAGGCCAAACGCGGTTCCGAGCCGCTTCTGCTCCACCAGGATCGAAACCGCAGGCCAGAGCACTGCGGGTACGAGCGAGAAACTGATGCCGATGAGCGCAGTGGTGATCCACAGGTTCCAGGAGGTCTCCGCCAGGATCAGGAAGCTCAGCGGCAGCAGGAGCGATCCGAGCATGAGCAGCAGCGCCCGACGACCGAAACGGTCGGCTACCCAGCCGAACAGGGGCGTCGCAAAGATCGCGGCCAGGAACACGTAGCTGTTCATCTGGCCGGCCACATCGAGCGGCAAGCCGTGCGCGTTCTGGAAATACGCGATGGCAAATGTGCTGCGGAACGGGAAGATCACCGAATAGAAGAGCACGCACAGCGCCACCAGGTACCAATAGGCGCGGTCGAAGCGCCACACTTCGGACCACACGAATCGGTCCGTGGTTGCTGCCGAAAGTCGCGTGCCGCGAGCGCGCGCCCGCCTATCCACCCACCAGTAGCCCGCCGCGCCCGCGAGGCCGATCGCCATCATCACCGTCGCAAACCACAGCGGCGGTTGCCAGCCCTTCTGGTAAAGGTTCGCCGCATAGGTCGGCGAAAGATCCGCAGCGTACGAACCCAGGCGCGCCACGCTGATGCTGAGCGCCATGGCGAACGCCACGCTCTTGCCGGCAAACCATTGCCCAAGAGCGGCCAGCGTCGCAACGATCATCGTCTCCGCACCCAATCCGAACAGCAACCGCCCAAGGGCCATCACCGCGAATTGACCACCGATCGCCGTCAGCACCGCACCGAGCACGCAGATCAGCGCGGTCCAGAACGTGACGCGTGCGGCGCCAAAGCGATCGACCAGGATGCCGCCCACCAGCACCATGAAGATGTTCGGCAGGCTGTAGATCGCATTGAGAGTGCCGATCTGCGTCGCGCTCAGGCCCAGCTGCCGTTGCAGCAGGTCGGCAACCGGCGCGATCGAATCGTAAACGTAGTAATTGCCGAACAGGGCCACGCTGGTGAAAGCCAGGATCCACCAGCGGGCGTGACCCGCGTTGCTGATATTCAAGGAGTCCTTCCGAGTTGTTGTTGCAGTTCGGATAGTGAAGTGATGGGGGCGCTGCAGGTCGTGCCACGGCACACGTAGGCGACAGTTTCGTGCGCGGCTTTCTTGTCGGCGAGGGCCGGCGGCAGATCAGCCGCATCATCGGGTATCGGGAACACAAGACGGCGCGGCGCATAGACGGCGGCCAGTTCATCGCGCCAGCGCCGCACGTCACTCGGCGCACCGCGCAGGATCAGGACCTGCACCGGGTCGAGATATTCCTCGAGCGCGTTGAGGAACGCGGCATGGCCCTGTGGATGACGCTCCATCGCGGCCCAGCCTGCCTGCAGCGTGCGTTCCGCGGCTTGCAGGTAGCGCGTTTCACCGAGCAAGTGTCCCGCGCGGCTGAATACCCGCGCGGCGACGGCATTGCCGTTGGGCAGGGATTCGTCGCTGAAGGTCTTCGACCGGTGCATCAAATTCTCGTGGTCATCGGCGGTGAAGAAGAACCCGCCGCGCTCGGAATCGGCGAAGTGCTCCAGCACCGCGTCCAGCAATCCGGTCGCGAATTTCAGATCGGCGTTGCTCCAGCGGTACTGGAGCAACTCGAGGATGGCGTCGGCCACGAAGACGTAGTCATCGAGATACGCACGAAGGTGTGCGCGACCATCCTTGAAGGTCGCGAGCAGCCGCCCGTCTTTCCAGAGCGAGGAGCGGATGAATTCCAGCGCGCGGCTCGCCGAGTCCTCCAGGTCCGTGCGTTTGAGCGTGCGCGCCGCGACGGCCATGCCCTGGATCATGAGCCCGTTCCAGCTCGCCAGGATCTTCTCATCCCGGCCCGGACGCACGCGCGCATCGCGTGCGCGGCGCAGTTTCTTCATCGCGCCCTGCAGAATTGCCTCGATCTCGGCCACCTCGAGCTTTTCGCGGCTCGCGACCTTCTCCAGCGATTCGCGTGCGTGCAGGTGCCAATGCCCTTCGAAATTGGGCGCCTCGTCGAGTCCGAAGCGACGCTCTACAATCCGGTATTCGCCGCGCTCGAGCAGGCCCTGGATTTCCTGCTTGTCCCACACGTAGAAGCGGCCCTCGTGGCCTTCCGAGTCGGCATCGAGGCTCGAGTAATAGCCGCCATGCGGTGCCTGCATTTCGCGCAGCACCCAGCTCGCGATTCCGGCGGCGATGCCGGCAAAAAAACCATCGGCGGTGGCGCTTGCCGTGTGGGCGTAAAGCGCGAGCAGCGGACCGTTGTCGTAAAGCATCTTCTCGAAGTGCGGGATCATCCAGTACTGATCGACGGAGTAACGGCTGAATCCGCCGCCGACCTGGTCGTAGATGCCGCCCTCTCCCATGTGCTTGAGCGTGAGCGTCGCCATGTAGAGTGCCTTCAGGTCCGGCTCGCGATCGCCCCCTGTTGAGTGCCAGTGGCGCAGCAAGCGCTCGATGCCGGTCGCGTGCGGGAATTTCGGCGCCGAGCCGAAGCCGCCGAAACGGCTGTCGAACTCATCCTCGAGCAGCGTGCGCGCTTGCTTGAGCGGCGCGGCACTGAGCTGCAGCGTGGGCTCGGGCGCCGGCGGATAGAAAGTGACGAAGGCTTCGGCGAGCGCGTCGTTCTGCTTGCGCACCTCGTCACCGTGCTCGCGGTAGTAACGATCTACGCGCTGCAGGAGATCCTTGAAGGCCGGCATGCCGTGGCGGGGTTCGCTCGGAAAATACGTGCCACCGAAGAACGGCCGCTGATCATCGGGCGTCAGGAACATCGTCAGCGGCCAGCCGCCGGCGCGCCGGGCCAGCATCTGGTGCGCGAGCTGGTAGATGCGATCGAGATCCGGGCGCTCTTCACGGTCGACCTTGATGCTCACGAACAACTCGTTCATGAGTGCCGCGGTGGCCGGATCCTCGAACGACTCGTGCGCCATCACGTGGCACCAGTGACAGGCCGAGTAGCCGATCGACAGCAGGATCGGCTTGTTTTCCCGTTGCGCGCGCTGCATGGCTTCCTCGCCCCAGGGATACCAGTCCACCGGATTGGCGGCGTGCTGTTGCAGGTAAGGGCTGGTTTCGCGGGCGAGGCGGTTGAGGGCAGAGGCAGTGGTCGGCTGCATGGCGCGCGGTTCGGCTAGAATGCGCGCCACTATACGCGATCCCGCTCGACCCGAAACGCGATGCCCTCTCGACCCGTCATGCGCGCGGAGCCTGCAGCCGCAGCGGCCCCGATCCCGGAACTGCGCCTGAAGCGCGGCGAGGATCGGCGCCTCACAGCCGGTCACCTGTGGGTGTTCAGCAATGAGATCGACACCGAAGCGACACCGCTGACGGCATTCGCGCCGGGCGACCAGGTACGCATCGTGAGCGAGCGCGATCGCTTTCTCGGCTACGGCTACGTGAATCCGCGCTCGCTGATCAGCGCACGCATCGTCAGCCGCGATGCCGAACATCCGCTCGACAAATCGCTGCTCGTCCACCGGCTCCAGGTCGCCCTGAGCCTGCGCCGGCGGCTGCATGAGCAACCGTACTATCGGCTGGTGTATGGCGAATCCGATGAGCTGCCTGGCCTGGTGATCGACCGCTATGCAGATGTGTGCGTCGCGCAGATCGGCACCGCAGGCATGGAACGCATCAAGGGAGAAATTGCCGCCGCGCTCGAGAAGGTCGTTCACCCGACCGCGCTCCTGTGGAAGAACGACAGCGGGGCTCGCGAACTCGAGGGCCTGCCGGCCTATACCGAGCCGGCTTTTGGAACCGTGCCCGACAAGGTCCAGCTGACCGAGAATGCGGTGCGCTTCTCCGTGCCCCTGGCGCAGGGACAGAAGACCGGCTGGTTCTTCGACCAGGCGCTCAATCGCGCCACGTTCCTCAAGTATGTGCCGGGCGCTCGCGTGCTCGACGTTTTCAGTTATCTCGGCGCCTGGGGCATTGCGGCTGCGCGCCACGGCGCCACCGATGTCACCTGCGTCGAATCATCGCCCCAGGCAGTGGAGTGGATCCAGGCGAATGCCGCTGACAACGGCGTGAAGCTCGATGTTCGCAAGGGCGATGCATTCGAGGTGCTCGAAGCGTTGCACGCCGCGCGCGAGCGCTTCGATGTGGTGGTGCTCGATCCGCCCGCTTTCATCAAGCGTCGCAAGGATGCTCCCAAGGGACAGGCTGCGTATCGCCGGCTCAACCAGCTCGGTCTGCAGCTGCTGTCGCGCGACGGGATGCTGGTATCCTGCTCCTGTTCGTATCACCTCTCGGGCGAGGAGCTCCTGGGCGCCATCCAGAAAGCGGCGCGGCACGTGAGCCGCTTCGTGCAGGTGCTCGAATCGGGGGGACAGGCTCCCGATCACCCGGTGCATCCCGCAATTCCCGAGACGCGATATCTCAAAGCATACTTCTGCCGTGCAGTGCAGGACTGAGGCGCAATGATCCCGTACCCAGCGTTCGACCCGGTGGCATTCTCGATCGGGCCTTTCTTCGGCTACGGCCCGATCCAGGTCCACTGGTACGGAATCATGTACCTCATCGGGTTCATCGCCGGGTGGTGGCTGGGGCGCCGGCGCGCCGCGCAACCCGCGTCCACCTGGAAGGCCAACGATGTCGATGACCTCATTTTTTTTGCGGCGCTCGGCGTGATTCTCGGCGGGCGCCTCGGTTGGGTGCTCGTCTATGGGCATGACATCGTCGCGGACCATCCGCTCGCGATCTTCAAGGTCTGGCAGGGCGGCATGTCGTTCCACGGCGGCCTCGCCGGCGTATTGATCGCGATCGCAATCTTTGCGAAGCGACGCGGGCGCGCCATTGCGGACGTGTTTGATTTCATGGCGCCACTTCCCGGGCTCGGATTGTTCGCGGGGCGCTTTGGAAATTTCATCAATGGCGAGCTGTGGGGAAAGATCACGGACGTTCCCTGGGGGTTCATCGTCAACGGCGAGGTGCGCCACGCCTCGCAGCTCTACGAGGCGGCTCTCGAAGGGCTGGTGCTGTTCGCGGTCCTGTGGCTGTTCACGGCGAAACCGCGCCCGCGGCTCGCGCCCACAGGACTGTTCCTCGTGCTCTATGGAGTGTTTCGGTTCGCGATCGAATTCGTGCGCATTCCCGATGAGAACATGGGCGAAGCGGGCTACCTCGCCTGGGGCTGGCTGACGACCGGGCAGGTGCTGTCGTTCCCGATGATCCTGATCGGCGCAGCGCTCCTCGCCTGGGCGTATCGCCGGCGCCAGCCTTCCGGCAACTATCGATGAGGGTGTATCTCGACTTCATGCGCCACGTGCGTGAGCACGGGGTGAGCAAGGCCGATCGCACTGGCACCGGCACGCTGAGCGTGTTCGGCTACCAGATGCGCTTCGACCTGTCGCAGGGCTTTCCATTGGTGACGACCAAGAAGGTGCACACCCGCGCGGTCATTCACGAGCTGCTGTGGTTCCTGCGTGGCGAAACGAACCTGAAGTACTTGCACGAGCATGGCGTCAGCATCTGGGATGAGTGGGCGGACGAGAGGGGCGAGCTCGGCCCCATCTATGGCAAGCAATGGCGCGACTGGGTCGCACCGGACGGCCGGCACATCGACCAGATGACCCAGGTCGTCGAGCAGCTGCGCAGCAATCCGAATTCACGCCGCATCATCGTCAGCGCCTGGAACGTGGGTGAGCTCGAGCGGATGGCATTGGCGCCATGCCACGCGTTCTTCCAGTTCTACGTGGCCCAGGGGCGGCTCTCGGCACAGGTCTACCAGCGCAGCGCCGACATTTTTCTCGGCGTGCCGTTCAATATCGCCTCCTACGCGCTGCTGACCCACATGCTCGCGCAGCAAGCGCACCTGGTTGCCGGCGACGTGATCTGGACCGGCGGTGACTGTCATCTGTACGTCAATCACCTGGAACAGGCTGACCTGCAGCTGTCGCGCACGCCGCACCCGCTGCCGCAGCTCATCATCAAGCGTCGCCCGGCGACGCTGTTCGACTATGAATTCGAGGACTTCGAGATCGTGAACTACCAGCACGAACCCCCCATCAAGGCGCCGGTAGCCGTCTGAATGCTCGCCAACGGCAAGAGGCCTGCGCTCCTCAAGGTGGAACGCTCGCGCGTCCACGGGCGCGGCGTATTCGCGTTGCGACGCATCCGCAAGGGCACGCGAATCATCGAGTACGCGGGCGAGCGCGTCAGCCACGAAGAGGCCGACCGGCGCTATGAAGGCCGCGGGCCCGACGACAATCACACCTTCCTCTTTGTCCTCGACGACAGCACCGTGATCGACGCCGGTGTCGGCGGCAACGAAGCGCGCTTCATCAACCATTCCTGTGAGCCCAACTGCGAGTCGGTGATCGAGGGCAAGCGCATCTATATCTACGCGATACGTACCATCGAGCCCGGCGAGGAACTTGCTTACGACTACCAGATCCAGCGCGAGCGCGGTGACCCGCCCGACGTCGAAGAGATCTTCAGCTGCAGCTGTGGCGCTCCGGTGTGCCGCGGAACGATGCTCGTGCCGCGGGAACGCGCGCGTCCCGGCAGTCGCTTTCAGCGGGGATGAACCCGATCCCGCAACCCGCCTCGAACCCTTCCGCGAGGATTGCGGCGGATCTCGCTGCGCAGGGATGGTCGTGCTGCCAGGACTTCCTGGCGCGCGAACTGACGGCGCGCCTGCGCAGCGAGGCCGAGCACCTGATGACGCGCGGAGCGTTCCAGCCTGCGGCGGTGGGCAGCGGTGCCGCGCGCGCCGTCCGGCCTGAGATTCGCGGCGATGACACTTGTTGGCTGGACGAGCGGCAGTCGCCGACCGTCGCGGCAACGTGGCAACACTTCGAGGCGCTGCGCCGCGCGCTCAATGCCGAACTGCAGCTTGGGTTGTTCGAATTCGAAGCGCACTTCGCACGCTATCGGCCCGGCCACTCCTACGCACCCCACTTCGATCGGCTGAGCGGCATCGGGCGGCGCTTGCTGTCGGCGGTGCTGTACCTCAACGAGGACTGGCGCGCCGAGCACGGCGGCGCGCTACGACTCTATTCGACTGCGGAGGCGCGCGCCGGGAACCGGAGAGAAGTTCGCGACTTTCTGCCGCAGGACCGGCACCTGATGCTGTTCCTGAGCGAGCGCTTCGAGCACGAGGTGCTGCCGGCCACGCGTGAGCGCCTCAGCATCAGCGGCTGGTTCCTCGCCCGGGCCTGAAGCCACTCTCTCCCCGCGTTACGCGGACCTCGTAAGCGCGCGGCGCGTGACCAGCGCGATCGGCACGCCAACGCCGAACGCATGGATCAGAAGTCCATTGCTCAATGGGAAGGTGTCGAGAGCGTGCGGGTCGCCGGGAAACGCCGATAGCGGCAGCACCACGTAGTTCATGAAGTAGTAGAGCGCGACGCCAGATGAACGCGTCAGTGATATCGAGCGCGCCCGCGATCAGCCCCGCGAGCAGGATCGCTTTCCACGCTGGTGAGCGCACATCGGGTCCGATCGCTTCCGCTGGTGTTGCCATCGCACTCTCCTTGGGGAGTCTCAGTTGGTCGCGGTCGACTTGCTGCCGGTCGGAAAGCCGTGATCTTCGAGATACGCGTTGACATCGGGATCGCGGCCACGGAACTTGCGGAATGCTTCGGCACGATCGGTGGAGTTGCCCGGCGCCAGTATGTATTCGCGCATGCGCGCAGCCGTCGCCTGGTCGAATGGATTACCCGTGTCGAGGAATGCCTGCCAGGTGTCGGCGTCCATGACCGCTGACCATACATAGCTGTAGTAGCCGGCCGAATAGGAGTCGCTGCTGAACAGGTGTGCGAACTGCGGCAGCCGGTGCCGCAGCACGATCTCCTTCGGCATGCCAACGCGTGCCAGGTCCTCGCGCTCGAATGCGTCGGGATCGATCTCGCCATCGGGCCGCGTATGAATGTCCATGTCGACGATCGCCGCGGCGAGGTACTCGACCACGGCGAAGCCCTGGTTGAACTTCTCGGAGGCCTTGATCTTGTCGAGCAGGGCCTGCGGCATCGGCGCCCCGGTCTGGTAATGGCGCGCAAACTTGTCGAGCACCGGTCGCGTCAGCACCCAATGCTCGTTGACCTGCGATGGATACTCGACGAAGTCACGCGGCGTGACTGCCAGGTCCGGATAGTTGACCTCCGACAGCAGTCCGTGCAGCGCGTGCCCGAATTCGTGGAACAGCGTGCGCGCATCGTCGAGCGAGATCAGCACCGGCTCGCCCGGCGCAGCTTTCACGAAGTTGTTGTTGTTCGAGGTGATCGGCGGCACGTCGCTCTCGAACTTCTCGCGCGTCTGGTACTGGAAGGCCCAGGCGCCGGATCGCTTGCCGGGTCGCGCGTAATAGTCACCATAGAAGAGCCCGATGTGCTTCCCGGGCGCCTGGTCCTTGACCTCCCAGACGCGCACGTCCGGATGGAACACCGGAACCTGGCCAGTCACCTCGGTGAAGCTGATGCCGTAGAGCTGCTCTGCGCACCAGAACGCGCCCTGGATCATGTGGTCGAGCTCGAAGTACGGCTTGATCTCGGCCTGATCGAGGTCGTAATGGGCCTTGCGCACTTTCTCGGCGTAGAAGCGGTAGTCCCAGGGTTCGATGGTGAGCTTCGCGCCTTCGCGGTCGGCGACCTTCTGCATGTCTGCGACTTCTTCGTGCACACGTGCGACGGCCGCCGGCCAGACGCGCATCATGAGTTCCTGCGCCTTGGCCGGGTCTTTCGCCATGGTGTCCGCCATGCGCCAGTGCGCGTGCGACGGGTAACCGAGGAGCTGCGCACGTTCGGCGCGCAGCCTGACGATCTTGCGGATCGTGTCGTTGGTATCGTTGGCATCGCCGTTGTCGCCGCGGTTGATGAACTTGCGCCAGACCTGCTCGCGCAGGTCGCGCCGCGTCGAGAAGGTGAGGAAGGGCTCGACGCTGGAGCGCGTGTTGACGATGACCCACTTGCCGTCGAGCTTGCGCTCCCTGGCGGCCTCGGCTGCCGAGGCAACGGTCGAGTCGGGAAGTCCGGCGAGATCCGCCTTGCTCTCGAGCACGGTCCAGGTGTCCTCGTCCGCCAGCAGCTTGTCGGAGAACTCGGCGAACAGGCTCGCGAGCTGCTGATTGATCTGCGAGAGGCGCGCCTTATCCGCTGCACTCAGCATTGCGCCGGAATGCCTGAAGTCATCATAGGTGCGCTCCACCAGCCGTATCTGTTCCGCGGTCAGGCCGGCGCCGGCTCGTGCCTGGTAGACCGTATCGATGCGCTTGAAGAGGCCGGCGTCGAAATAGATTTCATCCTCTGCGGCGGCGAGCTTCGGGGCGACTTCCTTGTTGAGCGCCTGGTACTCGGGCGTGCTCATGTTGTTGATCATCACGGCAAACATGCGACGCACACGCGTGTACGTGCGTCCCGCACGCTCGATCGGCAGAAACGTGTTGTCGAATGTCGGCGCGGCCGGGTTGCCGACGATGGCGGCATATTCCGCGCGCCGTTCCTGCAGGCCGACGTCGAGTCCCTGCTGGTAGCGTTCGGGTGAGCCCTGGTCCCAGGGCGGCACTCCACCAAACGGCCCGCTCCAGGGCGCGAGCAGGGGGTCGGCGGGGTCGGCTGTGGTTTTTGCTGTATCGCCGTGATTCATCGAGGAGCAGCCGGAAACGAGGAGCAGCGTTGCGCTCAGGCCATGAACGAGCCGGGTGTGCATGGTGTCCCTGTCGGGTCGGAAAATCGGACGGTAGGGTAATCGAACGCCACGCGTACGCAAGCCTCGCACCGCTTCATCCCTTGACCGGGCCGGTCCGGCACGCTTCTACTCACAGTCATGCGCTATCGACGTTTCGGAAGGCTCGGCTGGCAGGTGAGCGAGATCGGCTACGGCATGTGGGGAATGGCCGGCTGGACCGGCTCCGACGACGTACAGTCACTCGAGGCGATGCAGCTCGCGGTGGATCTCGGCTGCAATTTCTTCGATACCGCCTGGGCGTACGGCGAAGGGCACAGCGAGCGGCTGCTTGGAACGCTCGTGCGGAACAACCCCGGCAAGACCATCTACACCGCGACCAAGGTTCCGCCCAAGAATCGGAAATGGCCCACACGGCGGGGCGATCGGCTCGACGACGTCTT
>Ga0137409_10001846_pt1 | contig 22793 bp, 16 predicted proteins | sample CZODoug1_16funga_FD_122059 | JGI IMG/M metagenome (GOLD analysis project Ga0137409, IMG submission 122059) | Vadose zone soil fungal communities from Angelo Coast Range Reserve, California, USA - CZODoug1_16fungal (Hybrid Assembly) | ecosystem: Environmental > Terrestrial > Soil > Vadose zone...
GGCGCGAATTTCGTGCAGTGGTTCAAAGATTATCCGTACCCGTACGCTTCCGCGGACGCCACTCCTCTGTACATCATCGCAATGAATGATTACGCCGTGGAGAGCGGCGACACCGCGTTTGCAAAAGAAAAATGGAGCAGTTTGTGGAAGGCCTACGAATTTCTGCGCTCGACTTATGACGAACATGGCTTTCCCAAGAATGCCGGAATCGGGCACGGCTGGGTGGAAGGCGGCCCGCTGCTTCCGGTGAAGACAGAGCTCTATCAAACGGGATTGGGGATCGAGGCGTTGCGCGCGCTCGCGAATCTGGCACATCTGGCCGGGAAGGAAGATGTGAGCAATGAGCTTTCACGGAGTTTTGAAAAGCAGAAACCGCTGATGAATGAAGCGTTCTGGATTGCCGAGAAGAAAAGGTTTGCGTTCGCTTTAGACAAAGACAATCACGTTGTGGACGAGCCGAGCGTTCTGGCCACCGTGCCGATGTGGTTTGGATTGCTCGATGAAGCGAAAGCGGACGCGATGATTACGCAACTCGCTGATTTGGATCACCAAGCGGACTGGGGCATGCGGATTATTTCGGAGCATTCGCCACAATTCAGCGGCGGCGGCTACCATTTCGGGTCCGTCTGGCCGCTCTTCACAGGCTGGGCGGCCGTGGGGGAGTATCGCTATCACCGTTCCTTTCCTGCTTACGCGAATTTCCGGGCGAATGCTCTGCTGGGCCTCGATGGCTCGCTTGGGCACGTCACGGAAGTGCTCTCGGGTTCCTATTACCAATCGCTTGCCACGAGCTCACCGCATCAGATCTGGTCCGCAGCAATGGTGGTCAGTCCATTGCTGCGCGGCATGTTCGGGCTGCGTGCAGACGTAACAAAGGGAACCGTCGCTTTCGAACCGCACACACCCGCCGATTGGACTTCCTTCGGGATTAGGAACGTGCAGCTGGGGTCCGCGAGGTTGGATTTGCACTATTCCAAGGATGCTGAAGGAATCAGGCTGGAAGTGAAGGCCACGGGCGACGCGTCCCGCATTGTCGATTTTCAACCGGCGGTGAGCTTGCGCGCGAAAGTTCTGGGCGTGGAATTCAACGGCCAGCCCGTGCCGTTTCGTGTCCATTCGAATGGGACAGACCAACACGTGATAACCAGGATGACGGTTGCCGGAGGATCGAACTCACTTAGAATTCGAATCCAAGATGATTTCGGCTTGAGTTACTCCTCAACATTGCCGGCAATCGGTGCGACGTCGCAAGGCCTGCGCATTCTTTCCGAGACGTGGACACCGGCGAGGGACCGTCTGACGATCAACGCGTCGGGCCTGGCCGGCAGCCAGTACGCACTTTTCGTTTGGAATGCGGGACAGATTGCTTCCGTGGAGGGAGCAAAACTTTTCAAGGCCGCGGATGGGAAAACAGAACTGATCCTTGACCTCCCCAAAAACGGCGCTGAGGCTAATTCTTACGCGACAATTTCAATCCAATTTGCCAGAGCAGACAAGAGATGAGACAGCACAAGAAATGTAAGCTCGATCTTTGATACTGCGGGTTAGCAACGACGCTAGCCAGGGAGAACGTCGAGCGCTTCTGCAGGAATTTTGCTTATGGTGTCTGCATCCAGATTCAAATGCGACGTGACCGCCTCGGGAGGCAAGCGCCTTAGCCAGTTATTCAGGGAAAAGTTCATATACTCGCTCGCCTTGAACATCTCAAGAAACACCAGGTCCGTATTGCCCGTGTTTTCGACGTAGTGTCCGGCGACCGCCGGCACAAAACCGACGTCATTGGCGTTGAAGTCCATGGTGTGCGCTCCTGAGGTTGTAAAGACTGTCATGCGCCCCTTACCGCCAAGGTAGTACTGCCATTCAGAGGCGTTCGGATGCCAATGCAGTTCGCGCATACCACCCGGCTTAACAGTGACCAAGGCTGAAGCAATATTTTTCGACGCCAGGAAGTTATGCGAGTCAACGATGCGAACTGAACCACTGCTCGTTTGCTTCGTGGGGGCCATAGCCTCCATTCTGAAGGTGTATTGGTATGGGGATTCGACACGACGACCCCCAACGGCGGACTTGTCCTGTGCCAAAGATGCGGGCAAGCCGGCAGGAAAAATGTATAGGCTCTTGTTTGGCAAATTTTTAAGAGCGCTCGCCGGCAGCCCAAAATTCTTGGACAGCACCGCTGGCGGCGTGCGCCTCACCCAGTCGGAAAGAAGGAAGGTGTTGTCTTCGGAAAACGAACCTTGATCGAATACCAGAATAAATTCACAACCATCCGGTTCCAACCCCTGGATCGAGTGCGGGAATCCTGCTGGAAAGTACCAAAGGTCACCTTTGCCCACATCGCCGATAAACACGGTTCCATCGGGGTTGAGACAGGTCACGCGAGCATTTCCGTACAGCATAATGGCCCACTCGTCGGCCGTGTGCCAATGCAGCTCCCGAAAGCTGCCCGCCGTAAGCCGCATTCTGACGCCCGCGATGTCTTTTGAAGAAGGCAGGACGCTTTCTGTTACTTGGTTGGTCCAACCGCCCTCTTCAACACGTTTGTGAGTTAGATCGAAGGAGTACCATACCGGCTCGATGTTTCCGTGATCTGTCGGCGGAGGAAGATTTGAATTCGGATTTTCATCCAAAAGGGGCTCGTTTTCCGGGCCCGGATTACTCGCCGAATGATCTTGTTCTGCTTTTTCAGTGTCCGTTCTGTCTTGGGCGTTGACAGCCAGGGAAGCCAGCGCCGCGGTGGCTAGACCGGCGGAACCTACACCCAAGAACTCACGTCTCGACAGTCCTTCCATGCCAGGTTTGCTTTCTTGCTGCTCACTCGTCCGATTTTCTCCTGCAATGGCAGGCTTGGTTTCTTTTGGTTCGCTCATCCGAGTGTCTCCTTTAATGGTTTTCATCGTCCTGCCAACGTTTCTTAAAAATGTGCGATGGAACAGGAATGCTCCTGTGACAATTACGTTGCCAACTCGCAGGCCCTCGCCTGCCCAACGGGGCGGGTAAATCCGCTCAGCTCTTTGGCAACTGTGATTCCAGATTCTTTCCGTGCTCATCCTCATCGAGCTGAGCGCTTATCTGAGTGACGCGAAAGGACTTTGCGATCGTCGCGATCTGTCGTCTGACCTTCGCCGCGCCCGCACACAGCCCACGCGAAGTCAGGATTCTGACAGTTGCGTCGGGACGGGGCGCGGCTGCGAATTAGGGATCTCATGCGACCCTCCCCGGAATCCAGGTTAAACGCGAAAAAAGCGCGCCAGGGCCAAAAGAAGGGAGTTAGGAGCAGCGGCTCCTTGGCAAAGCGTTGCCAAAAGGTTTGGCTAATACACGGAGAGGCCATAAAAATAGCAACGACACTCGAAGCACGGGTTCGCGAAGCGCCACGCTTGGCATTTCAGCAGCTTTGGGCTTCCGCCGGAGCGGCCGCGCAGACTCCCCACAGTAGCCCAGGATTCACCGTTCCACGTAACTTTCGGCGTCCTTGAAACAGACGTGATTTAACGGCGCTGATAGAGGTGCCTAGAATCTGAGCCGTTTCTTCGAGAGAGTGTTCTTGGAGGTCGCTGAGCAAGATGGTACTTCGAATCTTTGGACCTAGGCGATTAATCGCTTCGGTCAAGAGTTCCGTGCGCTCGCGCCGCCAGCAGGACTCTTCGGGACTGGGACGCTGGTCAACGAATGCCTCCGAGACGGACTCCACACCATCGTCATTGCTCTCCGGCAAGACTTCAAGAACTCCCCTCCTTCGACGCAGCAACATGAAGGCTTCATTCATGGCGATGCGTATCAGCCAAGTAGAGAACCGCGACTTTTCTTGAAAGTCGCCGAGATGGATGAAAGCCTTGTGAAAACTCTCCTGCACCACATCTTCGGCATCCTCCCGGTTATTCGTTATCCGTTGCGCCACGGCAAAAACTCTCCGTTCATAACGAACAACCAATTTCTCGAAAGCGTGCGTTTCTCCGGACTTGGTGGCAGCGACGAGAGCGGCGTCGGAGTCTTTGTCAACACCGCTTGCACGAAACGTTTCCATGATTCCCTACCTCCATTAGACAACGCTGAGGAATGCAATAGCTGTGCCAGAGGCAGTGCGTCACGAATATGACTCGGAAGTGACTGGCAAATTAGGGGATGCATCAATTCACAAAGATTTTGGCGATATCAGGTGTCACGCAAGCGTGTCGGAGTGTTGGCATTTTGTCCGTTCAGCTGGATGAGACAAGGGTTGCCACCTGTCCACGAGGCGTGGGCTAAAATGGAGAAGCGACTGTAACAAAAGACTTGAGCCGGGTAGAATTCAGGTATATCGAATATCACCCTCTAGAAGAGTGGTTCGAGACACGAATATCAAGTACGACATGGTGCAGATTGGAGTTCGAAAACTAGAGTGTGACAGTGGAGTGAACCATCACAGCATCGAGAAGATTCTTCGGGACGAACCTGTTCGCCGTAAGACCTTCGCAGAACTTGCATAGATTCTGGCGCACAGCCGCAGATTGCTTGTTAGCCAGCATTGCTATGGCAGTGTTGACCCTTGTCGCCTTTCATCTCCATGCCACTACCGCGATGGCCGCCCTGCTCTTTTTCTTTTTCATCGTGGTGATTTCCTTGTGGGCCGGGTTCGTTACGTCGGTCTTTGCCTGCATCTTAGCCGTTTTATGCTTTAACTACTTCTTTGCTCCACCGATTTTCGATCTACGGGTGCGCGACCCGCGGGACATTGCCATAGTGATCGCGTTCTCGAGCGTTGGCTTAGTCATTAGCCGGCTGATGTCGAGGATAAGGAACCGGACCGCCGAACTCAAGCAGAGCAACGAGCAGTTGCGGGCGGAAATGGCCGAACGCAGGCGTGCGGAAGAAGGGTATTACAAAGCGCAAGCCGAACTCGCCCACGTCACGCAGATTATGACCATGGGAGAATTGGCAGCCTCCATCGCCGACGAAGTGAATCAACCGATTGCCGCCGCCGTCACCAACGCCGATACCTGCGTACGCTGGCTCGCGGGCGACAACCCAAATCTCGAAGAGGCGCGCGCGGCGGCCATGAGAACCGTGAAAGACGGAACGCGTGCGGGGGAAATCGTCAGCCGGATCCGACTGCTCTTCAAGAAAGGATCTCCGCAACACAATTTGGTGGATGTAAACGAAGTCATTCGAGAGATGATCGTCCTGCTACGCAGCGAGGCAATGCGATACTTGATATCAGTCCGGACGGAGCTGGAGGCAGAGCTTCCGCAGGTCATGGGGGATCGCGTGCAGTTGCAGCAGGTGCTGATGAACCTCATCATGAACAGCATCGATGCGATGAAGGATGTGAATGACACGCGCGAGCTCGCCATCAAGTCGCAGCGAGCGGAAAACGAGGAAGTCGTGGTGTCCGTCACTGATAGCGGCGTGGGGCTGCCCCCGAAGCAGGCAGAGCAAATCTTCAATGCCTTCTTTACCACCAAGCCCCAAGGTACCGGAATGGGACTTCGCATCAGCCGCTCCATCATCGAATCGCATGGTGGCCGCTTGTGGGCTGCCGACAACTCTCCGCGCGGCGCAAGCTTCTATTTCACCCTACTCAACAAACCCGAGGCACATGAATGACGCCCGCAGGCGCTCCCACGGTGTTCGTCATTGATGACGATGCCGCTGTGCGTGCAGCCATCCAAGGCCTGCTGAAGTCGGTGGGCTTGCGGTCCGAGTCCTTCGGGACGGCGCAGGCGTTTTTACGCAGCAAGCGACCGGATGGGCCAAGTTGTCTGGTCCTGGACGTGAGACTTCCCGGAATCAGCGGTCTGGACTTTCAGCACGAGTTGGCTGACGAGGGCATCCAAATTCCCATCATCTTCATCACCGGTCATGGAGATATTCCGATGACGGTGAAGGCCATGAAATCCGGAGCGGTGGAGTTCCTGACCAAGCCCTTCCGGGACCAGGACTTGCTGGATGCGATTTACGAGGCTTTGGATCGCGACCGGGCGACGCGCCAACAGCAGAGTAAGCTTGCCGAGTTACGAAAGCGCTACGAGGCGCTGACCGCACGCGAGCGCGAGGTCATGGGCCTGGTAGTTTCCGGAATGCTCAATAAGCAAGTAGCTGCTGAGCTCGGGACCAGCGAAATCACCATAAAGATCCATCGCGGGCACGTGATGAGGAAGATGCAGGCTGGATCACTGGCGGAATTGGTGAGAATGGCGGCGAAGCTTGAGCTTCCGCCCGGCAAGAAGTAGCCTGGCGCCACCGCAGTTACGCAAGATAGTTTGCCAGTTGGCAGTTCTCGCGTCTTAACTGTCGCTTTCCCAAGTACTGCCTCTAAAGCTCTAAAAGGTGTAGCTGCCACTCTGCTGCGGGTGGTATTAGATCCCTTATACCAAAGCATAATTGCGCCGCTCATGCGACCCTGCTACATTTCTGAGTATGCCTATGGAAAGGAAGACTCAATTGGTAGCAATTGTCGATGATGATGATTCAATGCGCAGCGCGCTGCAGGGCCTGCTGAAGGCGGTTGGCTTGCCGGCACAAGCGTTTGGGTCGGCGGAGGAATTCCTGAACTCCGGCCAACAACACCAGGCTGCATGCCTGATCGCGGATATCCGCATGCCGGGAATGTCCGGTCTCGAACTGCAGGCGAAGCTGAACGCTGAACGCTGCAAGATTCCGATCATCTTCATCACGGCACATGGCGACGCAAAAATGCGGATGCAGGCGTTGAGAGCAGGCGCAGTGGAATTCCTGGCGAAACCGTTCGACGATGAAGCCCTGCTCGAGAGTGTTCGCGGGGCTCTGGAGAGTTGAGCGCGACGAGGAAGTGCGTAGGCGGGCAGCAGGAGGTTCTCTGTGGGAGCTGTCGAAAGATCGGGGTCCGGTGACCAGGACGGCAATCAGCGCAGATTCGAGCAGATCATAGGTAATAGCGCTGCTCTGGAATCAGTGCTCGAACAAGTCGAACGCGTCGCGCCTACAGATTCCACCGTTCTTATCCAGGGGGAAACAGGCACCGGCAAGGAACTGATCGCGCGCGCGATTCACAACATCAGCTCGCGGTGCGGACGGCCGTACGTAAAGCTGAATTGCGCAGCCATCCCGTTCGATCTACTGGAAAGCGAGCTATTTGGCCACGAGAAGGGCGCTTTTACAGGCGCTATCGCGCAAAAGGTCGGTCGTTTCGAACTGGCCGACAAGGGGACACTCTTCCTGGACGAGGTCGGCGATATTCCGTTGGGACTGCAGCCCAAACTGCTGCGCGTCCTGCAGGAACAGGAGTTCGAGCGATTGGGCAGCCCTCGGACTCACCAAGTGGACGTTCGGCTCGTGGCCGCGACCAACCGAGATTTGGCGGACATGGTGAAGCGGAATGAATTCCGCAGCGATCTCTACTATCGTCTGAATGTGTTTCCGGTCCTGCTGCCACCGCTGCGGGCGCGCCGCGCAGACATTCCGGTGCTGGTGGCACATTTTGTCGAGATTTTTAGCCGCCGGATGTGTAAGCAAATCGAACACATTTCTCCGGAAACGATGTCTGCGCTCAGCTCGTACCAGTGGCCAGGCAACATTCGAGAGCTGCAGAATTTGATCGAGCGGAGCGTAATCCTCACCTCGGGGAACGTCCTGCAACCCCCTCTCGCGGGCCTGAAGGGTGCCGCCGAAGACAAATCCCTGGGGGCAATTACTCTGAAGGACGCGGAGCGAGACCACATTCTCAAGACTCTCGAGCACACCCGCTGGGTTGTCGCCGGTCCCAACGGGGCTGCCGCACGTTTGGGAATCAAGAGGTCTACTCTTTACTTCCGAATGCAAAAGCTGGGAATCTCAAGACCAACCGCGAATTTCGATCCTGCGCAGCGAACTAGCCGAAGTGCACCAGCTGAAATTTTAGTAGATTGACACCGTCCATCCATTGTTTTGCGGAGCGGGTTCCTGACGCCGAGCGAGATATCTTTCTCATCGGTTAGGATTGCCAGTATTGCGGATCGCATCGAAGACTCCGCGCGGGCGGGCTTAGATCTCGCCGGACTTCGACCGAATGAAGACAATTCGAACGGGCTCCCGGCGCCCGTATGATCGGAATCAGGGGCCACGTCGCGCGACTGTTGCGCGCTACCCGGACTTCCCGCCAATTCGGTCGACAACCATCAACAGATGCAGCCGGCCAGACTGTCGGCATTGAGACAGACTGTTCGCACCTTGGCATTCCACGAGGCGCCAGACTTGGCCCTCGGTCTTTGCTTTCCGTCACTTACAGACTCAAGGCGTTTGGTAGCCGTTTTGCCTTTAGCAGTTGTGCCTCTTGAGGCAACAAAACTTTTCGTGGCAACACGAACGAGGAGAAATCACCGTGACTCGCCTCCTGAGCACCTCGATCAGTCTAGCGCTCCTTTCGGTAGCCATACCTTTGCATGCGGGCAATCGGCCGCATGCGGGAACGGACAGCCAGACCCCCGCGGTGTGGACCAACGACGACCTCGAAAAACTCCACGACGTTCCTGGGCTGATTTCCATCGTGGGTCAAATTGACGAAGAAGGGCCGGCGCCGGAATCTGAGCCGCGCCCGTACGTGGAGACCCAGGACCCGGAGTGGTATGCGCAGCAGGCAGCGAATCTGAGCGATGAACTTGAAAGCAGACAGGCGCAGCTCAGTGATTATCTGCAGGCGATTGAAGATGCCCGAAATCTACGGGATACGACGGGCGGCATAAATTTCGCTGAAGGCGCCATTGCCATAACTCTTGAAGACGGCATTGATCTCTTGGAGTGGCGCGTGCAGGAAACACAAGCGGCGTTCGACGATCTGGAAGACTTGGCCCGCCGCAATGACATCCCGCCCGGCACGCTGCGTGGCCAGTGAGGCTGTTTAGCGCTGCTGACGAGACACCATGAAGTTTCTTTTGAACACGGGCCTGATGCCAACGGACACCAATGGGATGATCGCAATTTTGCACTGGAGAATTTTCCATGAACACAAAGTTGTCAAAGCAGATTTTGGCCGTACTTCTCAGCTGTTTGCTTGTGCAATTCACAGCGCAAGCCGGCTCCAACGGTCCTACGGGCCAATCCAGCGAGTCGCAAGCTCCGCCTGCGAAACAGTCCCCTCAAGAATTGCAACAACTTGTCGCGCCGGTCGCCTTGTACCCGGACGCGCTCGTTGCGCAGGTTCTCGCCGCTTCCACGTATCCAACTCAGATTGTCGAGGCGGAGCGCTGGATGCAAAGTCATTCCGATCTCAAGGGTGACAAGCTCGCCAAAGAAGTCGACAAACAGAACTGGGATCCGAGCGTAAAGGCCCTGGCGCAGTTCCCGTCGGTTCTTGAAAACATGGACAAGAACCTGTCTTGGACGTCGTCGCTTGGCGAGGCATACGTAAACCAGCCGCAGGATGTGACCGATGCCGTGCAGACCCTGCGTCAAGAGGCTCGTAAGGCCGGGCATCTAAATAACAACGAACAGGAGAAGGTAACAACGCAAGGCAACACGATCATCATCGAACCGGCCAACCCTCAGGTGGTCTACGTACCTGCCTATGATCCTTGGCTCGTTTACGGGGCACCTATCGTTGCCTACCCGGGCTGGTATCCGGTGCCCGGAATTTTTTGGGGCGGCGTCGGACTCTCATTTGGTATTGGATTTGGTATCGGCTTCTTCGGAGGATTTGGGTGGGGCTGGGGTCACTGGGGCTACGACTGGCATGGTCGTCGAGCATTCTTCGACCATCACGAATTCGTTTCGCACAGCCGAGACTTTGGTCACGAGGGATTCCATCACGGTGATTTCGGCCACGGTAACTTCGGCCACGGCGGCTTCGACCACGGCGGCGGATTCCACGGGTCTTCGGGTTTTCACGGAGGTTCGAGCTTTCACGGGCAGTCAGGAATGCACTCCGGCGGGTTCAGTGGCTTTGATCACGGCGGAAATACCCGAGGCTTTTCCTCCCGCGGGCAGTCGAGCTTTGGAGGTGGCTCCCACGGAGGTGGTTTCCATGGTGGCGGTGGTTTCCATGGTGGCGGTGGTGGACGACATCGCTGATCGCACGTACCCGCAGGTAGAGCGTAGCGAGAATTCAAGAATGGAAAGGAATACCATGCTGCAGAGAATTTCGATCTTTGTTCAACTTGAACGGAAGAGCTTTGTTCGATTTGCAGTGTCCGTTTTGTTCGCACTTTTCTTGGGCTGTTCGTCTGCACCAATGTTCGCCCAGCAGCCGGGACAGCGGACCTTTGCCTCCCCCGAAGATGCCGGCCCCGCGTTCTTTGCTGCAATGCAGGCCAAGGACGAACAATCCATCTTGGGCATCCTCGGACCGGCCGGAAAGGAAGTCCTCTCCTCCGGCGACGCAGCGGAAGATTCGGATGCTCGCGTCGGATTCGTCGTCAAATACCAGGAGATGCACCGGTTCGTCAAAGAACCAAACGGAACCGTAACCCTGGTTATCGGAGCCGAAAACTGGCCGTTTCCGATTCCTTTGGCGAACCAAAACGGTTCGTGGTATTTCGACACGGACGCAGGCAAAGCCGAGATCCTATTCCGTCGCATAGGCAGAAATGAACTTGCCGCCATGGATGCGTGCCGCGACTTGGTCGAGGCGCAAAAGCAATATTTTGCGCACCCGCCGAGCGACCTCCCCAAGCAATTTGCGCAGACCCTGGTCAGCGATGAAGGCCGGCACAACGGTCTGTATTGGCACGGCGCTTACAACGAGTTCGATAGCCCGATCAACCCGCTCATCGCGGAGGCGTACGGAAAAGGCCCAGAGGACCATGTTGGTGATCAGGTCCCGTTCAATGGCTACTTTTTCCGGATCCTCACTAGTCAAGGACCTCATGCACCGGGCGGAGCCAAGAACTTTGTCGTCGACGGGAAGATGACCGCAGGATTCGCCTTCGTTGCCTATCCTGCGGAGTACCAATCCTCGGGTGTGATGACTTTCATTGTCGATAAATCGGGCACCATTTACGAAAAAGATCTCGGTCCCGACACAACAAAGCTTGCAGAAGCGATGACCGCTTATGACCCGGATTCCACCTGGCACAAGCCGGAATAAGCGAGGGCTTCGGAGTTGCTAACGTCACGCATTGCGCCGGCTCTGCGAGCCGCCATTCCCGCCCTTGCGATTGGGGCGTCTGTGGTTTTGTGTTCGCTAGAAATGACCGGGAAGCCGCCAGGCCTGCTCTCGAAGCCTCCGGAACTACGCGCGAAAGACCACACTCTTTCGCTAACTTTGCACGCTGCCATCGCAAGTGATGGCAAGAACTCCTTCTACTTTAACGGCCAGCCAATCGCTCCAACCTTGCGGCTGTCGCCGGGAGACCAACTGAAGATTACCTACATTAACGATCTTCCGACAAAGCCAAAGGAAAGTTGCGCGATTACACCGTGCATGGACATGACCAATTTGCACTTTCACGGCCTGGCGGTTTCTCCGGACTCTCCGCAGGACGACGTCTTGGACATGATGGCTATGCCTGGAAAATCACTCAGCTATACCGTGCAGATTCCGAAAGACCACCCGCCTGGCTTGTATTGGTACCACACGCATCCCCATGGAGAAAGCCACCGGCAAGTGCTCGACGGTATGTCCGGCGCGCTTGTGATCGAGGGAATAGAATCTTATTTTCCGGCGCTCGCCGGCTTGCCGGAGCGCGTCCTGGTTGTGCGTGGCCGTTCCGTTGCGAACGACCCTCAGTCTACCGCTTTGAAGCAGCGCGTCGACCTCAGTTCGGATGTTTGTGGTGGGGAGCCAGAGACGCCACACGAGATCATGACGGTGAACGCTTCCGTGCGGCCTCAAATTGAAATCGCTCCTGGTGAGCGCCAGTTCTGGCGCCTCGTGAATGCTTCCGCGGATCGCTACGTGGACCTGCAGCTTGAGGGTCAAAAGTTTGAAATCGTCGCCATGGATGGCGAGCCCATCGCCCATCACGACCCCGATCATAGAACGCGTGTCGCCGATCATATCTTGTTGCCACCGGCGGGCAGGCTTGAAGCCCTTGTTACTGGTCCAGCAGCCGGCACGCCTCGGCGTCTGATCTCCCACTGTGTGGATACCGGGCCAGACGGCGATCCGAATCCAGCAATGGTACTGGCCGACATCGTTCCGCGCTCGGCAGCAGACGCAACAAGCAAAATTTCGCAAAGTTCACTCAAACCTGATTTCAAAACACTGGACCTCGCAGCCGAAGAAAAAGCGCCTCCGCGATTCATCGTGACGTTCACGGAAGACAAGAACGGCTTTTACATTAACGGAGAAAAATTCGCGCTCGATGCCGCCCCGATGGTGCGCGCAAAGGTCGGGACCTATCAGCATTGGAAAATCGTCAATGCCTCACGAGAACTACACCCCATGCACATCCATCAGGTCCACTTCCTGGCTTACGCCGAAAATGGCCGGCCGAACGCCGACCCGCTGTGGCTGGACACCGTGAATGTTCCTTCCGGCGGTTCCGTCGACGTCATCATGGACTTCACCGACCCCGTGATCAAAGGCATGTCCGTCTTTCACTGCCATCTTCTCAATCACGAAGACAAAGGGATGATGGCGAAAATCCTCTTTGAATGACTCACCTAGCGCGTCCCCCCGTTCGAGAATCGAGGCCTCTAAATTGGACGATCTACACAAAAGGTTTCCGTGGCTGTCTCTCCTGCGGAAGGAGGTGGCCTCAAATGGACCGGCGTGGCTGCCGCTCGTATTGGTCTTGGGGGCGTTTGGCGCGGTCGCGTATGCGGACCATCTCGTTGTTTCGATTTCGCTTATCTACCTCTACATCCTCCCTGTTAGCGTCGCTGCGATTTTCCTGCGCAGGAAAATCAGTTATAGCCTCATTGTGGTTTGTATCCTGTTCCATGATTATTACTCCCCGCGGAACATTAACCTGGGGCTTCGGATCTTCCACAATCTCTCCGCGATCTTGTGCTTCGCCTTTGTTGTTTATGTGATCCAGCGGTATATGGAGCAGCGGGAAGCGTTTGCCAAAACGGTTCAGCAGCAGCGGGACGATCTCCTTGAGGACGTGGAGCTGGCCGCGCAAGTCCAGCGCCTGTTTCTTCCCGTGGGCAAACCGGCCATTGCCGGACTCGAAATTGCGGGCATGATGCAGCCGGCGCGGGGCGTGAGCGGCGATTATTACGACTATATTCCCATCGACGCGCACACCATTCAGATCGTCATTGCCGACGTAGCCGGAAAAGGCGTTCCCGCCGCCCTCTTGATGTCCGCGACGGCGGGAGCCATGCAGCTTGAAGCGAACCACGATCGAAATATGCTGGAGATAGTGGGACGGCTGAACGCGGCAATCCACTCCGTGTCGGATGGCGAACGCTACGTGACGTTGCTCCTCGCCGAAATCGATGCACGCAAACGGACACTCCACTATGTCAACTGCGGCCACAACCCCGCGCTTCTGTTTCGAGCAAATACGGGCACGCTCACGTGCCTGGATTCGTCTTGCCAGCCCATCGGACTATCTCCAGACGAGATTTGCGATCTGGCTTCAGCAGACCTTATCGCCGGCGACGTGCTGGTTTTCTATACCGACGGCATCACCGAGGCAGAGAACCAGCTTGGCGAAGAATTCGGTATGGAGCGCCTTTCCGCGGTAGTACGAGGCGGTTCTTCTCTGTCCGCGGAAGGCCTCATGACCAATATCTTCAGCAGCGCGGCAGAGTTCTGCGGCGGAGTTGCTTTCAACGATGATGTCACCATTCTCGTGGTCAAGTGCGATTTCGACGGCTCCGCGACTCTGACTTCGTAACTCATTCCAGAGGAATGCTTAAAGTCTTGCGAGACCTGAGTGGCGCACACGCGTCCCGTCCGGATTCGTTCTCCACCTCTCGGGAAGTCGATGTCCATCCTCAAAGACACCCTGTCAGCGTACTGACAACCCCATGCCATCTGGTGGACTGTTCGCAGGTCTACTCCCAGATTCAGTTTCCTTCGTCCTAGCTTAAGCGTCCCTATTTTCAACCACTTCCTAAAACGTTCGATCTTGCCCCACTGTGGCATCCGGACTGCATTGTCCTAGTGCCTGTGGCAAAAAAACTACTGGGGGAAATCACATGCGAAATCTGTCGCCCTGTCTATGCACCATTCTACTGGTTATCCTACCTCTCCTCGCCGAGGTCGCGCGCGCAGCGGACCAGACCAAAGATGACGATCGATTGAAAAATTGTGGCACGGTCTTGAAAGAGATTCTCGGTGTCCCTGACAACATTCCGCAGGACTTGCTCGACAAAGCGGATTGCGTCGTTGTCTTTCCATCCGTCCTAAAGGCCGCATTCATCGTTGGCGGGAGCTACGGGCGGGGCGCTATGTCGTGCCGTAAGGGTGAAAACTTCAGGGGACCTTGGGGTGCTCCCACGATGATGGCCCTCGAGGGCGGAAGCGTCGGCTTTCAAATAGGAGGAGAAGCTACGGATTTTGTGTTGCTCGTGATGAATGAACGCGGCGCAAGCGGCATCCTCGCCAGCAAGGTCAAGCTGGGGGGCGATGCTTCCGTGGCCGCGGGACCGGTCGGCCGCGATGCGTCGGCTGACGTGGACGCGACTCTGCGAGCAGAAATCTTGAGCTACTCAAGGGCGCGTGGCCTGTTTGCCGGCGTCTCCCTCGAAGGCTCCACAATCCGCCCGGACAATGGCGACAACCACCGTGTGTACGGCAAAAAGATTCCTGCGAGGGAAATCGTTCTGTCCGGAACCGTCGCCGTGCCCCCGGCAGCTAAGCCATTGATCTCGACGCTGGATGCAAAGACGCCGAAGCACCGGCCGTAAGGTCGATTTGGTTGATGCAGTCCGGTCAAGCCGGACGGAAAGATTGGGCAGCGAATCATGTGGATTGTCAGGCTGGCGCTGAAGGAACCGCACACCATCGTTGTGCTCATTATCCTCATTTTCCTTCTTGGGACGCTGGCGATCGTACGCACGCCGGTGGACATTTTCCCGAACATCGATATTCCAGTCGTCAGCGTCATCTGGAACTTTAACGGGCTCCCGCCGCAGGAAATGGCCGACAGGATCATCTCCGTCACGGAGCGCAACATGACGACCGTCGTCGATAACATCTCGCACGTGGAATCGCAGTCGCTTTATGGGATTGCGGTAGTGAAAGTGTTTTTCCAACCTGGCGTGAGTATCGACAGGGCCATCGCCCAGATCACGGCAAGTTCCCAAACACAACTCAGACAATTGCCGCTGGGCACCACGCCGCCTTTGATCATCACCTACAGCGCGTCGACGGTCCCAATCCTGCAGCTCGGACTGTCTGGCAACGGCATGTCGGAGCAGGAACTGAACGATTATGGTCTGAATTTTATTCGCACGCGGCTGGTCACCGTGGCGGGTGCAGCAGTCCCCTATCCGTACGGGGGAAAGCAGCGCGCGGTACAAGTGGACCTGAACACGGCGGCCTTGCAGTCGAAAGGTCTTTCGCCCTTGGACGTCGTCAACGCCATCACCGCTCAGAATCTGATCTTGCCAACCGGTACGTCCAAAATCGGCTTGAAGGAATATGACGTTGACATCCCCAATGCGGCTCCCGAGACGATCGCACAACTCAACCGCATCCCTATCAAGACGATCGGCAGCACGACCATCTACATCAGTGATGTCGCTTGGGTGCGCGACGGCTTTCCACCGCAAACGAATATTGTACGCGTGAACGGGCAACGCGCTTCTCTCTTGACGGTGCAAAAGAACGGCACTGCGTCGACACTGTCCATCATCGCCGGAATCAAGGCTCTGTTGCCGCAGATCAAGACCACCGTGCCGCCGGCGCTGGATATTAAACCTCTGGCGGACCAATCCATCTTCGTAAATGGGTCCATACAGGGGGTGGTGAGAGAAGCGGTGATCGCCGCCTGCCTTACCGCTGTAATGATTCTCATCTTTCTCGGGAGCTGGCGAAGCACGATCATCATTGCTGTTTCGATACCTCTGGCCATCCTTTGCTCGATCATCATTTTCAGCGCGCTGGGTGAAACGATCAACATTATGACTCTAGGCGGGCTGGCCCTGGCAGTCGGAATTCTTGTCGACGACGCGACCGTCGAGATCGAGAACATCAATCGAAACATCGCCATGGGAAAGGAAATCGAACACGCCATCCTCGATGGCGCTCAAGAGATCGCTGCGCCGGCATTTGTGGCTACGCTGTCGATCTGCATTGTGTTCCTTCCTATGTTCCTCCTGTCGGGTGTCGCGAAGTTCCTGTTCGTGCCACTCGGCGAGGCCGTGGTTTTCGCAATGCTGGCCTCCTATCTGCTCTCCCGCACGGTGGTTCCGACAATGGCAAAATTTTTGTTGCGCGGCCATGAACATGACGCGGAGCATGCCAAGCCATCACGAAATCCACTGGTCCGTATGCAGCTTCGCTTCGAGAAAGCGTTCGAGAGTCTCCGAGACAGTTACCACGGGGTGCTCGAACGTTGCCTTCATCACCGTCGTGCGTTTTTAATCGCATTCTTCGCCGTATGTCTCGGTTCGTTGGCGTTGATCGTTCCCTGGTTGGGGCAAGACTTCTTCCCAAGCGTTGACAGCGGCTCATTCAATCTCCACGTGCGCGCCCCAACCGGCACACGCATAGAAGAAACGGCGCGGCTATGTGACCTAATCGAGCGATCGATTCGGCGACAGCTCCCACCGGGGGAGATCTCCAACATCATTGACAACATTGGACTCCCGTACAGCGGCATCAACACGTCGTACAACAACACCGGAACCGTGGGCACCTCAGACGCGGATATTTTGGCCACTTTTGCGGTCAATAATCACAAAACGGATAAGTATATTCACGACCTGCGAATTAGTCTGCCCAAGGAATTTCCGGGGGTGACCTTTTCTTTCCTGCCTTCGGACATGGTCACCCAGATTCTGAATTTTGGCTTGCCAGCACCGATCGACATTCAAGTGGTGGGCAACAACTTAGAGGGGAATCAACAGTACGCGAACGCATTGCTTGAGCAAGTCAAATTCGTACCGGGGATCGCTGACGCGCGCATCCAACAGCCGTTCGATGAACCCTACCTGCACCTTACGGTGGATCGCACGAAAGCGCAACAGGTCGGCTTCAATGCGTCGTCCATCGCGCAGAACGTATTAATCTCACTCGGCGGCAGCTTTCAGACCTCGCCAACCTTCTGGGTGGACCCGAAGAATCGCGTCAGCTATCAGATAGCGACGCAAACCCCGCAGTACCGCGTCGACACGCTCCAGGACCTGGCAAACATGCCGATCACCGGACCTAGTCCGAGCGCCCCGCCGTCGCTGCTCGCGAGCTTCGCTTCGACGCAGCGAGGAACGGGAATGGCCGTTGTCTCGCACTATAACATCCAGCCAGTTATCGACATCTTCGGGGCGGTGCAGGGCCGCGACCTGGGCGGCGTATCCACAGACATCACGCGCATCATTGATCAAACTCGGAAGAATCTGCCACGCGGCTCGCAAGTAGTCATGCGCGGCCAAGTGCAAACCATGCGCACCTCGTACGTCGGCCTGCTATCGGGACTGGCGTTCGCCATCATCCTTGTCTACCTGCTAATCGTGGTGAACTTTCAGTCTTGGCTGGACCCCTTCATCATCATTTGCGCGCTACCGGCGGCGCTGGCGGGAATCGCGTGGCTCCTGTTCGTGACGCACACCACATTAAGTGTGCCAGCACTCACCGGGACGATCATGTGCATGGGCGTCGCCACCTCCAACAGCATCCTGGTCGTCAGATTCGCCACCGAACAGATGGAAGCGGGCAAAGATCCGCTTGCCGCCGCGCTGCAGGCGGGATTCACGCGCTTCCGCCCGGTGCTGATGACAGCTTTGGCCATGATCATAGGCATGATGCCCATGGCACTGGGGATGGGAGACGGTGGGGAGGAGAATGCTCCGCTTGGCCGCGCCGTGATTGGCGGATTGCTGTTCGCCACGGTGGCCACGTTGTTCTTCGTTCCGACGGTGTACAGCATTCTGCATGGGCTGCGCCATCGGCCTGCGGAGACCAGTATTCAACCATAGGACTTGCGAAATCGGATTTGAAGGATGATGCCAATGCAATCGGAAACAGAAGGACAGGTTCACGTGCAAGAACCACAATCGCCGGGTAACGTCGCCACGCAACAGCGACCGCGACGAGGCTGGATCATCGCGCTTGTGGTTTTTCTAGTCTTCGCCGGGATCTTGGTTTCCGGCATTCTCGAGCGCATCCACACCAGCGCCGCCCTCCGCGGTGAAACCGCGGATATGGCCGTACCCACGGTTTCGGTCGTTACGCCTAAGCGGGCCGCGCCGTTGCAGGAAATTACGCTGCCGGGCAACGTCCAACCGTTTACGCAGTCGCCGATTTTCGCGCGAACGAACGGTTATCTAAAGCGCTGGTACTTTGATATAGGGGCGCATGTTAAGAAAGGAGAACTGCTTGCCGTTATTGATAGTCCTGAAGTCGACCAGCAGCTCCAGGCAGCGCGCAGCAATCTGTTAACTGCGCAAGCAAATCTCGAGCTAGCTACAATCACCAAAGACCGCTATCAAGGACTTAAGAAAACCAATGCGGTGTCCCAGCAGGACGTCGACAATGCCGTCGGTACATATAACGCGAATAAAGCGATTGTCGAAGCCGACCAGGCAGTAGTCGAGCAGTACTCCGCGCTGGTATCTTTTGAAAAGGTTTACGCTCCGTTCGACGGCGTAATTACCGCGCGAAACACCGATATAGGGGATCTGATAAACGCGGGTAGCAATGCCAACGCAAGGACGGATCTCTTCCACATGGCGCAGCCCGGCGTGCTACGCGTGTACGTCAATGTACCTGAAGAATATTCGCAAGCAACCACGCCGGGTCTGACCGCAGATCTTACATTGGCGGAGTTTCCCGGACGTACCTTCACAGGGAAACTGGTGCGCACTGCCGAAGCCATTAACTACACAACGCGAACGCTGCTGGCTGAAGTGGACGTGAATAACCCGTCAGGACAATTGCTTTCGGGCGCCTATGCGGAAGTCCATTTCAAGGTACCTGGGCACGCCTCCACCTACATTTTGCCGGTAGATACTCTTCTCTTTCGGAAGGAAGGCCTGAACGTCGCCATTGTCGAGAACGGGAAAGCGAAGCTGGTTCCAGTAATGCCTGGTCGTGACTTCGGCGATACGATCGAAATCATTTCGGGTCTGCAGGGCAACGAATCAGTCATTTCGAGCCCGCCAGATTCCATTGTGGCTGGCGAAAAGGTGCAGATAGCACAGCCCCAGTCACAGGCAGCCTCGGGAGGAGCGACGAAGTGAGTTCTCTCTGCGTCCCCCAACTAGAGGTCCGAGTTCGCAAGCGCATCGCGGGCAGTATCTGTGTCCTGAGCGTCCTCCTGCTAGCGGGTTGCACGGTTGGACCAAAATATCAGCGCCCCGCGGCGGAAGTTCCGTCAGTCTATAAAGAAGTCGGCGATTGGAAGCCTGCCCAGCCAAGCGACGAGCATCTCAGCGGCAACTGGTGGGAGATATTTCAGGACCCGCAACTGAACGCCCTCGAAGCCCAGGTCAACGTCTCCAACCAAAATTTGAAAGCCGCCGAGGCCGCATATACTCAGGCTCGCGCAGTGCTCCGCTACTCCCGCGCCGATTACTTCCCAACCTTAACCGTCGATCCGTCGGTGACCCGCAACCACTTCTCCACAAATCGACAACCCCGCAGCCCAACATTCAATGGCGTTACGTTCACCGACATACAAATTCCCTTCGAATGGTCTTACCAGATCGACGCTTGGGGACGCATACGCCGCACCGTCGAATCTTATCGCGAGCAGGCGCAGGCGAGTGCCGCCGACCTGGCAACCGTCAACCTGTCTATGCATACGCAGTTGGCTTTGTTCTACTATCAGGCCCGCCTCCTGGACGCCGAGGAGCAACTTCTGAACTCGACCGTAACGCAGTATGAGCAAGCCCTGGAATTGATCGAGAGCCGATTTGGAGGAGGCATTGATTCCGAACTGCAGGTCCAGCAGGCCAGGACTCAACTCGAGACCACTCGCGCTCAGGCCATCGATGTTGGAGTTGCCCGCGCGCAGTTCGAGCACGCCGTTGCAGTTCTGATGGGGAAGCCGCCAGCGTCTTTCACCCTCGCTCCTCTTCCTCTCACTATGCCCCCTCCTGCTATCCCCGCCGGTTTGCCCTCGGAGTTGCTCGAGCGCCGATCCGACATTGCGGCGGCGGAGCGGCGCATGGCCTCCGCCAACGCGCAGATTGGAGTGGCCAAGGCCGCCTATTATCCGCTCATCAATTTGGCCGCCGCGGGAGGCTTTGAAAGCGGCTTTCCTTCGACACTGATCTCTGGCCCCAGTGCTTTGTGGTCGTTTGGCCCGTCCGCAGCTTGGACCCTCTTCGACGTGGGCAGACGCCGGGCTGCTTCAGACGAGGCCATCGCTTTTTACGATCAAACCGTCGCCAATTATCGCCAAACCGTCCTGACCGGCTTCCAACAGGTCGAGGACAACGTAGCCGCGTTGCGAATCCTCGAGCACGAAGCTCAGGTTCAGGACAAAGCCGTCATCGCAGCCCAGAAATACCTAGAACTGGCCTGGACACGTTACAAGGGCGGCGTCACGAGTTATCTGGAAGTGACCACCGCTCAAAGTGCTGCTCTCTCCGACGAACTCACCGCGGTGAATATTCTCGGCCGCCGCATGGTGAACGCCGTCACACTCGTCCAGGCTCTCGGTGGCGGATGGGATCGCTCCGCCTTGCCCGCACGCCCTGAATGCTGCGGCAAGCTGACGAGCAATTCCAAGTAATGCTGGCGTGCCTATCGCGATAGCGGAATCCCGCTGAGAGTGACATCCCCGTCTGTAGTTTTCTATCCTGAGATATTCGTGCTCGTCGTCCTAGAACTGTTGGCGTTCGGCCTTCGGGTGGCTATGCGTGAGCATGCCCGGTGGTGTTTGCTACTCCCCTGCCCCTCTGAAAAGTTAGGTCACAGTTCTGACACCGCTGCCACGGTGGAGACTCGCGGCGGCAGAGTCGCAGTTTGAGAAAAAACGCGCAACCCGCTTAAGTCACTGAAATGATGCCCTTTCCGCGCGGCCGTTTTCGGCGCGGTTTGGTATCAAGCGTGCCCTTCCATTACACGATTGAATTCCGCGACGATATGAACTTTGAAGCGCGGATCTCTAGAAAGGAGATTCAACTATGTACCGTAAACTGTTCACTGGAATGATCTGCCTGATGCTGTTGGGAACCTTTTTTGTCTCAATGGGTCGGGCCGACATGGCCGATAAGAAAACGATTGTGACTATCAACCAACCCATTCAGGTTCCCGGGAAAGTTCTTCCCGCGGGCACCTACGTATTCAAGCTGCTGGATTCCAACGATCTCACCCTCGTCGCAATTTTCAACGCTGACGAGACGCACTTGATTACAACGGTCCGGGGTATTTCGGACTCTCGAATGGAAACTCCAGACAAGACCATCCTTCAGCTCGAAGAGCGGCCCTCCGGCCAACCAGAAGCGCTAAAGGCGTGGTTCTACCCGGGTGATAACACCGGCATTGAGTTTGTTTATCCAACTGAGAAGAAGTAACGTTATCCAACCCGAAAAATAATAAGTAAGGCCCAGGCCCTCGCACCTGGCGCTGCATACGGCGCCAGGCGCTCCCCGCCCCTATCCGATGCGTGGGCGAATGGCAGGCTCTTTTCTCAAGATTTTCCGCTTCCCGCCGCGTCTCCGCAAAATAAGTTCCAGTCTCATTTGATACACGTCATTGACAGAATCGTCGCGCGAGAGGATACTTCGACCGATGTATGTCGGGGGAACATGGCAGCGAATAGAGGGATACTTTTATTTCTCGCTGCGGGCTCATTGGTGTGCACGGCTCGCGGAACACTTGCACAATCGCACCCGGAAGTGCGCGTTGTTGCGAACGTTGAGTTGGTTCAAATACCTGTTATCGTTTTCGATGACAAAGGTGGAGTGGCTACGAACCTCAAGAAAGACGACTTTCGCATCTTGGAAGATGGGGTTGAACAACGGCTGGTGTACTGCGATAGGGAGCGGGAGTCGGTTTCTTTTGTGATTCTTGCCGATCAGAGCGCAAGCATGACGAAGAAGATCCCCTTTGTCCAGGAAGCGGCGCTCTCGCTTGTCGACCCCGACCTGCCAAAAGATCCGTACCGCGATGAATATTCCGTGTTCGGCATCGAATCTCGAGCCAAACGTCTTGTACCCTTCACCCGCGATCAGCACGACCTTGAGCGGAGACTCCCGTTGCTTCTGACCCCCACCAAGGGGAAAACCGCGCTTTTTGATGGGATCTATTGGGGCGTAAGTGCGGCGCAGGGCGAAGCGGAGAACAAGCGCCGCGCCGTGGTCATTATCTCGGATGGCGGCGACAACCACAGTCGCTATAACTTGCGGGAGACGCAAAAGTTTCTGGAAGAGGCGGACGTGCCGGTCTTCGCGGTTATGGCGGGAGCGTCTTTCGACCTTCAGAACATTTTCTCCGTACCGGAGAATAAACCCAAACTATCCCGTGGGCCGGGAGGGAACTCGAAATCACAGATTCCTGGCTCTTCCCTTTTCGGTTCCGGGTATGACTATATCGGTCCTGATGAACGTCGCGGGCCTCATAACTTGAAAGCGCTAACGGAAGTCACCGGGGGCGGTGTTTTTACCGCCCACAAATTGGAAGATCTTGCGCGGGTCGTTCGGACTATCGGGCTCGCGGTGCGATATCGATACATTCTCACCTACAAGCCGACCGGCAAGGCCGGCAAAGCAAAAGCTAACGCGGTCCCGGCGGGCGAAAACAACTGGCATAAGATCCACGTCGAACTCCGCCCGAAAGAGAAATTTGCTGG
>Ga0137409_10001847_pt1 | contig 22788 bp, 24 predicted proteins | sample CZODoug1_16funga_FD_122059 | JGI IMG/M metagenome (GOLD analysis project Ga0137409, IMG submission 122059) | Vadose zone soil fungal communities from Angelo Coast Range Reserve, California, USA - CZODoug1_16fungal (Hybrid Assembly) | ecosystem: Environmental > Terrestrial > Soil > Vadose zone...
GGTGCCGCAGTCGCGGCACGTGCGCGGCTCGAATTTCATCCAGATCGGCGTCATCGCTGACCGCGTGCCGACCCGCGCGATTGTGATTTCGACGCTCGACAATTTGATCAAGGGCGCCTCCGGCCTCGCGGTGCAGGACATGAACCTGATGCTCGGCTTCCCCGAGACCGAAGGGCTGATGCAGCTCGCGCTATTTCCGTAGGCGCTATTTTGCCGTCCACAGCGCCGAGCTTTGCGGCGTCTCCCACAGCCGGATCGAAATGACGCGCACGCCATGCGGCGCGAGTAATTCGGCGCTGACGCGCCCGAGTTCGGCGGCGATGTTCTCCACCGTCGGATAGCCGTCGAGGAGATAAACCGGCTTGCCGAGCCGCTTGTTCGCTTCGATCACCGCTTTCACCGAGGGCTCGTCGTCTTTCGCGTACAGGATCGCGGTGTGGTCGAAATGCTGCTTGATCCAGCCGCCGACCGCGTTCTCGATCACCGAGAAATCAACCACGCGCCCGAGCACGTCGAGCTTGTCGGCGGCGACCGAAATCTCGGCGGCGTAGCGGTGGCCGTGATAGGCCTTGCATACGCCCTCATGGCCGGGGATGCGATGCATTGCATCCCATTCCAGCCGCTGCACGATCGCGATTGATTTTGCGGTTTCGTTCGACATAGTTTGCTCTCAACCGGGTTCTAATCACGCTTCGATGTACGCGGTCAAAGAGATATTCCTCACGCTGCAGGGCGAGGGCGCGCAAACCGGCCGCCGGGCGGTATTTTGCCGCTTCGCCGGCTGCAATCTGTGGTCCGGCCGCGAGGAGGACCGCGCCGAGGCGGTCTGCAAGTTCTGCGATACCGAGTTCGTCGGCACCGACGGCACCAAGGGTGGAAAATACACGGCGGCCGCGCTTGCCCAAACGATCGAGCGGGAATGGGGCGACGACCGCCATCATCGCTTCGTCGTGCTCACCGGCGGCGAGCCGCTATTGCAGGTGGACGAGGCATTGATCGCGGCACTTCACGGCGTCGGCTTCGAGATCGCGGTCGAAACCAACGGCACCGTCGAGCCGCCGCGCGGGCTCGATTGGGTTTGCGTCAGCCCGAAGGCGGGCGCCGAGCTGGTCGTGCAGGCGGGAAACGAGCTGAAGCTCGTGTTTCCGCAACAAGGGGCCGAACCCGAGGCCTTCGCCGATCTCGCCTTCGAGCATTTCTCGCTGCAGCCGATGGACGGGCCGAACGTCGGCGACAACACCGCGCGCGCGGTCGCCTATTGCATCACGCATCCGCAATGGCGCTTGAGCTTGCAGACGCACAAGGCGCTCGGCATTCGCTGATTGCTTAATGAGGAAACCAGAGTTTCCACATTTCCATGAAGAAGATCACGACGCCGGTGATCGCAGCCACGATAACGACGAGCTTGATGAACCAGTTTTGCTCGACATTTTTGATGGCGTTGTCTAACCGCTCTCCGAATTTCGCACTTCCAGGCAAGGCTCCTTTAAAAGGCGGGTCTCCCAGAAACATCGCCACCGCATCGAAAAAGCCCCGATGGGCGGGATCATCAGCGAGAATGATATGATTCTTGCCCTCCAGCGGGACAAGCTTGGCCCCCGGAATGTGGGCAGCAATTTCTTGGCCAAACGGGAAGGGGACAATCACGTCGTTTCGACAGTGAAGCACGAGCGTCGGCGCCTTAACCCTTGGCAATTGATCGAGGACATTGATATTGGCGACCTCGCATAAGAACCTTTCGGCCATTTCAGGAGTGGCGCTAATGCGTTCGAGTTCATTGAACCAGTGATGATGTTCGACCGTGCCTCCCGGAATCAAGTGAGAGGTAAACCACTGCCGATACGCTTCCTGGTCGCCTCCCCAACCTTTTCGAATCAATGCTCGGCTTAGTTCGAGGGACTGTTTCTGCTTTTCGAGAGACCCTGTATGCAAGATACCGCGCGCGAATCCGTAGTCACCTGCCCGCAATGCGGGCACCGCAAGCGCGAGACGATGCCCACCGGCTCCTGCCAGTTCTTCTATGCATGCACCGGCTGCGGCGCGCTGCTGCGCCCCAGGCCGGGCGATTGCTGCGTGTTCTGCTCCTACGGCTCGGTCAGGTGCCCGTCGAAGCAGTGAAGGCTGCTCAGCGCCAGTCGTCTATGACGAAGCAGTCGGGACGGTTGTAGCCGGCGTCGTTCGGGCGCTGCATGGCGACACCGTGCAGAAACGTGCGGAAGCCCCGCTCCGCCATGCTGCGATACGCGGCATGCCGGGACGTGTTGACTCCGGCCACGAGCTTCGAGCAGCCGCGTTCGGCCGCCAGCGCCTCGCAGGCCGCGAGGAGCCGGTCGAACAGGGCTGGCGCATCGCGACCGGGACGCACGGCGCCGAACTTGACGTAGGTGACGCCGCTTCCGGCTTCGCTCCCCTTGCCGAGGTGACACGCGGCAAATCCTCCATCGGGAAGGAGAACCGTCTCGCCGAGCGCCTGGTTGCCGATGGCGAGGATCTCCCGCTGAAGATCCAGGCCCGGGAAGATCTCCTGCGTCAGCTCGGCGCACTGTCCGAGTGAAGCAGGGCTGCCAGTACAGCACGACCACTGCCCGCGCTCCTGCGGATGCTCCACCGGCTTCGACATCACCGCCGTCAAAGTCTGCGGCCAGAAGCCGAACTTCTGGTACAGCGCCACGTGCTTCGGGCTCTGCGGAAAGGTGAAGAGCCCCGCCTGGCGAATGCGCCACGCTTCGAGCAGCGCCATCGTCGGCTCGAGCAGGCGCTTGCCGATCCCGTTTTCCCAGCAGTCGGGCCGCACGCTGATCGGGCCGAAGACGCCGAAGCTGCCCCATCGCGCCGCGAAGCTCGAGCCGATCAGCTCCTCGCCGCGAAAGGCGCCGAGCGCGGTCGGAGGATCCGCCCGCCACCTGGTCTTCACGAGATCCGAGTCGCCGCGGAAGGCCATCGGCTCGGGCAGGCCGAACTCGGTGCCGAAAGCGAGACGGAACACCCGGTCGGCCGCGGCGAGATCGCTTTCGACCAGCGGGCGAACGGCGATCTTCACTCGCGGCTTGCCTTCCTGGGAGGCGCCATCGCTTCCATCGCCAGCCGGTGCGCGTCGTTCGCGGCCGGGATGCCGCAGTACATCGCGATCAGCAGCAGGACCTCGCGGATCTCCTCGGCGCTGCAGCCGTTGGCCAGGGCGCCGCGCACGTGCACGCCGAACTCCGCCGGGCGATTGAGCGCGGCGGTCATGCCGAGCACCACCAGGCTGCGGATCTTGTGGTCGAGCCCGGGACGGCTCCAGATGTCGCCGTAGGCATAGGCGTTGATGATGTGCTGCAGCGGCGCGCCGAAATCGCCCAGGGCGCGCATGCGCGCCTCGACCGCCTCGTCGCCGAAGATCCGCTTGCGCAGCTTGAGGCCCCGCTGGTGAAGCTCTCGCGTATCCATGGTTTCCTCCGGATGGTGCATGATATTGAATCATGAAAAAAATCCTGGCATTGCTCGCGTCGCTGGGAATGGCCTGCGCGGCCTTCGCGCAAGGCTACCCGAGCCATCCCGTCAGGTTCGTGGTCCCCTTCCCGCCCGGCAGCCTGCCCGACCAGATCGCGCGCGTGATCGGCCCGCAATTGCAGGACTCGCTCGGCCAGCCGTTCGTGATCGAGAACCGGCCCGGCGCGATCGGGGTCATCGGCACGGCGGAGGCCGCGCGCGCCGCGCCCGATGGCCACACGATCCTGATGACGACCAATTCCACCCTGGCCGCCGCGGAGAGCCTCTTCAGGAAGCTGCAATACGACCCGGTCAGGGATTTCGCGCCGATCATGCTGATCAGCAAGACCTCCATGATCCTGCTCGTGCGCCCGGAGTTTCCGGCGCACAGCCTGAAGGACTTCATTTCCCTCGCGCGCTCGAAAAGCGGCGAGCTGACGGCCGGCTACGGCTCGGCGGGCTCGCAGGTCTCGATCGCCAAGCTGAAGGCGGGCGGCGGCTTCGCGGCGGTGGATGTGCCCTATAAAGGCGTGCCGCTCGCCGTGACCGACGTGCTCGGCGGCCAGATCTCGTTCACCTTCGCCGACTTTGCCGTCGGCCTCGCGCAGATCAAGGGCGGCAAGCTGAAAGCCCTCGGCGTGACCTCGGCGCAGCGCACGCCTCTCGCGCCCGACATTCCGGCCATCGGCGAGGAAATCCCCGGCTACGAAGTCGTGCTGTGGTACGGCCTGGTCGCCCCCGCGGGGACGCCGCGCGCGGCGATCGGCAGGATCTACGACGCGGTCACGGCGAGCATGGACAAAACGGATTTCAAGGCGCGCTTCGCAGCCTTCGGCGTCGACCCGGCACCGCTGGGTCCCGAACAATTCGGCGCCTACATCAAGAGCGAGATCGTGAAGTGGTCGCGGGACATCAGGCAGGCCGGCATCCAGCCCGAGTAGGGCCGATCGGCCTTGGTTTGTGATCGGCGCCGCCATCGTCGGCCTCGGCCGCTGGGGACGCGCGTTGGTCCAGTCCGTCCACGGCAAGAGCGAGCGCATCCGCTTCGTGCGTGAGGTGGACATCGCCTCCGGCAGCGCCCTGCAGGACGCGCTCGACGATGCTTCGGTGCAGGCGGTCGTTCTCGCCACGCCGCATTCGCTGCACCGCAGCCAGGCCATCGCCGCGGCGCAAGCCGGCAAGCATGTGTTTTGCGAGAAGCCGCTCGCGCTGCGCGCAGCCGACGCGCGCGCGATGATCGGGGCCTGCGAGCGCGCCGGCGTGGTGCTGGCGGTCGGGCATAACCGGCGCTTCTGGCCGGCCATGCGCGCGCTGAAAGCCATGCTCGCCGAAGGGCGGCTCGGCCGGCTGCTGCACATCGAGGGCCACAACAGCAACGAGAACTCGAACCAGGTCGCCGGCGGCTGGCGCGCGCTCGAGGCGGAATCGCCCGGCGGCGGGCTCACGGGCGCCGGCCTGCACGTGCTCGACGCGTTCATCGGATTGTGCGGTCCCGTGCGGCGCGTGCATGCGCAGCTGAACAGATACAAAAAAGACCCGCCGCCGCTCGATGCGCTGGTCGCGATGTACCGCTTCGCCAGCGGACTGAGCGGGACGCTCGCCACGGTGCGTGCGACGCCGTTTTACTGGCGCGTGCACGTTTTCGGAAGCTCGGGCTCGGCCGAAGTGCTCGGGGAGACGGAGCTCGTCCTGCGGATGAGCGGGCGAGCGGCGGAACGCCTCGCGTTCGCGCCCGAAGACTCCTTGAGGGCGGAGCTGGAGGCATTCGCCGATGCCGTGGAGCGACTGGCACCCTACCCGATTCCCGCCGGCGAGATGCTGGCGACGGTCTCCGCCTTCGAAGCTACGTTGCGCTCGCTGGATGCGCGCTAGCCGTAGAGCTTCCAGCCGAACCCCGCGCACTCGCCGCACACCTCGGTCCCGACCATCCCCACGCCCTGGCAGGACCCGCACTCGTCCCACAGATCCGTGATGGCGCTCCTGAACGTCCCATAGCAGCGCCTGCCGTTGACCACCTGGCTGCAGCGATGGTTGATGACATCGTGGCGATCGGTCAGCGCGTGGCAGACATTGCACGCCGCCAGTGGCTTGGGCTTCTTCGACTTCAGCATTTCTGCTAGGAGAACTTCCACCAGACGAACAGCGCCACGACCGCGGGAATCGCGAAAACCGCGAGAAAGATCGGCAACTCCTCGGCGACCGAATAGCCGGCCCGGGACACGCCGATCCACAGATTGATCAGGGCGGCGCCAAACCAGATCGGGATGAAGATCAGGGCGGCGATGGGCATCGTCTTCATCAAGCGCCCGGCGAGCAGACAGATGCCGAGCAGAAGGAAGCCTCCCAGCACGACCATGATCGTGTGCATCTCATTTTTCCTTCGGCGCTGCGTCGGGCTTGCGCTGCGTTTCTTCCGGCTTCTTGTAATCGCCGATGACGCCTTTCAGGGGGCAGACGCTGAATGCCGGGCATTTCTTGCAGGTCGCTACGATGGCGATCGGACACAGGGTCATGTCGCACCTCCTTTAATGTTTCATGCGGTTTCCCGCGGTCTCGCGAGCTTCGCGCCCGGCCACAGCTCGGGATGGCTGCGGGCATACGGCGGCGGGTAGTCGAGCTTCACGCCGAAGCGCTCGGCGGCGTGCCAGACCCAGCGCGGGTTGTCGAGGAACGCGCGCGCCATGGCGACCATGTCGGCCTTGCCCGAAGCGATGATCTCCTCGGCCTGCTCGGGGTCGGCGATCATTCCCACCGCCCGCACGTTGATGTTGACTGATTTCTTTACGTGCGCGGCATACGGCACCTGATAGCCCGGCTCGACCTTGACGCGTGCCTGCGGGAGGAGAGCGGCGCTCGACACGCAGACGTAGTCGAAGCCGATGCGCTTCAGCTCGCGCGCGTAGATCACCGCGTCGTCTGGCCCGAGCCCGCCCTCGGCCCAGTCGTTCGCGCTGATGCGCGCGCCGAGCGCGCGCTCCTTCGGCCAGGCTTCGCGCACCGCGGCCGCGACCTCGAGCGGAAACTTGCTTCTGTCCATTCCATAAGAATCTTTTCTTTGATTCGAGAGCGGCGACAGGAACTGGTGCAGGAGATAGCCGTGCGCCGAATGCAGCTCGAGCACGTCGAAGCCGATGCGCCGGGCGCGCAGCGCGGAGCCGACGAAATTCTCCACGAGAAGCTTTATTTCATGGATCTCAAGCTCACGCGGAACGGGCCAGCCCTCGCCGACCGGGATCGGCGAAGGCGCGACCGTCGGCCACGGCGACTGCGCCGCGGTGAGCGCCTCGCGCCCTTCCCACGGCACCTGCGAGGAGCCCTTGCGCCCGGCGTGGCCGATCTGGATGCCGATGGGAGCATTTCTAAGCCTTCTGCAGCTTTCGACCACTCGCGCCATTGCGGCTTCATTGTGGTCGTTGTAGAGGCCGGTGCAGCCGTGGGTGATGCGTCCTTCGCGCGTGACGTGCGTCGCCTCCACCATCAGCAGCCCGGCGCCCGAATAGGCGAGATGGCCGAGGTGGATGAGATGCCAGTCGTTCATGCAGCCGTCGTCGGCCGAGTACTGGCACATCGGCGAGACGGCGATGCGGTTGGGCAGCGTGACGCCGCCGAGCTGGATGGGAGTGAAGAGCTTAGGGAGCGGCAATCGAGATTCCTCTTTCCGAAAAGGCCTGCCTGAGCGCCTTGGCAAACGCCACGGCGCCGGGCTGGTCGCCGTGCAGGCACAGCGTGTCGGCGGCGACCGACACGCGCTTGCCGCCGAGGCTGGTGACATAGCCCTGCTCGATCATCGCCAGCGCCTGCTTCACCGCCTGGGCGGGGTCCTCGATCAGGCCTCCCGGCAGGTCGCGCGGCGCGAGCGTGCCGTCGTCGGAGTAGCCGCGGTCGGCGAAGACCTCTCCGGCGACGCGTACGCCCGAGTGTTTTGCTACTTCATGGTTTTTGCTATTCGATAAGACGTACAACATAACCCCCAAATCCCTGGCTGCTCTCACCATCGCCTCGGAGAGCGCCTCGTCGGTCGCGGCCATGTTGTAGAGCGCGCCGTGGCATTTCACGTGGTGCAGCTTCGCGCCCGCCGCGCGCGCGAAAGCCTCGACCGCGCCCGCCTGGTAGACGACCAGGTCGTACATCTCCTGCGGCTTGATCTGCATGACGCGCCGGCCGAAGCCCTGCAGGTCGGGAAGCGACGGATGGGCGCCGATCGCGACGCCGCGCTCGACGGCGAGTGCTACGGTCTTGCGGATGGTGGCCGGATCGCCGCCGTGAAAGCCGCAGGCGATGTTCGCGGAGGTGATGTACGGCATTACTTCTGCATCCGCACCCATCTTCCAGGCGCCGTAGCTCTCGCCCATGTCGCAGTTCAGATCGATCGTCTTCAATGTCCGAACTCCCACAATGCTCTGCAGCCTCGAGTCGAGGCGAGCGCGAAGGTAGGTCGGCCCGGATAGTATCTCACCAGCTCGGTGTGAGCCCACCAGTGCCTGGTAGAGGCTTGTTTCCCATGACTGGCCGGCGTAGCGTATTCGCGGGTTCCCGTTCGGGAGGAGGAGCAGACATGAAAGCCCTGCTTGCGGCTGCGTTTGCGTTGATTTCTCTCGGTGCTGCGCATGCGCAAACTGGCGCAATCGATTCCGCTCGCGATTATCCGAACCGGCCTTTGAGGCAGATTGTGCCCTTCCCTCCGGGAGGCGCAGTTGACATCGTGACCCGCATCGTCGCCGCGAAATGGAGCGAATTCCTCGGACAACAAATCATCGTGGAGAACCGTGCGGGCGCGGGCGGCACCTTGGGTGCCGATGCAGCGGCGAAAGCAGCCGCCGACGGCTACACGTTTCTCACCTGTCAGGTCGCGTCCCACGGCGTGAGCCCCGCCGTTTACGGCAAGCTGCCGTATGACCACATCCGCGATTTCGCGCCGATCTCTCTCATCGGAAAGACGCCGAATGTGCTCGTGGTGCATCCCTCGGTACCAGCGCAATCACTCAGAGAGTTCATCGAATTCGCCAAGGCGAGTCCGGGTAAGTACGCCTATGCCTCGCCCGGTTTCGGCACCTCGCCGCAAATGACCATGGAGCTTTTCAAGCTGGTCGCGGGCATCAACCTCTTTCACGTGCCCTACAAGGGCGGGGCTCCTGCGCTTTCCGATGTGATGGCCGGGCAAGTCACGGGCATGTTCGGCAACCTGCCCGAGCAGCTAACCGCGATCCGGAGCGGTAGGGCGCGCGCCCTCGCTGTGAGCTCGTTGCAACGCAATCCACAGCTTCCCGACGTCCCCACCGTCGCGGAATCCGGTTTTCCAGGCTTCGAGGTCACCGTCTGGTACGGCGTGTGCACGCAAGCGGCCGTTCCCAAATCGATTCTCGCCAAGCTGCACGCCACCCTCCTACGGACGCTCAACCTGCCCGAAATAAAAGCGCGACTCGCCGAGAATACTATCGATGTGTCGCCGACCACCCCAGAGGAGTTCGCTGCCTTCATCCAGGCCGAGACGCAGCGGTGGGCTCGGGTGGTCAAAGATGCCAACATCCCGAAGCAATAGACGCTTAGCCTAAGGACGCAAGCTCAGCCTCCGCCTGCGCCAGCCAGTAGCGCATGTTCGTCTCGCGGTAGAGCGCGACGGCGGCGTCAAGCTGTGGTCTGGCGCTCGCGCGGTTCTGCATCCGCCGGTAGAACCGGCCGACGCCGAGGCGGCAATGGGCCAGCAATGGGCGCATTCCGAGCTCCTCGGCAAGCGCCATGGCCTGACGGTAGGAGGCCTCAGCCCTCGCCGCCTCCGGGATGGCGGCTCGTGAGGCAATCTCGGCGAGTAGCCGAATTGCGTATGCCTCATGCCCTCGCTCCCCTTGCTCCCGTGCCAGTTGCAGGGCACGCCCCGCAGACTCGGTCGCGCGGTCCGGGCGGCCCGCTCCGAGGTGCGCTTCGCCCAGCCGGGCGAGAAAGATCGCATACCGGTCCTTCCGTTTGACTGAGACGGCGGTCTCTACGGCTTGCTCGAGCAGCGGAATCGCATCGCCGAAGCGCCCTGCGAGCGCGTACGCGGTGCCCAGCCAACAAGCGGCGGCAGGAAACAGGATCCGGAAATTCGTGGCGCGGCAGAGGTCGACCCCGCGCTCGAGCACTGGGATAGCCTGCTCCGGTGATCCTTTCAGGACAGCAGCCAAGCCGAGCGTGGCGCACGCAAACGCAAGCGAGTAGGTATCGTTCACTGACTCGGCGATCTCGAGTCCTTCTTCCGCGCGCTCCATAGCCTCGGGAAACTCGCCGAGCTCCGAGAGGTACCAGGCGAGATATCCGCGGGACAGCACGGCTGGAAGGCCCACCATGCCGAAGCGCTCGCGGACGCGAGACCCCGCGACGGCCTCGACGTTCCTCCGGAGGATGGCGACCGCCCGCGGATAGTCGCCCAGCGTGCCGTAGACGGCGCCTAGATGGGTATTCGTTGTGACCTGGAGCGCGAAGTCCCCAAGCTTATCCGCGATGGCGATGGCGCGCTGACCGGCCTGCATTGCGCGGGCTTGGTCACCGGTGTTCCGGTAGTACTGCATCAAGTACGAGGAAACCCAGCCGAGTCGTCCGTGTTCATCAAGCGTTTCGGCGAGCGTCTGCGCCTGCCGAAGATGGGCAAGGATCCGTTCGAATTCTCCGAGCAGATGTAAGGGCGTTCGCAGATCAAAGCGCAGATCGATGGCCTGCTCGACTCGCTCACGGCTCTCGGGGAGGTGCTCGAGCGCCGCCAACGCCTGTTCGTAGAAAGCTGCTGCTTCGAGGTGCGCGGAGCGCCCAGCGGCCTTTGCGCCGGCTTGGCGCAAATAGGCAACGGCCTTGCCCCACGTCTTTCCGAGGAATGCATGGTGGGCAAGACGTTCGACGTGCTCGCCCAGCCGCCCGGCATAGAGTCGCTCGATCGTCTCGAAGATCCGGGCGTGCAGGTCTCGTTGCTCGCCCCCAAGCAGGCTCTCGTAAACCGTTTGCTGCGTCAGCGTGTGCTTGAAGTTGTACTCGGGCTCGGGGACCAGGCTCTTCTCGTAGAGGAGCTCGGCCGCCTGCAGATCCGCGAGGCCGCGGCGGAACTCTTGCTCTGGCAGATCCGCGATCGCCCCGAGGAGCGCGGCGGGAACTTGCGGGCCGATGACCGCTGCCGCCTGAAGAAGGTGCTTTCCCCGGCGCGGGAGCAGGTTGATCCGCGCCAGGATCGCCTCCTGAATCGTATCCGGCACCGCCAAGTTGTGCGTAGCGCCCGCTTGTACGTGGACTGTCCGGGCAAGTTCCTCAAGGAAGAATGGATTGCCCGCGCCCTTCGCCAGGATGAGCTGGACGACGGGCTCCGCCACAGGGCTCGTCCCGAGCACCGCGCGGACGATACTCACGCACTCTTGGGGTGGCAACGGCTGCACCGCGATCTGGGTCGCGTAGGACTTTCCGATCCAAAGCGGGTGATAACCAGCGCGATAGCTGAATACCAGGAGAATGCGCGTCCCGGCAATTGCGTCGACCAGAGTAGCAAAGTACTCCTCCGAAGCCTTGTCGCTCCAATGGAGATCCTCCACGGCCACAATGAGGGGCCGGCGCTCGCTCAACCTGACCGTCATCTGACGGAGGATCTCAAGCGTGCGCGCCTTGATCAGGTCGGGCCCGAGCGCAGTCAAGCGTCGCGCACCTTCCTCGAGGCCGAGCAGATGAAGGATGTACGGCAGGGCATCGGCGGGCGTCATGCCGAGCTCGCCGAGCGCGGCGCTCGCATTCTCGGCGGTTGTCTCCGGACTGTCCGCGTCGGTGATCCCGCAACTCATGCGGACCACGTCGAGGATCGGCAAATAGGGTGTGGTGCTCCCGTACGAAACGCAGCGGCCTTCGAGATAGGTGACCGGCTGGCCAGCGAGCCCTTGCCGGAATTCGACGAGCAGCCGTGACTTACCGATTCCTGCCTCTCCAACAATTCCGATGACCTGCCCTTGGCCTCGCGCTGCCGACTCGAATCGTCGCTGAAGCAGCTCGATCTCGTGCTGCCGCCCGACGAAGCGAGCCGCGCGCTCTGCCAGCCCGGCTCGCTCGCGTCCCGATAATTCGTAGGCCTGCTCTGCCGCCGGCTCCTGCGTCCTCATGGGGACAAGCTCGAAACGCCGCTCGAGGAACGGTGCCGCCGCGGCGCTGACCAAGATCGAATCGGTCCCTGCGCGCTCGGTCAGTGCCTCCAGCACGGCCGACGCCTCGCGTTTTCCGTTCAGGTCGATCTGCGTCGTGCCTCCGACTTGCCCAATCAGAAGCTGGGCGACATGTATCGCGAGCTTCCCCGCCAGGAGCCCACCATTGGTCCGGCGAGTTCGCTGAGCTGCTCTCAGAATCGCCCTCGCCGTGAGCGCCGCGCGGTGCGCCGCGTCCTCCGCCGGCTCGATGCCGAACGTCGCTACGATCGCCGTCGGGCTCAGCTCCTCCACCCGCCCGCCGAAGAGGCGCACTTTCTCTATGGCGGCTTCGAGCGCGTGGCTGGTGTCTCGCACAAGCTCCTCCGAGCGTGCAATGAGGGCGACACGGAGCATCGTGAGGTGTCGGCGCTCCCACCGGACGACGGGGGGTTCGGGCGCGGCCGGCGGGACGGCCGCGGGCGCCGGGCGTGCGGGTAGGTCAAGTCGCTCAGCCGGGCGCTGTGAGGGTGGCGACATGGCCGGTCCAAGACCGTGCTTCTCCATTCGATAGCGAAGCGTGTTGCGCGAGATGCTCAGCCGCGCTGCCGCGCGCGAGACATTCCACTCGGTCTGCCGCAGCACCTCGAGGAGCCGCTCCCGCTCGCCACCCTCCCCCGAGTCCGTGAACGGGAGCGCTTCCAAGACGCGGCCTGCGTGCACCTCCCGTTCCGCGCGCAGTGGTAGGCCCAGCATCTCCGCCGTTACCTCAGCCTCGTCGAAAAGGAGCGCCACCCGTTCGATCACATTCGAGAGCTCCCGGATGTTGCCCGGCCAGTAGTAGGCGGCCAAGGCGGCGCGAGCGCTGGCCGCGAGCGTCTTTGGCGGCAGGCCGTAATCGCCGCAGGCGTGCAGCAAGAAATGCTCGGCCAAGAGCACCGTATCGCGGCCGCGCTCCCTTAGCGGCGGCAACCAGAGCGTGAGAACAGCGAGCCGGTGATAGAGGTCCTCGCGGAAGCGCCGTGATTTGACCGCGACCTTGAGGTCTTCGCTGTTGGCCGCGAGAATCCAGACATCCACCAGATCGCTGCGCGTGCTCCCAAGGCGGCGCACCGCCTGCTCTTCGACCGCGGTAAGGAGCTTGCCCTGCAGCCCTTCGAGCAGGAGTCCCACCTCGTCCAAGAAGAGCGTTCCCCGGTGCGCGGCGTGGAAAAGTCCTGCCTTCGACTGCTTTGCGTCCGTAAAGGCGCCGCGCTCGAAGCCGAAGAGCTCCGCCTCGAGCATGGTCTCGGGAATGGCCGCGCAATTGACGTGTACGAATGGCCCTGAAGCTCGCGGCCCAGCGCGGTGAATGGCCTGGGCGACGAGTCCCTTCCCCGTGCCCGTCTCGCCCTGGATCAGGATAGGCGGCAGGCGCCGGCTGGCGGATCGGCGCTCCAGGATCTGCCGGATCTGCTCCATGACCGCTTTCATTCCGGAGCTCTCCCCGAGCACTTCGGCAAGCGGGCTCATTGCGCCGATATATCACGCTCACGCTTCCACCACCACCACCACCGCTCCGCGAGCCTCTCATCGAGGGTAAGTGACTGTCTTTTCAGACACCCGTGCTTGGCATCGGCGTTGCTAGGTAGGGCTGCGGCTGTGTCGGCATAAGGGAGAAAACGGATGAGCTTCCAGCGGATCTTCGCCCTTTACGCAGGGACGTCTGACCGCGGGGTGTTCAAGAGCACGGACGGGGGTGCGAGTTGGAGCGCCACCGGTCTGAGCAACATCTTTGTCGCGACCTTGGCGATCGACCCACTGACTCCGACCAACCTCCCGTGAATATGAAGAACATCGGAAGGATTCTTGTTCTTGGACTCGTGGTTTCCGTGTTGGTGTCGGTCGCTGCCCCCGCCCGAGGGCAAAGCTGGGTTGCGACCGGCAGCATGAGCGTTGGGCGCGGGTGGCACACGGCCACCCTGCTCGAGAGCGGGGAGATACTCGTCGCGGGGGGCGCGGCGCAAGCGACTCTGATTGCGACTCCGGCCGCCGAACTCTACGACCCAGCCACCGGCACGTGGACCCTGATCGGCAGCATGGGCGTCGGGCGCGATTCCCACAATGCCACCCTGCTCACGGACGGGCGGGTGCTCGTCTCGGGGGGCGGGACTCCGGAGGGACCGACTCCGACCGCCGAACTCTACGACCCTGCCACCGCCGCTTGGACACTGACCCGCAGCATGACGTACGCGCGGTTTGATCACAGCGCCACACGGCTCACTGACGGGAGAGTGCTCGTCGCGGGGGGTTCCACTAAGGCGGGACCGACTCCGACTGCCGAACTCTATGACCCTGCCACCGGCACCTGGATCCAGACCGGCAGCATGAACAACGCCCGGGGACGTCACCCCGCCATCTTGCTCACTGACGGAAAGGTGCTCGTCGCTGGTGCGGGTGGGGATTGGCGCACCGCCGAGCTCTACGACCCTGCCACCGGCTTCTGGACGTTGACCGGCAGCATGAACTACGCCCGGGGCGGTCACCGCGCCACCCTGCTCACCGACGGCACAGTCCTCGTTGCCGGTGGCACCAGTCAATTTTCGTGGAATCGACCGACCACGACCGCCGAAGTCTACGATCCCGCCAACGGCGCCTGGCGCGTGACCGGCGCCATGACGGATGCCCGTATCGACCACACCGCTAGGTTGCTGGCGAACGGCAGAGTATTGGCAGCGGGTGGAGCGCTTGGGTGTGACCCAAACGCTTATCCCGACCCCGCGCTTGTTCAAAGCTTCCCTCAATTGAATAGCGCGGAAGAATACGATCCAGTGAGCGGTACTTGGGTTGCACGAACGCTCATGCAAACGGGCCGCTATGTCCACACCGCCACACTGCTGAATGACGGCAGAGTGCTCATCGCCGGCGGCATCTCCGAGACGATCACGACCGTTTTCATCGAAGACGACGGCTCTATTTTCATGTACTGCAGCCTAGGCCCTCCTACTGGAGGAGCCGAAGTCTATGACCCTGCCAGCCCGCCCGCGGACACCGAGCCGCCGGAGACCTCGATCGTCTCAGTCGTCGACGGCAACGGCGCGTCAGTGCCGAACGGGGGCGCGACATTGTCGAGTGCCATCACCCTTACCCTCACCGCCACAGACAACATCGCGGTGGCAGGCTTCGAGTGCCGGCTAGACGGAGGAGACTTCGCGCCGTGCACGAGCCCGGTGACCCGTAGCGGGCTCGCGGTGGGCGGCCACAACTTCGAAGTCCGGGCCGTCGACACGTCAGGCAACCGGGACGGCTCCCCGGCGGCCCACGCGTGGAGCGTCGACGCGCCGCCCGACACGATCATCACCTCAGCGGTCGACGGCCGGGGCGATGCAATCGCGAACGGGGGGACCACCCGCTCGGACAGGATCACGTTCAGCTTCGCCGGGAGCGACAACGCGGGCGTCGCCGGTTTCGAGTGCAGCCTCGACGGGGCGGCGTTCGCGGCCTGCGCAAGCCCGAAAACCTACGGCGGGATCGCGCGAGGGACGCACACGTTCCAGGTCCGGGCGGTCGACAGCAACGGCTTCCGGGACCAGAGTCCCGCCGCGCTCACGTGGAGGAGGCGGTAGGCAGCTCGGCGAGGTGGAGCCCCTTGCAGGTCGAAACTCGCAATCCTTGCTCACGCTTCCACCACCAACTCGGGATCAGCCCGCAGGAGGACATATGGGAACGCGATTTTGGAGAATGACTGCAGTCGCAGGGTGGACGTCTCCGCTCATGGTCGCCCTAGCATTGACCTGGATGCCGCTCGTCGCGCTTTTTGCTTGGCTCAGCCTACCGTCTGCTGTGAGGGCGGTGCCCCCCCCCGCCGAGAGTAGAAGCCCGGTTTGACTTGGGCTCGGTCAGCGGAGCCCCGTTTCCGTCCGACCTCTACACGGTTGCCGATGCGAGCAATCGAACCGGACGGCGGGTGAACCTGCCCCTCCCGAATTGCACGACGAACCCGTCGGACTGCGATGACCTCGGCGTGATCAACACCTTGGACGGCTTCAACCTGCTGCCGCGCATCTCCATCCCCTTTGACGGCCCGATCGATCCCAGCACCGTTAGCAGCAGCTCCGTCTACATCGTGGAGTTGGCGCAACAGGACGGGGCGACCGTCGTCGCCAACAGGGTTCGCATCAACCAAGTCGTGTGGGATCCGGAGACACTCACGTTGCACGTCGAGTCGGATCAGGTGCTGCGCCAAACCGCTCGCTACGCGGCGATCGTCACCGATGGGATCCTGGACACCGGCGGACGGCGGGTGAAAGCGTCGAGGGACTTCAAGAAGCTCGTGAACGACGAGGAGGACCCGCATCTCGCGGCCAAGCTCCAGCCGTACCGCGCAGCGCTGATTGCGACTCTGGAGGCACTCAAAGCGGTGGGTGTGCCCACGGAGAACGTGGTGGTCGCCAGCGTGTTCACCACGCAGACCGCCACCGCAACGCTCGAGGCAGTTCGCGATCACCTGAAGAGCTCCCCGCCCCCGGCTCCCGTCAACTTCGCCATCGGCCCGGGTGGGTCGCGCGCGGTGTTCGCCCGGTCGTCGTTGCAAAGCATCACCTTCAGGCAGCAGACGGGTACCAACACGTTCAACAACGTGGCAGTGCCTCTCGCTGTTCTGAACGTCATGAGCCCCGGCTCAGTGGGCACAATCGCGTGGGGCACCTTTGTCTCCCCGCAGTACATCGGCACTGATGCAGTAATGAGCTCCCCCGGGACACTTAATGCGCTGCCGACGCAGTTCGGCGAGGCAACTCTCGAGCTGGTGCTGTTCCTGCCGAGCGGCACAAAGCCGGCGTCTGGTTGGCCGGTCGTCTTCCTCGGCCACGGCGGCACCACCAGCATCCACGCTGCGCCGGTCTGGAACTTGACCGGCTCGCTCGCGGCCCAAGGTTTTGCCGTGATCGCCATCAATGCAGTCGGCCGCGGCTTTGGACCTTTGGGCACGTTGAGCATCCGGAAGACCGACGGAACGACGGTCCAAATCCCGGCTGGCGGGCGAGCCTTCGATCAGAACGAAGACGGCCTCATTGCGAACGTACTCAGCCAAGAGGGCGCGGCTGCGACGGCGCCCAACCTGATCGTCGGCCAGCGAGACGGTGTACGACAGACCGCGATCGATTACATGCAACTCGTCCGGGTGATCCAGGCTGGAATTGACGTCGACGGTGACGGATCAGTCGAGCTCGACGCCTCGAACATGGTGTTCCTCGGCAACTCGTTCGCGACCGGCTATGAAACCTGTTTCCTTGCGGTCGAGCCCGACGTCCGCGTCGCCGTAATCGGCTCGCCCGGCGCACTTCCCGGGCGCCCCGACCTGCTGACCATGCGCCCCACGGGACGAACGCTGGTCGGCGCCTGGCTCGCCGCGCGCACTCCGTCGCTTCTGAACGACGCCTATGGTCTGACCACGTGGGGCGGCATCCCTGTCACCGCGCCGTTCTACAATGAGAACATGCCACTGCGCGATGTCCCGCCGGTGACCAACACGATCCCTGGTGCGATGGCAATCCAGGAACATTTCGACCGCATCGAGTGGGTGCAGGCGAGCAATGACTTCGCCACGCAAGGTCGGCACCTGGTGGTTGAGCCTCTGCCGGGAGTTCCCGCCAAGACAGTCCTCGTCCTCTTCGCCAAGGGAGACCTGACCGCCCCCAATCCCAGAAGCTCTGCCTTGGTTCGGTTCGGCCAGCTCCGCGAAAGGACGATCTACTACCGCAACGACCTGGCCTTTGCCGAGGATCCCACTGTTCCCAAGGATCCCCATACCTTCCTGCAGCCCATCGTCGGTGACGGCATCGCCGCACAGGTTGCCCGCGGCGGTCAGCTGACGATCGCCGAGTACCTTGCCTCGGGCGGCACGGTCATCAACCATCCCGAGCCGGCCCGCTTCTTTGAGTTCCCGATCCAGGTCCTGCCGGAGGATTTCTCGTTCATCCCGTAGTCGATCAGGCGATTCTTCCCCGTTGCTAGTAGGGCTCACGGCTGTATCGGTATAAGGAGAAAACGGATGAGCTCCCAGCGGATCTTCAACTCGATTCTTTCAGCTGCGCTTCTCGCGTGCCTCGGCTTGCCGGGTGTTGCACCAGCAGACGATGAAGTCGGCTCGGCGGGCGGCTGGGGCAAATTCAAAGTGGGTTCCGCGCTAATCCACATTGAGCTGACCGGTACAGCCGGCGAACGCCGCCCCATGGACGTCTTGTTGTTTTATCCCGCCGACAAGACGGCTCACCAGAGCGCCTCACCTACCGTCTACGTCTCGCGCCTCAAGGGCAAACCCATTATCGATCCGAACAACCCGAACCGCTGGGTGCCGATGTCTTATGCGGTCGCAGCGGAAGGAGCAAGGGGCAGCGTGCCTGTTGACCAGCACGGGCCGAGGTTCCCGCTCATCGTCTTCTCTCACCCGGCTATGAGCGACCCGCAGAATATTGCGCCGACCCTGGAGCGGCTGGCAAGCCACGGCTACGTCATCGCGGCGCCGTGGCACGAAGGCGATACGCAAGACGACCGGATTATCGACGTCATCAACGGGCTCGCCAAAACGAAGATCATCCCCTGCTTCGATGGCGGCCCCAGTCCATGCTTAGACGCTGCCCTGCAGAAGGCGGTACAGAACCGCGCCTTGGACATCGCCGCGCTCATCGACGCAATCCCCGCTTACTTCGGTGATCGCGTCGATATGGAGCGCGTCGGTCTGTTCGGCCAGTCGCGAGGCGTCCTGACCGCCTTGGCGGCGGCCGGGGGCAGCACGCCCTTCAACATCCAGGCTGAGCCGCGGATTGATGCGATCATGATGCTGGCCATCGGCATGCGCAGTGCGACGGTCTCTATGGATCTCGCCAAGGTTGCGATTCCATCACTCTTCGTCGCCGGCAAAATTGACCGCAACACGCCGATGGCGATTTCCGTGGAAGCTTTCGATACGGTGTCCAGCCAAGAGAAGGGTCTCGTCATCTTTGAACTTGCGGAGCACGGCGTCTACAGCATCAACCGCTGCGCGCATATGCAGGCTGCGGGAGCAATCTTTCAGGCCGAGTCGCGCGCCATTGGCGAGCAGCTGACGCTGGAAAACATCATGGTGAGCCTGAACTCGGGTACGCCGATCGACTATTGCCGGTTCGATTTCTTTGTCAATCCAGTCGATATCCGTCCCGTGGTGAAAACCATGACCGGGTTTGATGTCACGCCGGCGAATGTGCCCCGGCAGCTCGATGCCGTTACCGCGATGCCGGTCGTTCTCGAGCTTGCCAACACCTTCTTTGACGCCACGCTGGTCAAGCATGACCGTGACGAGGAGGGTCCGCGCTTCAAGCGGTACCTGTCGCCCGAGTATCTACTGAAAAAGGAAGGCGCAGTGGTCAGCTACGCGGAAAGCCAAACGCCGCGGGGACGCGCCGTCGCCTGCGACGACCCCGATTTGATTTCGCTCGACCCGTCATGCGCTGACTAAGGCCGGCTGGCGGCGGCGGGTCAAGTTCCGTATTCCCACGCGATGCTTTGCAGCACGGCATCGATGCGCGCTTTGGCGTCCTTGCGCAGCTCCACCGCCATGTCGAGGCTGCACTTCGCGAAGTGCAGCGTGCCTCCGGGAGCGAGCTGCGCGAGTCTCGGCACGTCGGCGTAGGCGATCTCGGCGATCCTCGGATAGCCGCCGGTGGTCTGATGGTCCGCCATCAGCGCGATCGGCGCGCCGCTCGCCGGCACCTGGACCGTGCCGAGCGCGGTCGGCCCGGATAGTATCTCATCGCCGTCGCCGCGCGCGAGCGCCGGGCCGACGAGGCGAAACCCCATGCGGTTCGACTCCGGCGCGATGTACCACACCGCATCGAAGAAGGCGCGCTGCGCGGCGGCGTCGAAGCCGGCGAAATGCTGCCCTTCGATGGCATGCATCAGGACCGGCTCGCGGTCCGGCACGGTCTGCGGCGGGGTTGACCAGCGCACGCTGCGGCCGTCGGTATTTTTCAGCGCCCCGAAGCGCTCCTGCGACAGCGCCGCCGCGTCCTCCAGCAGAGGCAGCACGTCGCCGCGCCGCAGCGCGCGTCCTTCCAGCCCGCCGAAGCGGCCGGGCAGGAAAGTGCTGCGGCTGCCGAGCACCGGCGCGACGTCGATGCCTCCCGCCACGGCAAGATAGGCGCGCGCGCCGCGGGCCGCCCGGCCGATCGACAGGCGCGTCCCCGGCGCCAGCAGCACCGGGCGGTTGCGCGGCAGGCCGCTGTCGAATTCGGCGCCGCAGAGAGCGACCAGCGTCACGTGCTCGAAGCGCAGCTCCGGCCCGAGGATGGTGATCTCGAGCGCCGCCGCGTGGACCGGGTTGCCGACGAGCGCGTTGGCGAGCGCGAGCGCCACCGGGTCCATTGCCCCTCCCGGGCAGACTCCGAGGTGCTGCTCGCCATGGCGGCCGAGATCCTGCACCGTGCTGAGCAGCCCCGGCCGCGCGACATGGATGCTCACTGCTGTTCGGCCATCCGCTCGAATTCTTTCCCGGAGATGGCGCGGAAGCGCACGCGGTCGCCCGGCGCGAACAGGCTCGGGCGCGGCCGCGCGGCGTCGAACACGGCGAGCGGAGTACGGCCGATCACGTTCCAGCCGCCCGAGATCGCATAGGGATAGACCACCGTCTGCTCGTTGGCGATCGCCACGGAGCCGCCCGGTACCTGGGCGCGCGGCGTCGCGCGCCGCGGCACGGCGAGGCGCGCGTCGAGCCCGCCCAGGTAGGCGTGGCCCGGAGCGAAGCCGATCATCAGCACGCGGTATTCCGCCGCGGCGTGCCTTTTCACCACTTCGGCGGCTGCCAGGCCGGTCTTTTTCGACACTTCCTCGATGTCGGGGGCGAATTCGGCTTCGTAGCACACCGGCACCTCGATCTCGCTCTCGAATTCCTTCGCCGCGGGCAGGCCTTTCTTCAGGCATTGCGCCGCCAGCTCGGCCGCGACCTCGAGCACATTCCCCTCGAAAGCCGGATCGAAATGCAGCGCCACCCCGCCCAGCGCCGGCACCACGTCGCGCAGCCACGGCAGGCCGCGCGAGCGCAGCGCGACGGCAAGGCGCTGCACCATCGAGTTCACTTCGAGGTCGAGCGTGCGCGAGAACTCGACGTAGGCCGCGCAGTCTCCCAGCGGAACGACGCCCAGTGGCCGGAATTTGGCCACTTACTTGCTGCGTGGTTGCTTCGCGAGCGCAACGCCGATCATCGAGTCGCGCGTCACCAGCGCGGCGAGCCGCTCTTCGCTCCAGCCGCGAGTACCAGCGGGGCGCATCGGCAGCACCAGGTAGCGCATGTCGGCGGTCGAGTCGTGCACCCGGATGCGGGTCTGCCGCGGGATCTTCAGTCCGAACTCCGCGAGCACGGCGCGCGGCTCGCGCACCATCCGCGAGCGGTAGTTGCGCGACTTGTACCAGTCGGGAGGAATGCCGAGCAGCATGCGCGGGTAGCACGAGCACAGCGTGCAGACGATGACGTTGTGCACCTGCGGCTTGTTCTCGACCACGACCAGCTTGAGCGCGGGCACGTCGAGACCCAGCTCTTCGCAGGCCCTGGTGCCGTTTTCCAGAAGTCTTGCCTTATATTCGTGATGAGTCCAGGCGTGGGCCACGACTCGCGCGCCACGCTCGGGCGTGCGCTTGCGCATGTCCTCGACCGCATCGGCGACCTGCTGCTCGGTGACCAGGCCCTTCTCCACCAGCAGCTCGCGCAGGCTCACCTCCATCAGCTGGAAGTAAGTCAGCGCCTGGTACTTGCCCTGATCTTTCATGCCGGCTCCAGCCAATGCTGATAAATCTCGATCTCGACTACGTCGGCCGCAGTGCCGCGGTAGTCAGGCCACACCTCCTTCTGCATAAAGCGCACCCGGTAAAGCGGCTGCGCGGGCAGGCCGTCGCGCATCTGCGCCAGCTCTTCCGGATTCGGAAAGCTGCCGCACACGCGCTCGATCACGCCGGTGTGGCCGCGAATGTAATAAGGCGTGCGCACATGGCCCAGCGGATAGGCCTTCATGACCCGCACCGTGTCGCCCGGCCCGAAGCGGGGCTCAGCCACGCCGCTCGACCTGCGTCATCTTGCGCGCCAGCTCCGCGGTCGTAATGATGCCGCGCTGGATGAGCGCCTGGGTCAGCGCGACGATCCAGCGCTCGTAGTAGCTCAGCTTGTCGTAGGCCTCGGGCGGCAGCGCCTCGATGTGCCTGCGCCTCTCGTCGACGGTGACGCCCTTGCCGCCCATCAGCACGGCGAGGGCGTCCGCGCGCCGTTCCCATTCGGCGTAGTCGTGCTCGGTCCGCTTGACCTTGCCGGCCGGCAACCCGCCCATGTCGTGATGCCCTCTTTCGATCATGCGACCCACTCCGAGACCGGGGCCTGCGCTTCGTGCAAAGGCTGGCAGACGATGTCTACCAGCGTCGGTTCCGCTGAAGATAGCGCATTTTTCAGCACCGGACCCAGCTCGGACGGAAGAGTCACCCTCCAGCTCCTGACTCCGAAAGCCGCGGCGACCTTGGCGTGGTCGGTGACGCCGAAATCCACCGAGAAATAACGCTCGGCGTAGCCCGCCTTCTGCCCCGCCTTGATCCAGCCATAGGTCGCGTTCGAGATCACCACGAAGCTGATCGGCAGCTTGAGCCGCACGACGGTCTCCAGCTCGCCCGCGCACATGCCGAAGCTGCCGTCGCCCATCACCGCCACCGCCTTCACCGACGGGCGGCCGTAATGCGCGCCGACCGACGCCGCGAGCGCATAGCCGAGCGCGCCGTGCGCGCGGTTCGAGAAGTAGCGCCGCCCGGTGCCCCGCACCACGTAGTAGGCGGAGAGATAGGGGCAAGGGGTGCCGGGATCGGCCACCACGATGGCGTCGTCATCCAGGACCTTGCTCAATTCCGCCACCACGCGCTCGGGCTTGATCGGAGTTTCCGTCGATTCGGCGAGCGCTCGAAATTTCTCGAATTTCTCGCTTTTTTGCTGTTCTATCGAAAAACGATTTCTATTTTTAAATCCATTCAGTGCTTCATTCAAAGCCGCAAGGCAAAGGCGCGCATCGCCGATGAGCGGCACGTCGACGCGGTAGTTCGTCCCCGGGACCGCGGGATCGACGTCGAGGTGGATGATTTTCGCCTTTCCGGGCGCCGGATGGCGCCAGCGCTCGGTGGTGACCGAGCCGGCGCGGCAGCCGACGAAGACGACGAG
>Ga0137409_10001848_pt1 | contig 22776 bp, 16 predicted proteins | sample CZODoug1_16funga_FD_122059 | JGI IMG/M metagenome (GOLD analysis project Ga0137409, IMG submission 122059) | Vadose zone soil fungal communities from Angelo Coast Range Reserve, California, USA - CZODoug1_16fungal (Hybrid Assembly) | ecosystem: Environmental > Terrestrial > Soil > Vadose zone...
TGGCCGGTGCTCTGCCCGGTGGAGTGGTTGCCAACCGTGCCGGTCGTGCCGGTCGTCTGGCCGGTGCTCTGCCCGGTGGAGTGGTTGCCAACCGTGCCGGTCGTGCCGGTCGTCTGGCCGGTGCTCTGCCCGGTCGAGTGGTTGCCGACGGTGCCGGTCGTGCCGGTTGTCTGGCCGGTGCTTTTGCCGGTTGAGTGGTTGCCGACGGTGCCGGTGGTGCCGGTCGTCTGGCCGCTGCTCTGCCCGGTCGAGTGGATGTTGCCGACCGTACCCGTAGTGCCGGTTGTCTGGCCTGTGCTCTGCCCGGTGGAGTGGTTGCCGACGGTGCCGGTGGTGCCGGTGGTCTGGCCGGTGCTCTGGCCGGTCGAGTGGTTGCCAACGGTGCCGGTGGTGCCGGTGGTCTGGCCGGTGCTCTGCCCGGTCGAGTGGTTGCCAACGGTGCCGGTCGTGCCGGTCGTCTGGCCGGTGCTCTGTCCGGTCGAGTGGTTGCCGACGGTGCCGGTCGTGCCGGTTGTCTGGCCGGTGCTCTGGCCGGTGGAGTGGACGTTGCCGATGGTGCCGGTCGTGCCGGTCGTCTGGCCCGTGCTCTGGCCGGTGGAGTGGTTGCCAACTGTGCCGGTGGTTCCGGTCGTCTGGCCGGTGCTCTGCCCGGTTGAGTGGTTGCCGACCGTGCCGGTCGTGCCGGTCGTCTGGCCGGTGCTCTGGCCGGTGGAGTGGACGTTGCCGACCGTTCCGGTCGTGCCGGTGGTCTGGCCGGTGCTCTGCCCGGTGGAGTGGTTGCCAACCGTGCCGGTCGTGCCGGTGGTCTGGCCGGTGCTCTGCCCGGTCGAGTGGTTACCGACGGTGCCGGTGGTGCCAGTCGTCTGGCCGGTGCTCTGCCCGGTCGAGTGGACGTTGCCGACCGTGCCGGTGGTGCCGGTGGTCTGGCCGGTGCTCTGTCCGGTCGAGTGAACATTGCCGACCGTGCCGGTCGTGCCGGTGGTCTGGCCGGTGCTCTGTCCGGTCGAGTGGTTGCCGACCGTGCCCGTCGTGCCGGTGGTCTGGCCGGTGCTCTGCCCGGTCGAGTGGTTGCCGACGGTGCCGGTGGTGCCGGTGGTCTGGCCGGTGCTCTGCCCGGTCGAGTGAACGTTGCCGACCGTGCCCGTCGTGCCGGTCGTCTGGCCGGTGCTCTGCCCGGTGCTGTGAAGCGCGGTCGACACGGCGCTGTTCGTGGTCACGCCAGTGCTCGGACCGGTGCTTTCGCTGTCTGCATCGCCGGTCTTCTCAGGTCCCTTGAGGCTGACCTTGACCGTGGCGCTTTCCTTGGCCTTGACGTCGCTGCCGGCGCTGGCCTTGGCGCTTTCACTGGCCTTGACGTCGCTGCCGGCGCTGGCCTTGGCGCTGCTGCCGGAGCTGGCCTTGACGTCGGTCTTGGCCTTCGCGGTAGTGCTCACCGTTGCGCTGCCGCCGGCCTTCGCCTGTGAGCTGGCACTTGCCGAACTGTTGGAAGCCTGTGGCGCCGGCGCCGGCGCGGGTGCCGGTGCGCTGGCGGCCTTTGCCGCCGGCTGGCTGCTCGAGCCACCCTTGGCCTTGCTCTTGTCGCCGTCTCCGCTCCCGCCTATCTGGTGGTCGCTCTTATGGGCGGGAGTGTCACTTCGCTGAACCACCGCTGACGCGCTGGTTCGGTCTTGGGACTTGCCCTGCCCATGCGAGTTGTCTGCAGCCAGCGCGGGCGATGTCCGCGCCAGCATGAGCAGAAGCCCCGCCATGAGTACGAAAGCGTTGACGACCAGTCGCCGAACGAGCGCAGGTCGACTCGCTAAGAATTCCCCGAACGTCTCCAATGCCCACCTCCACGTGGATGAGCGATTGCCTCGCCGCCATCCTGGACATGGACCCCTTCGTGCACGGGGATATGTCGCAGAACGCCCCGCTCAGCGTTCCCTAGTAGGGCAATCCCTTGAAATGACAACGCAAACTGCGCCGCTTGTAACCACGGAGGAAGTCAGCTGACCACCCAAACCGCATCCCTGGTGACGATGGACGAGGCTACCGACAAGGCGGCCGTAAGCGCGTTCGCGGAGGAGATTCTCAGCGGTACAGGTTGGAGTCTCGAGAAGGTGCGCCGCAAGTCATCGCGGTTCGAGCCACCTGACTGGTACTCGACGCAGTTCGACCTCTACATAGATAAGGACGGGGAGGAGCGCCGGCTTCGACTCGTCGCCAAGGGCGCGCTCAACCCTGAGGCGTGGGAGCGTCTCAGCGAACGGCTCATTCGTCAGGGCGCGGGCAGACCCTGCGACCCAATCGGCGGCCTCGGATATCCACGACTCTTCCCAGAGTCCCAGCACGCCTACTGGTTCTATCCCTTCGACCCGACCATGCCCAACCTACCCTCGGCGACCGATCCGGTCCGCATGGCGGGAGTGCTGCTCGGTTTGCAGGACGAGATGGAACTGATCCTCAACGCCTCCCGCCGCCTGGACATCGACACGGTCAGATACGTCCCCGAGGTCGGCGCGATCCTGCACTACACGTTGGACACCCCCGCGGCAAAGCTCAATGTTTTTGGCAAGGTTCAACCGGGCCATCGCGGGCTGCGCACGTATCGAATCGTCGATGGGCTCTGGGAGGCGGCCAAGCGGTACCCCGGCTTCCTGAACCTTCCGCGGCCGCTCGGGTACGTGGAGGATTTCGGGCTCCTGCTCGAGGAAAGGGTGCGTGGGCGGCCCGTAGGCGGCAACCGACTCAGCGCCGATTTCATGCTCACCGGCCCAGCAGCGGCGGAGGCGCTGGCGGTGATCCACGAGTCAGGTGTGGAGTCCGATGAGCGGATCCTGATCGAGAACGAGCTCGGGCGCCTGGATCGGGTGGCCGATCAGTTCACATACGTCCTCCCGACCGGGCACTTCCTGCTGATGGACCTCATCGCGCACATGCGGGATCACGTGCGCAGGACTGAGGAGGAGGACCTGCTGCCCACTCACGGCGACATGAAGTACGACCAGTTCATGCACCACAACGGCGAGATGACGCTGCTCGACTTCGACTACTTCGCGATCGGAGAAACCAGCTACGACCTCGGCAAGTACTGCGCCTACACCATGCCGTCGGCGCCGAAGAACTGGCAGGAATCGGTCGCCGCCGAAGAGACACGAGTTCAATTCCTGAAGCGGTACATGGAGCTGCGCCCAGACGCGACGCTCCAGAGGTTTCCCGTCTACGAGGCGCTCCAGCTGGCGCTGCGCGCCATGGCCTCGATGTGGGCTCAGCACTCGGGCTGGGAGCGGATCGCGGAAACCTTCCTGGTCATGGCCTTCGAGCGATTGAAGAGCCGGCTGCCCGAGGGGGTCTCTTAACAGCCGCAAACGGGGCGCTTAAGCGCTTCGGCGATTCCTTTTACAAGCTTTTACCCGATCGGCGCCGGGATGCCACAGGGCACCCGTCAGACTCAGCGGCCGGTCATGAGAGTCCTGTCCTGGTTCGCCGGCACCCTCGTCGTCATTGCGCTCGGCGTGGGCGCATCGACAGTGATGCGTGCGCAGACGAGCCCCACGCATGCGCGCACGGTGGCGAAGCCGGTGGTGGTCGCCGCCTTCAACGGCGTCGAGGCCAACGATCCGGCGCCCCAGCGCATGATCCCGCGGCCTACTCCCGACCCGAGCCCGACGCCTCCCCCAGCAGCGGCTCCTGCCGCTCCGGCGGCGGCCGCACCCGCCCGTCCGGCACCGCGGCCCGCGATCGTAGTCGGTTCGACGCAGCAGGCGCTCATCAACCAGGATCGTGCCGCCAGCGGGCTCGGACCGCTCACGTGGAACTCCTGCCTGTACAACGTCGCCAAGAGCAACGCCGCCCGCATGGCGGCTGCGGGCGCCATCTCACACGCGAACGGACCTCAGGTCGACCTCACATGTGGGCTCGGTCACCAGGCGGGCGAGAACGTCGGCTGGTGGTCGGCCGGCATCAACGACTCGCAGCTGAACACGATGTTCATGAACAGCGCCGGCCACCGTGCCAACATCCTCGGTCCCTACCACTATGTCGCTACGGCCTGGGTCGTAGCCCCAAACGGCGCCGCCTACATCGCTGTAGAGTTCAGCTAGAGCCCTGAATTCGTAGCCGAGTAGGCCGGTTCTACTCGGCGTTTCCCTCTCGAAGCGCATCAGTGCGGGCATCTGCCGCGCACAAGCGAGCGCTCGGAGGAGGAGCGCGCAGGATGGTTACCGCACCTTCCGGTCGTGGCGGCCAGCAAGCGCTCTGGGTCAGGCCATTCCAGTGGCTGTGGGCAAAGCGAGCGTGGGTCGCCGGCGTCGTCGGCGTCGTGTTCCTCGCCTCGACCCTTTACGTGCTTTGGGTGGTACACGACCTGCCCGATCCCAGCCAGGACGTTCTGGCGGCGGGAGATGTCGTCGTGCTCGACCGCAACGGCAAGCTCATCGAGGATTGGAACCCCAACGGCCACTATCACATCAACCTTGGCCTGAAGGACATAGGGCCGTACGCCGCCAACGCCGTGCTGGCGGCGGAGGATCGCAACTTCTACAGCCACGGCGCGATCGACCCGGCCGCCGTTGCCAGGGCGGTGTGGGTCGACATCACGACCCGTGGCTTGAACGAGGGCGGAAGCACCATCACTCAACAGCTGGTCAAGATTCAGCTGCTCACACCGACGAAGTCCATCAACCGCAAGGTCCAGGAGATCGCGCTCGCAGTCGTCATCGAGCAGCGCTACTCGAAGGACCAGGTCCTCACCATGTATCTCAACCGCGTCTACTTCGGCCACGGCGCTTACGGCCTGGGAGCGGCTGCCAAGACCTACTTCAACCAGGACGCGAAAAGCCTGACCGCTGCACAGGCGGCCTTTCTTGCAGGCCTGATCCAGGCGCCGACCGCATACGACCCGGTGCAGCACTACGACCTGGCGCGCGAGCGCGAGCTCTACGTCATCCAGGGCATGGTCTCCACCGGCAAGCTGAGCCCGGCGGACGCTGAGAAAGCTACCAGCGAGGACGTCAAGGCTTCGCTGAAGATCCAGCCGACGGCTCGCCAGAGCGCGGCGCCGCACTTCGTCGACCACGTGCTGGCCAAGCTCGAGTCGATGTTTGGTTCGGCAGCAATCCAGCAGGGTGGGCTGACAGTCCACACCACCCTGGATCTCACGATCCAGCAGGCGGCCCAGCAAGCGGTCGCCGACGGGGTGAAGGATCTCAGCTCGAGCAACGTCAACAACTCGGCCCTCTTGGCGGCCAATCCGAAGACGGGCGAGATTCTCGCGTGGGTCGGCTCAGCCGACTACGGAAACGACGCGATCGCGGGTCAGTTCGACGTTGTGCTGTCCAGGCGGCAGCCGGGGTCCTCGTTCAAGCCTTACGTGTACGAGGCCGCGCTGCGGGACAAGAAGATCACATGGGCGACCATCCTTCACGACAGGCTGACCAACTTCAACGGCTACATGCCGCGGGACTTCGACAACGGCGGCATGGGCGACATCCCGGCGCGCACGGCGCTGCTCTACTCCCGCAACATCCCCGCGGTCGAGGTCGCCCGCATGGAGGGCATGTCGAACGTGATCTCGCTGGCCCAGCAGATGGGCATCAAGAGCCGGCTGGACCCAGGCCTATCGACCTCGATCGGTGGAAGCGACGTCACGCTCTTCGAGCACCTGCAGGGCTATGAGGTGTTCGCCAACCAGGGTCAGCGTGTCGACCTGAGCGTCATACGCCAGGTTGACGGCGGCTCCGGCAATGCCGTCTACAAGCATGACAACCCCAGCAGCACCACCGTCCTCACGCCCGCCGAGGCGTATTTGATCACGGGAGTCCTCAAGGACTACCAGAACCAGTGGGGCTTCGGCTGGAATCGCCAGATGGCGAGCAAGACCGGCACCAGCGACAACGGCCGCGGCGGGATCCCGGACTCCTGGATCATGGCCTACAGCCCCGACATCGCCGTGGGAGTCTGGGTCGGCAACACCGCGCCGGACGGCGGCGGCGGCCTGATCAAGGCTTACGGCGAGATGGTCGGCAAGAGCGTGATGAAGCGGTTCGTCAACGCGCTCCCCGCGAACATGCACAGCTGGTACTCGCAGCCCGCCGGCATCACGCGCGGGTGCAACGGCAAAGACACGGAGTACATCTTCCTTGCCGCGGGCTGCAGCTCAACGCCCACTGCGTTACCGACAGCTTCCCCATCGCCTTCTCCGTCACCTTCGCCATCACCCTCGCCGTCGGCGAACCCTTCACCGTCGCCCTCGCCGGCGCCAACTCCCCCACCTGCTTCCCCGTCACCGATCCCTACGCCGTCGCCGTCACCGCCCCCCGCCACACCCAGGCCGACACCCTAGGCCAAGACGATGAGTGAAAGCCCATTCCTGGACAGCGTCGAGCGCCGCCGGCCCGGTTCCTCCATGCGCGCGTACGTCACACGGACGCTGCCGCACAGCTCGGCGATCGTGGTCGCCAACCGGGCGCCGCATGAGCCGCGGCCGGAGGGTGGCTTCACCCGAGGAGCAGGCGGGGTGATCACCGCTCTGCTGACCATGGCCGAGGTCACCGGCGCCGAGTGGGTGGCCTGCGCCCGAACCGATGCCGAGCGCGAGCTGGTCGCGCAGCAAGGCCCCACGGCCGCGGTTCCGCTGATTCGGGGCGAGACACGCCTGCACTACGTGACGCCAACCCCCGAGCAGTACGACCAGTACTACTCGGTGATCGCCAACCCGGTCCTGTGGTTCCTGCAGCACTACCTCTGGGACCTCGGGCAGCAGCCGATCATCAACGGCCGGATTCACCGCGCCTGGACCAACGGATACGTTGAGGTCAACAAGCAGGTGGCCCGGCGGGTGGCGGAGGTTGCCGGCCGGCTACCCGAACGGCCCCTGGTGCTGGTACACGACTACCAGCTGTACCTCGTACCCAAGCTCGTCCGCGAACTGGTGCCCGGCGCGATCATCCAGCACTTTGTCCACATTCCATGGCCGACGCCGCAGTACTGGAAGGTGCTGCCGCGAGAGATGCGCGACGCCATCCTGCACGGCCTGCTTGGCTGCGACATCGTCGGCTTCCAGTCGAGCGGCGACGTGCGGAACTTCCTGATGACATGCGAGATGAACAGCGGCCTGGCGGTCGATGACCGCGAGCGGGCGGTGCTTGTCGACGGTCGGGTGGTCTACGTGCGCAACTATCCGATCTCAATCGACGTCGCGTCGACGACGCGGCTCTCGTTCTCGCATGGCGTGATGGTGGAGGAACGCAAGCTGCGGGACTGGCGGCCCGACCACCTGATCGTGCGGATCGACCGGACCGACCCGTCGAAGAACATAGTGCGTGGCTTCCTGTCTTACGAGAAGCTCCTGGCGCACCATCCGGAGCTGAAAGGAAAAGTCCAGTTCTGGGCCTTCCTCCAGCCTTCGAGACAGGATGTTGCCGCGTACCGGAACTATGTCCGGCGAGTGCGCCAGGTGGTTCAGCGCATCAACCGTCAGTACGGGAGCCTGGGATGGCTGCCGGTGCGGCTCGAGTTCGGTGAGAGCGTGCGCAAGGCGATGGCGGCTCTGCGCAACTTCGACGTCCTGGTGGTGAACCCCGTTTACGATGGGCTGAACCTGATCAGCAAAGAAGGCGCCCTGGTCAATCGAGCCGATGGCGTGATCGTGCTGTCCGAGAACGCAGGCGCCCATGAAGAGCTCAACCCGCACGTCCTCTCGATCAACCCGTTCGACATCATGGCGACGGCCGACGCGATGCATTACGCGATCGTGATGAGCGCGGAAGAGAAGAAGAAGCGCAACCAGGCCGCAAGAGATGTAGTCCGCACGAACGACATCACACGTTGGATCACACGCCAGGTGCAGGACATCAGGGACCTTGCGGCGACGCCCGGCCTGCGCGCTGGTTAGCCCGGCTCGTGGCGCGACGCCGCGCGTCGCGCCACGACTACGTGCGCTCGCTAGTAGGGCCGAGGCCCACCGATGCCGCGCGAGCTGCGACGCGAAACCGTCACGTTGCGGAAGAACATGATGACGATCAATCGCGCCAGCACCCACGCGATGAGCGCGTACACGATGATCGCGATGACGACCGACGTCTCCAGTACGGCGCCTGACGAGCTCCCTACCGTCGGAAGCAGGTAGCGAAACGGCGCCATGAAGAAATCGGTCACGCCATAGATGAAATTCGCAAAGCCTGCCTGCGGGTTCGCCCCGAGAAGCTTGAGTATCAACCGGATCGCGAGCAGGCCCTCGATGATGCCGAAGACGAGGTAGGTCACCTCGACCGCCCGCCGCCCGGGGCTGACGCTGCTGATCACCTCGGCGGAGTCGGCCGTGGCAGAGGCCACGGGGTCGGAAGTGGTCACGTGTGACTCCGCCCGTGCGGTACCGGTGACATCGTCGCGAACGACTTCGGTTTCTCTACGCTCCATTTTTGGTGCCCCCTTTCGGTGCAGAGTTCGAACGAAGCTGGTAATAGAGAACGCAGGGGGGACCGCCGCCACCCGAAGTTCGGATGACGGCGGCGAGGGGTAGCAGCCAGGGACCTAGGCTTTCGGGTACCAGAGCGGCAGCGTGGAGAGCGCCTCGTCGTGGTCGATGTCCGAGTGGTACGACATCGATGAATCGATCTGGTACTGCCAGGCGGCCATGTTGCCGCCGCATCCTGTCTGGTTCGGCGCGTAGCCAGGGGCGCTGGCCTTACCGAAGTTTCCGAGCAGTGAGGGCTGAAAGGACCACAGGTAGGACCCGCTCGCCACCGCGGGCTGGGCGCTGACGGCCGCGCACCAGGCCGATGCGAACTCGCTTCCGGCGGTCCCGTTGCCGTAGTAGGTGGGGGCATAACCGGCGGCGGCCACACCGTCATACCAACCTTGAACGAAGCCGCTGTCGACGCCGACTGCGCCCGGGCACGCGTCGCCGGGCGGCTCGATGTCGATCGCCAGGACTCTTCCGTGCGGGATGCCCAGGCTGGCGGCAGCCGCGGTTGCCTCGGCTGCATAGCGGCTGCCTGTTTCGTAGCCGACCACGTTCGAGCAGTTGTAGGCGTTGTAGATCGGCAGGATCCCGATGTGGTGGTGGGCGGCGGCCGAGATCTCAGCCGCGCTGATGCCCGCGCAGACTGTGTCGGTCAGGTACCGACCCCAGAAGTCGGGGGCTCCGACAGAGCCCGAGACCTGGGGGAGAAGGCCGTCCGCGCCAGTTGGGCTGCTCGTGAAAGCCTTGCAGGAGTCCACTCCCCAGAGGATGCGGGTCGGCTGCATGGCGGCCGAGCGCGCCTGGATGTCGACCAGCGACTTCGGGCCCTGGACCTTGCGGAACAGCTGACCGAGGGTGGAACCGGCGTTGAGCGGCGGCAGGACGCCGATGACCGCCTCAAACGACGGCGTGTCCCCCGAGGTGAGCGTGACGTCGGCGCTGCAGGTGGTTCCGTTCTTGCACGCCGGGCCGATGAGCTTGCCCTCCTGGTCGTAGATGCCCAGGCTCCACGGAGTGTTCGTCAGGTCGGCGTTAGCCGTGGCCGTGAGGTGCACGGTTCCACCCTGCCGCGGGTAGGTCGTGCTGCCCGAGAGCGAGGCCCCGAGCCAGGTCACGGCAATTGCCTGGGACAGGGCTTCGGGCTGGCCCGGCACCCAGCCGACGATCTCATGCACGCCGCCACCCGATTGGGTCAGCGACGTGCTGCAAGACGTGCCGCGACTGCAGTAGGTGAGCTGCTGCTTGGTGGCGTTGTCGAAGATCACGATCACCCGCCCGGCCTTGCCGACGTCGAACGTCGAGGTCGCGGTGAAAGTCACCGGCTTTCCAGGTGAGACGAGGGTGTGGTTGGCCGCGAGTGAGATCCCGAGCCAGGTCAGGCTGACCTGGTTTGACGCGGGCGCCGAACCCTCGGCGGGCATCGGGGCGCCAGGCGGCGTGATGAACGCGGCAAATGTGTGGAGACCCGACGTTGCTGCGTAAGCGACGCTGCACTGGTTCGACTGCGAGCAGGTTCCGACCAGCGTGCGCGTCGTCTGGTCGAAGATCTGGATCGCGGTGTTGGTGCCGGTGACGCTGGCGGTGGCGGTGGCGGTCAAGATCGCTTTCTGCCCGGCCTGCACGAACGCCTCGCTGGCGGAGAGGTCGAGTCGCTTGACCGATCGGACCGGGCGCAACGATGACTCGGGGACGCTTGGTGTGACTGCCGGCGCCCCGACCGATTCGCCACGCGTCGCGGTCGATGCCGGCGTGGGGACAGCAAGCACGATGTCGGTGCACGAGGCAGGGCTGAGTTTCTGGCCTGGGTTGTCGCCGGTCGATGCACACGGAGACTGACCATCGGGAGTCGAGGCAACGCCGGGCACCACTTTGTTCGCCGTGTCCGAGCTGCTGCATGACGCCCCTGGGCCGGACGCCGGGCACTGCTCCCCGCCCTCGGGCACGCTGACATGAGTCTCGTCGGTCGTCGGCGCCGACGTGCATCCGTGCGTGGCCGACGTCGTCGCGTCGACGCCCGCGCCGCAGATGGCGCCCTGGCCGATCGACTGTATGGCTCCAGCCACAAAGGTTGACGAGGGCGCCGCTGCCAGGGCGACAAAGCTCAGCTGATTGGCGACCACGAGAAATGCCACCGCCAGATGCGTTTTTCGCCGAGACCTGAAATCCAGTACGAGCTGTCGAAGTAAAAGCAAAAGACCCCTCCTCGAGACGCGCGCCCAGCCAGGCGGCGTGAGTAACCTCGAGGAAGGTACCGGCGGGCCGGCGACGGCCCCGCCGCGATCAGGTTAATTAGGCTCAACTGTTGTCAATTCGGCTCAAACGCAAGTCAACAGCGCCCATTTGAGGGCGTTCGCTCACGCAACCTGCGCGTTTCGCCCTCCCTGGGGTCAAGGTCTACTTCAGGCGTAGTAGGAATCGACCCGAGGTCAGGCCGTTGCGCCGAACCTCTGGCGCCTGTTCTCGTACCAGCGGCGCACGAACTCGGCGGTGAATGTGGCCTCCTGTCCCGGTCGCATCGGCCGCACCAGCTCCTCGGCAAACTCCCGGCTTATGACCTGGATCAGCGCCTCGTCAGGAGCAGCGGGCGCGCCTTGCCGATGGGCCTTGCCCAGCACCTCCATGAACATCGTATGAACCAGCTCCTGCGCGCCGTTCGCCTCTTCCAGGTGACCGTGCTCTGAGTCGAAGGGCCGCGGCTGACGTCCCGCAACGTTCACCGTGCCGAGCCATCCACCGAAGGAAAGGTGATGTATCACGTAGGACAGCTCTCGCGAGGCGGACGCCGGCCGGTTGTGGCCGGTCTGTTCGACGAGGAAGTCCAGCGCCCAGTGCTCGAACTCCGCCACTGAGGCGGGCCCGACCGCGCGAGGCAATTGATCGGCGATGCCGAGGCGATGCAGGTCGTGGTCGATCCGCTCCAGCAGCTTCACGATCCCAGCGGTTCGCCCAGCCGGCGGCCCAGACATGGAATGGGCGTGGTCCGCGAGCGCTTCGACGATCCTGAAGATCGGCGACCAGTCTGGGAAGACGGAAGGCAGCCAGAGCAACGCCTGAGCAAGCTCTCCCGGCCTGGAAAGGCGGTAAAGGAGCCGGTTCGCGTCCGGCTGGACCTGCACGATCCCGGCCATGGTCAACATCTCGAGCGCCTGGGCCACGCTGCCCTTGCCGTACGCGGCGTCCTCCGCCAGCGTCGAGGCCGCCTGCGGACGCTCCGGGTCAGCCAGCATCAGCTTCAGCACCTCGGCTCTCGCTGAGACGCCGACCAGGGCGCGGAGACGCAGCTGAACCAAAGATGGGCGGCGCAGGTCGGGAGATCCGATTCGCTCTGGATGGAACAGCGTCAGGGGGTCTCCCTGTCCCGGCCAGGGGGCCTTGGTGTGAGCTCGCACTGTCGCCGCATACCGCCCGAAGGCGGCCCGGGCGGTGGGGCTCGACTGGTCGGCGAGGTTTCGCAGCCGGAAGGCGGACGCGAACCGCGCGTTGGTGATGCACCAGTCGATGGAGCCGGCGCGCAGCCGGTGGTCCGCGTCGCCCAGTTTCGCGGTGAAGATGATCAGCGGCTCGAGGTCGATCGCCTGCCAGTCGTGGCGTCTGGCGACGCCGTCGACCCCGAGCTCCGCCCACAGGCTCCAGGCCAGGTCGAGTGCAAGCCTGTCGACCTCCTGGCTCAGGCGTGTCACCGGATCGCAATCGTCCTTGTGATCATTTTTCCCCCAGCCCCGGACGGGCCGGAATAATGCGAAGCAGCCCGGGGCAGGGGGCTGCTTCTAAAGTGAGAACGCAGCTATGCGGACTGCTACTGAACCGCTGATCAATGGTTCACGCTGGCGGAACCGAGCACGTTCCCATACATCACGCCGAGGGCGAGGAGCCCGATGAGTGACAAAAGCACAAGGACGAACGTGCGCGCGCACGTGTCCAACAGGCCTGTGTCATTGAAGGTTTCAGATTCGGCCGGGCTCCACGCACGGTTGTACGCGCCGACCCTCACCGCGAGCCCGACAGTCACGAAGAGGATGGTCCATAGGGCTGCCATCTGATTGGAGAACGCGCCCTGCGCGCGAAGCGGCTACTCGAAAGCGGCCAAACATGCAAAAACGGCGCGGGCGCTGAGCGGGTCAGCAACCGCGCCAACAAGACAACGCACCGGCCAGGCAATGTACACATTTGTTGAGATGGAACCGCTCACCGGGCAGGTCCCCAATACTTGCGCTCGGAGCCGCGTTTTCTTGGCGTGGAAGTGCCGCTCCTCCTTCAATTTTCGATCGCGCTGTTCACCGGGATGGTGGCCGCGACGCTGGTTCCACCAGTCCGAAAATCGATCCCCAGACCAATCGAGACCCTGGCGTGGACGGCCCTGGTCATCGCGTGTGTCTTCGGCGTCATCAGCGTCACCAGTGCCGACGCGCGCGAGCTCACCTCGTCTGCCGCCTGGGGCATCGATCAGGTCATCTCGACCCTCATCGGGTTGCTCGGCGCGGGGTTCGTCGGCTGGCTGGCTGACAACAGGTTCACAGTCGCCACGGTCGCCGTCTTCGTGGTCGGTGTCGACGTGTTGGCCCTTGCCATGTTCCGCTCCTTTCGAGCGAGCCGGGGCTGGCAGCCACAGGTGCGCCTGGTGGAATGGATGGAGCTGCCTCGCCTCGCCGCCCCTGCTCCGCAACCGGTCGTGGTGCCTTACGCCCTCGACGAGCTGAATCGCAAATGGGCTGCCGCAGTTGCGGTCGCCGGCGCGGCTCTTCTCACCTGGTTGATCAACTTCGCGATCTGGTCCAAAGACGTGCTGCTCCCGCATCAGGCAGAGCGGCTGGCGCACGGCTCGCGGGCGCGACTGGAGACATTGCGGGACACGGCGTCGCAGCTCCAATTTGCCGCGCGGGCCTGGTATGCCGTCGCCGGCGCACCCGCTGTAAACGATCTCGCCACGAAAGCCACCGCAGCGGTCCGCACCGTCCGAGGCGGACGGGGCGCCGAGGCGCCGAGCCGCGTCGCCAACATCCGCGTCTTGTTGAGTGCGCAGTCGATCGGCTGGTACGGCCCGATGCGGCCGGCCCCGACGGTCCGGGAAGGGGAGGATGAGGATGCGTCAGGACAGATCGATCGTCTGGCCTCGTAGGCCCAACGGCATGAGGCGGCGTGCGAGCGCCGCCCGAGAGCTGACCAAAGGCGCGGTCTCCCGCCCCGCGGGGTGGATGCTGCGCCTGCTGGTCCTGGTGGCGGTGGCCGTCCCGAGCCTCATCGTGACATCACCTGGGTACGTGGCTTTTGCGGAAAAGCTGCCCGACCCCAAACAGGTCACCTCGGCGCAGGCCGAAGACACGCTGATCTACGCCTCTGATGGCACGACGCTGCTGGCGGACCTTCACCCGCCCGGGTACCAGCATTACTACGAGCCGCTCTCCGAGATCGGGACCCTGCTCCCGGCGGCGGTGATCTCCATCGAGGACCGCAACTTCTACCAGGAGCCTGGCGTCGACCCGCAGGCCATCGTTCGGGCCACCGTGGTCGACTGGAGGGCTCAGTCGTCGGTCGAGGGCGCCTCCACCATCACTCAGCAGCTCGTCAAGCTGCGGCTGGTCGGGAACAAGCCCAGCCTCGACCGCAAGATTCGCGAAGCGCTTCTTTCTTTCGAGATAGAGCGTCGCTACACGAAGACAGAGATCCTCGAGATGTATATGAACAGCGTTTTCTTCGGTAATACGTCTTGGGGCACCAAGGCGGCGTCACAGATTTACTTCCACAAGAAGACCAAGGATCTGGATCTTGCGCAGGCATCGATGCTCGCGGGGATCATCAAAGGGCCGACGCTTTACAGCCCGATCCTCAACTGGACCTCGGCCAAGAACCGGCAGCGTGACGTTCTCCAGGCGATGCTGCGGGACGAAAAGATCACCGCTACGGAAGCGGCCCAGGCGTTCGCTGAGGACATCTCGCCGCCGTCGCACATGTTCCTGCCGGTGAACCAGATCGTGGCGCCGGACTTCGTCCGTTACACCACGGCCTTGCTGGCGAGCCAGTTCGGGCCCGAGAAGGCGTACAGCGGTGGGCTGCGCGTGGTGACCACCCTGAACGCCAGGCTCCAGGGCCTCGCACAGGACTCGGTCAGCGGCAACATCGCCAGGCTGGCGTACCGAAATGTGAGCCAGGGCGCGCTGGTCGCGCTCGACCCGACGTCGGGGGCCATCGTCTCGATGGTGGGCTCGGCCAACCCGAACGCCAACGGCGGTCAGTACAACCTGGCCGTGTGGCCGCCTCGCAACCCGGGTTCGTCCATGAAGATCTTCACGTACACCGCGGCGATCGCGAGCGGCAAGTACAGCATGACGACGCCGATCGCCGACTCACCGTTCTCCTACAGCGAACCTGGGTGGACCCAGGCTTACAGGCCGATGAACTACGACAGCAAGTACCACGGCACCTGCCAGCTGCAGGCTTGCATGGGGAACTCTCTGAACATCCCCGCGGTGAAAGTGGAGCTGGGCGTGGGCGTGTCGAGCGTCGTCAACATGGCGAGGCTCATGGGCGCGCCGCCCTACCAGCAGCACGCCGGACCGGACGGCAACCCGGTCTTCACGACTGACGATGCGCTCAACACTTACGGGCCGTCGCTGACCCTCGGTGGATACGGCGAGACCCCGCTCCAGATGGCGACGGGCGCGTCAGTACTCGCCACCCAGGGGATTCTTCGGCAGCCCTACGCCATCGAGTACGTCACCAAGAACGGCAACGTCGCCTTCTCGCACCAGAAAGACCCTGGAAAGCAGGTTCTCGATGCGCGCGTCGCTTTCATCATGGAGCAGATCATGTCCAACGACAACAACCGGGCAATGATCTTTGGCCGCAACTCGCTGCTCACGCTCCCGGGTCGCACTGTGGCGGTCAAGACCGGTACGTCCGACTCCTTTGCCGATGCGTGGACCGTCGGTTACACGCCGCACCTTGTGACGGTGGTCTGGGGAGGCAACCCCGACTGGCGGCAGAAGATGACGAAGAACTCGGACAGCTACTACATCGCAGCTCCGATGTGGCACCAGTACATGCAGAACGCGCTGGACACGCTGGGCATCGGCAACGAGTGGTACTCGGAGCCACCAGGCCTCGTTCACAAGGGCTCGGCGTACTACCTGCCAGGGACGAGGTAAGGGCCGAGCGTTGCGGGCTTTCGAAAGCCGCGTGAGCCGGCACTCGCCGGCTTCGCAAAGAAAGGAAAGCCGCGGGAGCCGGCACTCGCTTCTTTCCAGCTCTCTTTAGACCCCCGGACCCTGCCCCCACGCCATCTTCCCAGTCCCGAGTCACGCACTCGCGAGCCGTTGCGGCTACCTGGGCAACAGCATCGGGTTTGTTCCAGTCGGGAGTGCCTCGAGATTGATAGTGCTGCTGCTGCGCTTTCCACCGGAACTCCATGACAACGTGAATGTCCAGCAGCCCGCAGCGGGCACGTCAGTGATGCTCGGGCCGCCCGCAACAGTCACGGCGGGCTGAGACTGACCGAAGAGCCGACCTTCGACTAAGACTTCCCCTCCTGATGGGTGGTCCTTGACTTCCCACAGAACCTTGTTCTGGCTGCCATCCACCCGCGGACTGGCCCCGGCAACCAACTGGGTGGCGAACACATACGCCACGGCCGTGCCGCTCGTACCAAGTGCCCACGGCACGGGCCATGGCGTTCCCTTGGCGTGGCTCCACCCTCCCTGAGCCCAGGCCGGTGGCTCGGCATCGGTAAGTACAGTGCCCGCGCAGCCGCCGGCGAACGTGTGCACGGCCGCCGTCGATCCGGGCTGCACCTGGGCCGGTTGAGATGCCGTGCAGCCGCCCAGGACCAGCAGCAGTCCGATAAGTCGAATCACGAGTCGGGGCCCACGCTGCGTACTACACCGGCGGGCGGACTTGAGTTCCCGTCAGCTCCTGGCGGCCCGCCCCGCGACCATCAGCAATGCCCCCACCAGGATCAAGACCTGGATCGTCCACGCCACCGCAGTGGCCCGGTGTCCGCCGGGCGCCGAAGCCAGGACGATGGCGACAAGGAAGGCGGCTGCCACGCCGACCAGGGCGACAGCGCCAAAAAGGGGATGCCGTCTCACGCTGGACGGCCGCGAGTCTTACGCCGCCTGTGCGCGCCGGGCAGCAAGACTCCGGACGAAGCGAACCAGACGGCGGCGCAACGGTGTCCAGCGGCTTGCGCTTTCGCGAAGCTCTTGACGGCGTTCATATCGGGGAGCATTGGAGGCGGCGCAAAGGGTGCAGCCGCATCCATGCCCGGTGTCCGGAAGCCGGCGTCCGTGCTTATCGAAACGTGCTTGCATCTAACTGCTGTTGAAGGCCAGCCGTCAGTCGGCTGCGGCCACCAAGCCGGGCTGCCCGCCTTCATCCATCGCAGCCTCTGGGCCGTACGAGTGCTTCAACATCACGCGCAGCCGCTCCTTGGCCACCGCCAGGCGAGACGCAACCGTGCGCTCGGGGATACCCAAAGCCTGGGCGATCGCGCGGTTGGTGTAGCCGTGGTAGTGCCGGAGGACGATGGCCGCGGCTTGCTTCGGCGGCAGCTTCGCGAGCGCTGTGGCGAGGTCGCGGTGCTCGACCAGCTCCTGCGGGTCGGGCGCGAGGCCGGGCCGGCCGATGCGACGAATCACCTCACCCACCTCGCGGAGCCGCATCTTGCGCTGATATGAGACAGCCGCGTTGATCGCGATGCGGTGCACCCATGCTTCAGCCGGGGCAATCGGCTGCCAGGTAGCCCACTTTTTGTAAGCGCGCTCGAATGCGTCCTGGGCACAGTCCTCCGCCGCGGCTCGATCTCCGAGCATCGCGGTCAAAGTGCCGAGGATCTTTCCGTATGAAGCCAGGTAGAGACGTTCGAAATCGGCCTCGTTGCCGGCCTGGTACGTCGCCGCCGGATCGCGTACTTCGCCGGCTGCCGCCATGTCTGAGATGGGTTCGGCCATTCTGAGTTTGATTCCCCCCTTTCTGGTGCGGTGCCCGGATGGACCGCTTTCCTGGGTTAACCATCGCTCGGAGGGCCCTATCGGGTCGCCGTACGGTTGGGCGGATTTTGAGTAACTCACTTGCAGTAGAGGCTGGGTTCAAGTGGCTCTCTGGAGCGCGACGTTCTCACAGTGGAATGAACCCAGGGGCGTGGTCCACGTCTGACTATCCAGGCGAGGTGCTGGCTGCTCTTGCGAGCGGCCTTGCCGCGGACACGATCGAGAGCGGACGGAAGACGCTCGAGGTCGTGCGTGCACGCTCGCCGGAGCTTGTCATGCTCAGCGAGGAGACCGGGGAGGATCTCGTTGCGACATCAGCGGGTTTCATCGAGATCCTTCTTGCCTCCTTGCGCTCGGACGTCGAACAGCCGTGGGCTCATTACGAGGAGCGCGCGCGCTCCTTCGGGCGGCTGCGCGCTTTGCAGGGCGTGCCCCTGGAATCGGTCATCGACGTGCTTGCGGTGTATCGGCGGGCCACCATCGAGCTCATCTCCCTGCCGCTCAACGACAGTCCGCGCCGCGATGAGATCCTCGCCGTCGCCCAGAGCCGGCTTGAGAATGTCGCTGAGCGACTGACGACTTCGATCGCGCGCGGATATCTCGATTACCTCGACGCCGAGCATCGGGCTAGAGAGAGTGAGATGTACGGCCTGGCTGCCATCGGCACGGCCATCGGGCGATCACTGGACACAATGGAAACCGCCGATGTCGCGCTGGTGGAATCGCTCGCCGCACTGCGCCTGAGCGCGGGCGCTATCTGGATGCGAGAGCGATCAGCATTCAAGCTGATCAACACGGTCGGTCTCGAACCGGACGAGGTCGAGCTCTTCGCACAAGAGGTTGGACCGAGCGTGAAGGCATCCGCCTCGGCAGTCGGAAGATCGGAATCGCGCGTGGATCGCATTTCTGGTCGTGAGTGGAATGCGCTGCGCGCGCACCTTCGTGCTCGCGGAAGGACCGTCGGCATGATGACGTTGGGGACGATGATCGATCGGATCTTCAATGCGTCGGACATGCTTTTCATGGCTGCGGTCGCCGACCAGGTCGCCATCGCACTCGACCGAGCGCGCCAGTTCTCGAGCGAGGCGCGCACCGATCATCTGACCGGCCTGGCCAACCGCCGCGAGTTCGAGCGTGTGATGGAACGCGAGGTCGCCCTCAGCGAGCGGCATGATCGCCGGCTGTCGATGATGATGATCGACCTCGACAACTTGAAGCGCATCAACGACCGCCAGGGTCACCGCGCCGGCGACACAGCCCTGCGCCTTGTCGCACAGCAGCTTCAGCGCGTGGTGCGAGCGTCGGACGTCTGCGCGCGCGTCGGTGGCGACGAGTTCGCGGTCGCGATGCCTGAGACCACGATCGAGCGGGCCAGAGAGGTCGCCAACCGGCTGCGCGCCGCGATCAAACAGGCTGGCCTCAGCTCGAAATCACCAGAGCCTGTCGCGGTCAGCGTCGGTGTCGCCGCGTGGCGCCATGGACAGGACTGGCAGGCCGTCTACCAGGTGGCGGACGGCGACCTATACGAGGACAAGCGGCGCCGCAAGACGGACCGCCGGCCTGCTGAGAGTGAGACGGAACGACCGGCGATCAGGCTGCTCGGCCGCACAGGCGCCCGCAGGAGGGTGGCCGGGAGCTGACAGCGAATGTTGTATGGGAATTGGGCGGAATTGGTTGTATCCCGTCCTTGGGATCCGACCATTCTTGACCGACTGAGGCCCCTAACCCGCTGGAAGGAGCGGGCTACTCGACCAGGGCCAGCTCTCGTGCCTTGATGATCGCCTCGAGCTTGGAGTGGACGCCGAGCTTGCTGCCCAGGCTCCGGATGTGCGTGCGCACCGTCGTGTAGCTGATGCCGAGCTTCTTGGCGATCTCGCGGCTGGCAACTCCCTCCGCCATCAGGCGGAGCACCTCTTTCTCGCGAGGGGTGAGCCTCTCGAGCAGCGACTCCATCTCCTTACGCTTGTTGATGAGTGCGGAGATGGTGCGAGGAGTGAAGAGGGTACCGCCACCCGCAACGGTCCTGATCGCATCCACCACCTCCGCGGCGGCGCGCGACTTGTGTATGAAGGCGCTGGCTCCAACCTCGATGGCTGCAAAACGCGCGGCGTCGCTGTCCTCACGCGTGAGGAAGATCAGCTTGGTCTCCGGTCGCACCTGGCGAATGCCTGCTCCTGCATCGGCGCCGGTTCCATCGGTCAACCTGAAATCCACCAGTACGACGTCGGGGCGAAGCTCGGCGGCCCGGGATATCGCTTCGCTGACTGAGCCTGCCTGGCCGATCACGACCATGTCCTTCTGGTCGTTGATCAAGGCCGCAAGACCATCGGCGACCACCTGGTGGTCCTCCACGATCAAGACGCGGGCACGATTTTCTGACGTCAAGCGGTCTCTGGATTCTAACCGGCGCTGCCGGAAGTCGGGTACCCCCCAAATACTGTTGCGAGGCGCCGCGTTGAAGAGGTAGAGGGAGTTCCGACTGGCTGCTTCAGGGGAGCTCCTCAAGCTGGGGTGGGTGGCGTGGTTTTCTCGCCACCCAACGCACATCGTCGCAACCTCAAGCAACTTGTATTGCGCGCCGCCAATACTCCGTCGTTTCACGGCGTTGTCTTAGTGCGATGGTTTCACGGAGGGAGCTGCACCGAACGGGTCGACGGGTGATCGTCAGGCCCTTGGTGGTGCTTGCCGCGCGGTGTCTTGGACCGGGCCCCCTACGCCTCCAGATGGTCAAGCTGGCCCATGACCTCGGTGAGGGCCAGAACTTCTTTGAGGTGTTCTATGGCCGGCAGCGGCTCCAGTCCAGGCCCGCGCTCGAGGCGCCCCCGGCGCAAAGCACGCAGCGCGCCGCCTAGGCCCCTCTTCAGGGCCGGCTCCTGGTTCCTCCAAAAGACTTTCGCGCATGCCGTGAGTACTCCCGTTGTGGGAGGCGTTTCTAATACAGATGAACGACTTTGACCGGTTCCTGGAGTTCGAGCTGCGGCAGATGCTGGACCCTGTGGTCACCTCCGAGACGCCGCGCCGGCGATCCCGACGAAAGGCCGAGGGGCATCCGTTGCTGACGGTGGTAAAGGCCCCGCTCGGCCTGGCCGTGGAGGCCGTGGTTGAGCCGGCGGTGGTCCCCGTCAGCGTCGTTCCTTAAGCAAGAACCCCTTCCTTCCTCTCGCGAGGGCGAGCCGCCAGCCCGGCCTCACTGCCGGCGCTACTCTTCATAGGGTGAGCACCGAGACCTCGGCTGTCGATTTCAAAACGACTCCGGCGGCACAGCGCACCTCAGCCGATGCCAGGAAGAGGTTGCTCGCCGATCCGGGCTTCGGGCAGCTCTTCACCGAGCACATGGTTCGCATAAGCTGGGACCGAAAGCGCGGCTGGCACGACGCCGAGCTCCGTCCCTACGGCCCGCTGCAGCTGGATCCCGGCGTCTCGGTTCTCCACTACGCGCAAGCGGTCTTCGAGGGCCTCAAGGCATTCCGCCAGCAGGATGGATCGATCGCCGTGTTCCGCCCCGACGCCCATGCCGCGCGGTTCCGCCGGTCGGCAAGGAGGCTCGCCCTGCCGGAGCTTCCCGAGCGGGTCTTCATCGAGGCCATCGAACGCCTGCTCAGCCTCGACGGCGAGTGGGTGCCTTCGTCCCCGGAGCACAGCCTGTACCTCCGACCGTTCATGTTCGCGAGCGAGGTGAGCCTCTCCGTCCATCCCTCGACCGAGGTCACATTTCTCTTGATCGGATCTCCCTCGGGCTCGTACTTCCCGAGCGGAGTCAAACCCGTCACCGTCTGGCTCTCCGAGGACTTCAGCCGGGCGGCGCCCGGCGGCACGGGAGAAGCGAAGACTGGAGGCAACTACGCGGGCGGCCTGCTGGCGCAGGCCCAGGCGGCAGAGCAGGGGTGCGACCAGGTGGTGTGGCTCGACTCAAAAGAGCACCGCTGGGTCGAGGAGATGGGCGGCATGAACCTCTGTTTTGTCTTTGGCGCCGGTCGGAACGTCCGGCTGCTGACCCCGGCGCTCACCGGAACTTTGCTTCCGGGGATCACGCGCGATGCCCTGCTCAAGCTGGCTGCGGACCGCGGCTACAAGGCTGAGGAGGGAAAGATCAGCACCGACGAGTGGCGCTCGGGCTGCGCGGACGGGTCTTTGACCGAGGTCTTCGCGTGCGGCACGGCGGCCGTGATCACGCCGGTGGGCGCCGTCAAGTCTGCGCATGCCTCCTGGACAGTCGGCGACGGCAAGCCTGGCGAGGTCACCATGCGCCTGCGCCAATCGCTGGTCGACATCCAGCGCGGTTCCGCCCCGGATCCTCACGGCTGGCTGCACCATGTCGCGCGTGTCGTCTGAAGCCGGGGCGTGGTTGGGTTCACTGGAGGTCGAGCCGTGGCTTTAAAGCGGGTCGTCATCGTGGGCGGTGGTGGAACAGGCGACGCGGCCGCGTTCGCGCTGCGCAAGCGCGGCTTCGATGGCGAGGTGACGATTCTCAGCGCCGACCACGACCGTCCGTACGACCGCCCCTACCTCTCCAAGGAGTTTCTGCGGGGCGAGATTGAGCTGCCCAAGGTTTTTCTTCACGACGAAGACGAATACAAAAAGCAGGGGATCGAACTTCGGCTGGCCACGCGCGTGACGGACGGTTCGCTGTCCGAAGGCAAGCTCGAGCTCGATGGCGGTGGCGTGGTTCGGTACGACACACTGGTCCTCGGTCTGGGGGGAACTCCCCGCCGCCTCCCTGACACGCCACGTGCCGACAACGTGCTGACCCTGCGCTCGCTTCGCGACAGCCAGGCCATTCGCCAGGCCCTGGGACGCACCTCGCGACTGCTGCTGATCGGTGCGGGCTTCATCGGCGCCGAGGTCGGCGCATCCGCCAGGTCGCTGGGCAAAGAGGTGCTGATGATCGAGTCCGCCCCGGTGCCGTTGTCGCGAGCGCTCGGCCACGAGGTGGGCGAGATCTACGCGACGATTCACCGGTCCAAAGGCGTCGACGTGCGGACCGGCACAACAGTTGAGAAATGGCACACTGACGCGAGCCGGGTGGTCGGGGTCACGCTGACGGACGGCCGGCGCGAGGAGGTCGACATGGTCCTCGAGGCAGTGGGCATCGAGCCCAATCTCGACCTGCCGAAGGCGCTTGGACTCCCTATCGAAGGGGTCGGTGTTCGCGTCGATGAAGCGCTCCGCGCAGCGGATGGGGTGTACTGCGGCGGCGACGTCGCCCTGCATCCTCACCCAGTGCTGGGGCGCGCGATACGGGTCGAGCATTGGGAGGTGGCGAAGAATCACGGGCGCGGCATCGCGGCGAACATCGCCGGCGGCGACGCTCCATACACCAAGCTTCCGTACTTCTGGTCCGACCAGTACGAC
>Ga0137409_10001849_pt1 | contig 22772 bp, 20 predicted proteins | sample CZODoug1_16funga_FD_122059 | JGI IMG/M metagenome (GOLD analysis project Ga0137409, IMG submission 122059) | Vadose zone soil fungal communities from Angelo Coast Range Reserve, California, USA - CZODoug1_16fungal (Hybrid Assembly) | ecosystem: Environmental > Terrestrial > Soil > Vadose zone...
CACCATGGTCGGCTGCACGGCGGGCTGGCCGTTGAGCACGACGACACGGTCGGCGATACGACCGACGGCCAGAATCGCCGCCTGCGGAGGGTTGACGATCGCGCTGAACGCGTCGACGCCGTACATCCCGAGGTTGCTGATCGTGAATCCCCCGCCCTGGATGTCGGCCGGGCGCAGCTTGCCGGCCTGGGCCCGGCCCACGATGTCCTCGCGGCGCGCGGCGATCTGCGCCAGCCCCAGGGTGTCGGCGCGATGGATGACGGGCACGACGAGGCCGTCGTCGAGCGCGACGGCCAGGCCGATGTTGATGTCCGCGTTCTGGAGGATCGCGCCGTCCTTCCACGAAGCGTTCACGCGCGGGTGCTGGGACATCGCCGCCGCGACGAGCTTGACCAGCAGATCGGTGTACGTGATGTGGGCGCCGGTCTGCTTGCGCGCACGCTCGAGCCACGACACCAGGCGGCTCACATTGACCTCGCGCACGAGATAGAAATGCGGCGCGGTGGTCCAGCTGGTCGTCATGCGCTCGGCCATGATGCGCCAGACGGTGCCGACGCTGGGCGCCCCCACGGAAGGCGCCGAGGGCGCGGCCACGGCGGGGCGAGATGCCGTGGGGACATCGATCGACAGCACCGCGCCCCCCGGGCCCGATCCGCGGACCGCGCCGAGATCGACGCCGCGCTCGGCGGCCAGCCGGCGCGCTTTGGGCGACGCCAGCGCCAGCCGCCCCGCCTCGCCGTTTCCGGACGACGGCGACGCCGTCTGACTCTCGACGTAAGCGAGCACGTCGGCCTTCTCGACGCGGCCGCTCGCGGTCTTGATACGCGCGATGTCCACGCCGTGCTGCTCGGCAATCTTGCGTGCGAGCGGCGAGGCCTTGACCGCACCGGCCGACACGCCAGGCACCACCGGCGCGACGGGCACGGCGCCCGTGGCCGCCGCGCTGGCCGCCGGCATGACCGCCGACGCTACGCTCGCGACTCCGACTTCGCCGGGCGCCAGGATCAGCGCGATCGTCCGGCCCACCGGCACGACGTCGCCCTCGTTCGCGCTGACGTCGCGCAGCACGCCGGACGCCGGCGCCTCGATCTCGACGGTGACCTTGTCGGTCTCGATCTCGACGATCGGCTCGCCCTTCTGCACCGCCTCGCCCGGCGACTTGAGCCAGCGCAGGACCTTGCCGGTCTCCTGCGCCAGCTCGAGCGCGGGCATGATGATGTTGGTCGGCATCCGGGATTCAGCTCTTGAAGACTTCGCGGGCGGCGACCAGTGCCCGCTCGATCGCGGCGGCGTCGACGTCCAGATGGGTGACCGCGCGAATCAGGCGCGGGCCGGACGCTCCCATGCGCACGCCGCGCGCGAGCAGACGCTCCACGGCCGCCGGCGCGGTCAGCTCGCCCGTCAGCTCGAGGAACACGATGTTGGTCTCGATCGTCGCCGGATCGAGGCGCACGCCGGGCAGGCCGGCCAGGCCCTCGGCGAGCCGCCGGGCGTTGGCGTGATCCTCGGCCAGGCGCTTCACGTGGTGGCGGAGCGCGTACACGCCGCCGGCCGCGATGATGCCGGCCTGGCGCATGGCGCCGCCCATCTGCTGCTTGCATCGCCACGCCTCGTCGATGAACTCGCGGGAGCCGGCGAGCGCCGCGCCGACCGGAGCGCCGAGCCCCTTGGTGAAGTCGATCCACACCGAATCGAAGAACGCGGAGTACTCACGCGCCGAGATACCGCTGGCGACGACCGCGTTCATGAGGCGCGCGCCGTCCATGTGGGTGGCCAGGCCGTGACGGCGCGCCACCGCGGTCACCGCCTCGATGCGCGCCAGCGGCCAGATCGAGCCGCCGCCGTGATTGCTGGTCTGCTCCACCCAGAGGAGCCGGGTCCGGGGCGCATGCCGCGTGCGAGGGCGAATGGCCGCCTCCACGGCGGCGACGTCGAACTGACCGCGCGGGCCGTCGATCGCGCGCACGTTGACGCCGGCGAGGGCGGCGGGCCCGCCCGCCTCGGAGTTGATGGGGTGAGCCGAGCGGTGGGCGATCACCTCTTCGCCGTGCCGCGCGTGCACGCGCAGCGCGATCTCGTTGCACATGGTGCCCGAGGGCATGAACACCGCGGTTTCCTTGCCCAGGAGCTCGGCGACCATCTCGCAGAGCTGGTTGACGGTCGGGTCCTCGAACTTCTGCTCGTCGCCCACCGGCGCCTCGCACATGAAGTGGCGCATGTCGCTGGTGGGCTGGCTGACGGTGTCGCTGTAGAGGTCGACGTCGATGCGCGCGGGATTGCTCATGGTGGTCACGCCTTCCGGCACAGGGCCTTCGCTGCCTCGAACACCGACTTCTCCGAGGGCACCGTGAGATCCTCGAGCACCGGCGAGAACGGCACCGGCACGTCCATGGCGCCGATGCGCCGGACCGGCGCGTCGAGATGGTAGAAGGCGCCCTCGGCGATGACCGACGCGATCTCGGCGGTGGTGCCATAGCGCTCGTAGCCCTCGTCCACCACGATCGCGCGCGAGGTCTTCTTGGCCGACTCGATCAGCGTCGTCTTGTCGAGCGGCCACGTCGTCCGCGGGTCGATCACCTCGGCGCTGATGCCGACTTCCTCGAGCATCTTGGCGGCGCCGAGCGCGACGGCCACCATGCTGCTGGTGGCGACGATCGTCACGTCGGTGCCGGCGCGCTTCACGTCCGCGACGCCGAAGGGGATGGTGTAGTCGTCGGCCGGCACCGGACCCTTGACCCGGTACATCATCTTGTCCTCGAAGATGACCACCGGGCTGTCGTCGCGGATGGCGGTCTTCATCAGCCCCTTGGCCTCGTACGGGCCGGACGGCAGCGCCACCTTGAGCCCGGGAACGTGGCTCACCCAGGCGTGGAGCGACTGCGAGTGCTGGGCAGCCGAGCGCCGCGTCGCCCCGAGCGTCGTCCGGAAGACGATGGGCACCTTGATCTTGCCGCCGGACATGTAATGGGCTTTGGCGGCCTGGTTGACCATCTGGTCCATCGTCAGGGTGATGAAGTCGCCGAACATCACATCGACGATGGGCCGCATGCCCGTCATCGCGGCGCCGACGCCGATGCCGGCGTAGCCGGGCTCGGAGATGGGCGTGTCGATGATCCGCTCCGTGCCGAATTCCTGCACGAGCCCCACCAGCGTCTTGAACGGATGGCCGGCCTCCGCGACGTCTTCCCCGATCAGGAACACGCGCGGATCGCGCCGCATCTCCTCCGCGATCGCCTCCTTGACCGCCTCGCCGTACGTCAGCTCCCGCTCGCTCATGACGCCCTCCGTGGTCGCTCGGTGACCGAGCCTCACGCGAGGCTGCTCCGATCGGGGCGCGGAGTCAAGAGGCCACGCCCCGGCCGTGGTCGAATCGACTAGAATCTCCCTCATGGCCACGGGCGACGAGGTTCCGGCCCAGGCGGCGGCGGAGCTCTCGCTCGCCGATGCGATGGCGTACGCCCGCGAGCTCTCGCAGCAGGGCCGTCTGGAGGCGGCCAACCAGCTCTACGAGCGCATCCTGGCCGTGGCGCCCGACTATCCCGACGCCTGGCACTTCCGCGGCGTCGTGGTAGCTCAGCTCGACCGCCCGGCGGAGGCCGAGACGCTCATCCGGAAGGCGGTCGAGCTGTCGCCCGACTATCCGGACGCGCACAACAACCTCGGCAACGTGCTCCAGCAGCAGGGTCGCGTCGAGGAAGCGGCCGCCTCCTACGAGCGGGCGCTCGCGCTGAACCCCGAGCTGGCCGACGCCCACAACAATCTCGGCAACACCCTCGCACGCCAGAAGCGGTACGAAGACGCGGCCGCCCGCTATCAACGGGCCGTCGCGCTGCGCCCCGACATGGCCGACGCCCACGTGAATCTCGCCAAGGCGTACGAGGCGCTGGAGCGGGTGCCCGAAGCGCTCACCGAGTACCGGACGGCGGTCACGCTGCGGCCGTACCACTTCGACACGTATCGCCGGCTGGGTGCCCTGTTCTACGGGTGGAATCGCATCGACGAGGCGGCGGCGGTGTACCGGAAGTGGCTGTCCCTCGAGCCCGAGAGTCCGGTGGCGCGACACCTGCTCTCGGCGTGCACGGGCCACGAGGTGCCCGTGCGCGCCTCGGACGACACGGTGCGGACCATGTTCAAGGCCTTCGCGGAGAGCTTCGACGAGGTCCTGGCGCGACTCGAGTACCGCGCGCCGGCGCTGGTAGCGCAGGCCGCGACCGAGGTGATGGGGCCGCCGGAGGCCCGGCTCGAGATCCTCGACGCCGGGTGCGGGACCGGCCTTTGCGGCGAGCACTTCAAGCCGTTCGCCCGCCGACTGGTCGGAGTGGATCTGTCGCTCGAGATGCTCCAGAAGGCGGCGGTGCGAAAGCTGTATGACGACCTGATACTCGGCGAGCTGACGGCCTTCGTCGGCGCGGTGGCGGCGGCCTGGGACGTCGTGATCTCCGCGGACACGCTGGTCTACTTCGGCGATCTCGCGCCCGTCTTGGCGGCGGCAAGACGCGGGCTACGACGCGGCGGCCATCTCGTCTTCACGGTGGAGCGCGCGGGCGAGTCCGAGACGCCCTCGGGATTCCGCCTCAACCCGCACGGACGCTACAGCCACACCGAAGCCTACGTGCGCGGGGTCCTCGGTGCCGCGGAGCTCGCGCCCCTCCAGGTGACGCCGGTGCACCTGCGCATCGAGCTCAGCAAGCCGGTCGAGGGCTTCCTGGTCGTGGCCGCGCGCTGAGCCGTCGCGCCGTCTTCAGGCTTTCACCGTCAGCTTCTCGTAGAGCGCGCTGAGAATCTCGTCGACCCCGGCCGACGCCCACACGTCGAAGAACGGCGAGGCCTGCATGGCGACGAACTCGCGCTGGCCGCGCTCTTTCGTCTGCGCCTCCGACTCGCCCGAGCGGCCCGCCTGCTGGAAGCCGCGGATCCGGTCCTTGTGATAGATCGCCGGATACTCGATGTAGCGATGCAGCTCTTGAAAATCCTTCGCGTAGAAGACGGCGACCGGCAGCGACGCCCACTCACCCCCGTCCTTCGCGTTCAGGAACTCGAGCATCAGGTCGTGATTGGCGTCGGGATACGCGGCAGGGTCAGGGCGCCGCGTGCCGAGAATCTTCCTGCCGTCGCGATTGAAGATCCGCATCTCCAGCCCGCCGGCCTCCGCCAGCCGCGCCAGCATCGGGACGTCGCGCCGGCAGTCGGACGACCAGTCCTCCGAGATCACCAGGATCTTCGCGGGTCCGTTCGGCTGCGCGGCCAGCCACTTGATGCCGGCGGCCTGCTGGTCGCTGAGCCGCGCGCGCGCGTAGCGCTCGCGGAACACCGCGCTGTTGTCCCGACGGGCGGCGCCGATCGACCCGACCCGCCGTCGGCGAAGTAGCTGCCGAAGGCCTCGCGGGCGAGGTTCTCGGCGCTGCCCGTCCATTTCACGTATTCGTCGAACGTCAGGCCCTTGGCGAAGCGCTCGGGAGTAACGACGCTCCTGGTCATCCTGCTCTCCTTGCCGGTATGCCGTCGCGGCGCCCGCCCGCCGGTTCAGGCGAGCTTGGGCGCGACCTCGTCGATGAATCGTCGCATCACGCGCTCGACCTCGGCCCGCGGCAGCATCGAGCCCTGGTCGAACCAGCAGATGATCTGCGAGAGCCCGAACTCGTCCCGCGCCGCCTGGAGCCGGTCGACGACCTCGGCGGCGTCGCCGAACACGCCCTGATCGCGGCAGAACTTCTCGTACGGGAGGTTGGCGAGCGTCTCCTCGATCATCTTCAGGCGCGGCAGGTGCTCGCCGTACGACGCGGGGATCTGCGCGAAGATCGTCCGGATGTTCTGGTAGTACTTCAGCACGCCGGGCCGCATGGCGTCCCGCGCGGCGGCCGCTGTCGCGCCCAGGTGCACGGGCAGCATCAGCGCCATCTGATCGGGCTGCCACGCGTGCCCGGCGGCGGCCAGATGCGCGCGATAGAGCGCCGTGTACTCGCGGAGCTGCGGCAAGGGCGTGGTCGTCGTCCCGGAATAGATGCTGAGCCCCAGATCGCCGATGTGCGCGAAGCTCTCGGCGGTGTGGACGGCGACGCGGATCGGCGGGTGCGGACGCTGCACCGGCCGCGGCACCACGGCGACGTCCTCGACCTGGTAGAAGGCGCCGCGATAGCTGAAGCGCTCCCGCGTCCACGCCAGACGAATGATCTCGAGCGCCTCGTCGAAGCGGGCGCGGTTCTCCGACACGGGCACGCGAAAACCGTGGAATTGGCTCGGGATGGAGCCGCGACCCACGCCGAACTCGAGCCGCCCGCCGGACAGCACGTCGGCGGTCGCGGCTTGTTCCGCGGAGCTCAGGGGATGGTGGAGCGGCAGCAGGGTGACGGCCGTGCCGATCCGGATCCGGCGGGTGCGCTGGGCGATGACCGGCACCATCATGAGCGGGTTCGCCAGGAGCGAGAACGCGCCGCCAAAGTGCAGCTCGGCCAGCCAGGCCACGTCGAAGCCGAGCGTGTCCCCGAGCGCGATGAGATCGAACATCTCGGCGTAGCGGTCGGCGTGGGTCTGCCCCGGGGCTTCCGACGCCTGATAGAAGAGTCCGAAGCGCATGGCCGGCCGGTTTACATCACGGGCGCCGGCGCCTGCGGGGTGCTCTCCCACTGCGCGGGGTCGTGCCCGTAGAACATCGTGGCGCCGGCCTGGTCCCTGAGCTTGCGGAGCGCTGCCAGTGATTCCCGCATGACCGACGGGTTCCAGAGCACGTTCGGCAGCACGTCGCGGTCCATGTTCTCCCGCGTGTAGCAGGCGTCGGCCGCACAGACGAGCTGCGCCTTCTTGCCGTCGCGGATCAGCAGCGACTGATGGCCGGGCGTGTGCCCGTAGGTCGGCAGCAGGACGACCGACCCGTCGCCGAAGACGTCGTGCTCGCCGTCGAGCATCCGGTAATCGAGCGGATGGTCGAAATCGATCGGGCTCGGGCTGTAGCTCGGGACGAAGCCCGGCCGGCGTGCCGCTTCCAGCTCCGGACGCTGCACGAAGAACGTCGCCCGCGGGAAGAACTCGTTGCCGCCGCAGTGATCGAAGTGCAGATGCGAGTTGGCCACGTAGCGCACGTCGTCGGGCTTGAGGCCGAGTCGCGCCAGCTGCGGCACCACGTCGTCCCCGGCCCGCGATTTGACGGTGAGGCGCTTGATCCGCTCCGGGCCGAGTCGGGCGAGCGGGTCGAGCCGCGCCTGGCAGTGCACGCCGGTGTCGAACAGGAGCCGTCCGCGTGGATGATCTACGAGGAAGCTCGTCACCGGCACGGTCCACGGCTGGCCGGGCTTGAGGTCGGACACCATGCTGGCGCGATCGAGCTCGATGTAGCCGGTGCAGAGGGCGTACACGCGCATCGCGGTCACCTCGCCTGCAGGCATGATACGCGATGTCGTTGGTGCTATGATCCGCGCCACGATGATCCGCGCCGACGATCAGCAGCCGGACGGCGAGGGCATGGCCGGTCGTCTCCTCCTGGTCGCGGACGCGCTCGTCCCCGCCGCGGTGCATCAGGCCTGCGCCGAGCTCGCCGCCAGGCTCGCCGATCAGGCCGGTTTGCCGGTCACGGTCTCCACCGTTCCGATCGCCCGGCTCGATGCCATCCTCGACTCGATCGGGCGCGACGCCGACGCGCGGCGGCGCGAATACGCGCCGCTGCCCCGCCCGGCTCGGGCGATGTCGTCGGCGACGTTTTTATGGCGAGACGACGGCCGCCCGGACTGGAGCGGCATGTGGACGACGTTCTGCGAGCTGGCGCTCTACGGCGGGCCGCCACAGCGCGGAGCCGAGAGCGCGCTCCGGGCTCCGGGCGGCCACGCCTCGGACTCCGATCGCGAGATGCTGGCCGAGATGCGGCGGGGCATCCAGGAGACGACCGGGCTCTACGCGGAATCGGCCGAGCCGGGCTGGCTCGCGGTCACCTGCGAGTCGCCGAGGATGGCAGCGTGGATGTGCGCCGCCATCATTCTCGAGAACGTCGCGGCGCGCGTGGACGACGAGCGACTGCTGGTGCCGGCCGGACCGGGCTATCAGCTGAAGGACGAGGTGAAGAGCATCATCACGGTGGTCGCCAAGACCCATCACTACTGGTCCGCGCACGTCGCGGCTGCCGGCGACTGAGCCTCCGGCATCGCCACCGGCTCCCACTGACGTGAGCCAGTACGACCAGCCGACGCGCTACGGCCGGATCCGCCCGCCCGTCGAGGCGTGGCTGGCCAAGGCGCCGGCCGAGCCGATCCTCGAGCCCGCGGTCCCGATCATCGACACCCACCATCACCTGTGGGAGCGCCGGGATCACCGCTATCTGCTGCACGAGCTCCTGGCCGATCTCAACACCGGCCACAACGTCGTCGCCACCGTGTTCGTGGAGTGCCACGCGATGTATCGCGCCGCCGGCCCCGTCGAGATGCGGCCGGTGGGCGAGACCGAGTTTGTCGCCGGCATCGCCGCGATGAGCGCGAGCGGCGCCTATGGACCGACGCGCGTCGCCGCCGGGATCGTGGGCTTCGCCGACCTCACGCTCGGCGACCGGGTCGAGCCCGTGCTGGAGGCGCAGCTCCGCGCCGGCGGCGGACGGTTTCGCGGCGTGCGCCACGCCGCCGCCTGGGACGCGAGCGAGGTGATCGGCAACAGCGCCGTGGCCTCGGGCCCGAGCCTCATGAAGCACTCCGATTTTCGCGCGGGCCTCGCCCGCCTGACCGCGCTCGGCCTGTCCCTCGACGCATGGGTCTTCCATCCGCAGCTCGCCGACGCCGTGGACATCGCCCGCGCCGCGCCGGACGCGAACATCATCGTGGGGCACGTGGGCGGACCGCTCGGATACGGCCCCTACGCCGGCAAGCGCGACGAGGTGTTCACGTCATGGAAGGCCGGGATCACCGCGCTGGCCGCCTGTCCCAACATCGTCATGAAGCTCGGCGGCATGATGATGCGGCTGGCCGCGTACGACTACGGCGCGCTGCCGGCGCCGCCGTCCTCGGCCGTGCTGGCCGCGCACTGGCGCCCGTACATCGAGCTCTGCATCGAGCGCTTCGGGGCGAGCCGGTGCATGTTCGAGAGCAATTTCCCGGTCGAGAAGATGGGCATCGGCTACGCGGCCCTCTGGAACGCGTTCAAGCGCATCGCCGCCGACGCGTCGGACGACGAGAAGAGGGATCTCTTCAGCGGCACCGCACGGCGAGCCTATCGGCTGGACTGACCCCGAGTCGTCTCCAGGCAATGACGCCTCCAGCTCCCGAAGCCGTCCCGATCTCCGCCCCCCGGAAGTGGGCCATCACCTTCACCGTCATGGTGGTGGCCTTCATGCAGATCCTCGACACCAGCGTGACCAACGTCATCCTCCCGCACCTGCAGGGATCGCTGTCGGCGGGGCTGGACGAGGCGTCGTGGGTCATCACCTCGTACCTGGCCGCCAACGCCGTGGTGATTCCGGCCACCGGATGGCTGACGGGGCTCTTCGGCCGCAAGCGGTTCTTCATGATCTGCGCCACGGTCTTCGTGATCAGCTCGTTCGTCTCGGGCGCCGCCCCGGACCTGACCACGCTGATTGCCGCCCGCATCTTCCAGGGCCTCGGCGGCGGGCCGATCATTCCGCTCTCGCAGGCGATCCTCTGGGAGATTTTCCCGTTCCATCAGCGCGGCCTCGCGATGGCGGTGTGGGGCGTCGGCTTCATCCTCGGGCCGATCCTGGGGCCGACCGTGGGCGGCTACCTCGCCGACGAGTGGTCGTGGCGCTGGATCTTCTACATCAACCTGCCGGTCGGAATCGTCGGGTTCGTCATGGCCGGCGCCTTCGTGTTCGACCCGCCGTACCTGCGGCGATCGCTGAAGATCGACTGGTGGGGCCTGGCCTTCATGATCGCGGGATTCGGGTGCCTCCAGCTCCTCCTGGACCGCGGCGAGCGGCTCGACTGGTTCGCGTCGTCGACGATCGTCACGCTGGCGGTGGTTGCCGTCGGCGCGCTCGCCGCCTTCATGATCCGGGAGCTGACGGCCGGCGAGCCGATCCTTGATTTGAGAGTGTTCACCGATCGGAATTTCGCCACCGGCGTCACCCTGAGCACCATCATCGGCTTCGGCCAGTTCGCGGGCATGCTGCTGGTCGCCATCTTCACGCAGAAGCTGCTCGGCTACGACGCGTGGACCTCGGGCCTGGTGCTGGCGCCCGGCGGCCTCGGCAACATCTTCTCGCTCTTCGCCTCCGGGATCGTGACCCGCGTCGATCAGCGCGCGATGCTGGCGTTCGGATGCCTCCTGAACGCGGGCAGCCTGTACATGATGACCACGCTCACGCTCGGCATGGACTACTGGGCGCTTGCCCTGCCGCGCTTCATCCAGGGGTTCGCCGCGGGGTTCATCTACGTGCCGCTCTCCACGCTCACGCTCGCCACGGTCCGGCGTGACAAGCTCGTGAACGCCACCGCGCTCTACAGCATGGCGCGCAACCTCGGCGGCAGCATCGGCATTGCGGTGGTCACGACGCTCCTGGCCCAGCGCAGCCAGTTCCACCAGACCACGCTCGTGAGCCACCTCACCCTGTGGGACCCGGCGACGCGGGAGCGCCTGACCCGCTGGGCGAGCCACTTCGTGGCTCGCGGCAGCGACACCTTCACCGCCGAGCGCCAGGCGATGGCCATGCTCTATCGCGAAACGACGACGCAGGCTCAGCTCCTCGCCTACGCCGACGACTTCTGGCTCCTGGCGGCCATGTTCGCGGCCGTCCCGCTGCTCCTGCCGCTCATGCGCCGGATTCGGCTGGAGCCGACGACCGCCGCGACCGCCCCGGCCGGCCGGCCATCGGCCCCACACGCGATCGAGGAAAATGTCGTGTAACGACGTCGATGTCGGCTTGGCCCCGAGATTTCTTGCCCCCGTCCGGGCACTCTGCTAGTGTCACGCAAGTACACGCCACCACTACTTCATGATTGCGCTGCCAAGAAACGTCAGCTCCCGACGAGCGGCGGGAATCCTAAAGCGGGTCTTCGATAGGGTGGAGACCGGGTTCGCGTTCCGGCTCTGGGACGGAACGCTGGTCGAGCTCGGCCACGGCGCGCCGGTGTGCACGGCGGTCGTACACCGGCCCGAGACGTTCGTCCACCTCATGCGGGACCCGACCCCGCTCAACTTTGCCGAGGCCTATGTCGCGGGCGCGCTCGACATCGAGGGCGATCTGTTCGCCGGCATGAAGGTCGCCGACGCGATGGAGGAGATCCGGTTGCCGCTTCGGGAACGACTGCGGCTCTATGTCGACCTCTGGCGGAGCTGACGTGGCGGCCCACGACGTCATCGTCGTCGGCGGAGGACCGGGGGGCAGTACGGCGGCGTGGCGGCTCGCGCGGGCGGGCCTCCGGACAGTCCTGCTCGACGCCGCGGTCTTTCCGCGCGTCAAGGTCTGCGCGGGCTGGGTGACGCCGGAGGCGCTGGCCGACGTCGAGGTCGATCCCGAGAAGTATCCGCTCACCATTCAGCCGTTCACCGCCTGCGGATTCGCCTTCGCCGGCGCGCACCACGAGACACGCTGGCGCCGGCCGGCCAGCTACGGCATCGTCCGGAGCGAGTTCGATCATCACCTGCTCGACCGGGCCCGGGCCGCGGGAGTCGAGACGTACGAGCACGCCCGGGTGACCGCGGTGACCCCCGAGGGAAGCGACCTGCGTGTCGTGAGCGAGCGCGGCGCCTTCACGGCCCCCGTGGTCATCGGCGCCGGCGGCCACCACTGCCCGGTCGCGAAGGCGTTCGGCGAGCTGTCGGAGGACGAGGAGGTCGTGGTCGCCCAGGAAAGCGAGACCCGCCTGCCGCCGGGTCGCCGCGACATCCTCCGCGAGGCCGCGCCGGTGCTCTACGTGGAGCCGGATCTCAAGGGCTACGGCTGGTACTTCCCGAAGGACGACGTGCTCAACGTTGGCATCGGCGTCGTCGCGGGGCCGGGCGCGGACCTGCCCAGGCGGCGCGATGCGCTGCTCGCGTCTTTGCACGCCTCGGGACACCTCCCCGCCGATCTGAAGATCGAGCCGTTCCGCGGCCACGCCTACGTGGTGCGGCGCCGGGCGCCGCGACGACTCGCCGGCAAGGGTTTCTGTCTCATCGGCGACGCCGCCGGCCTGGCGCGCGACCTCAGCGGCGAAGGGATCGGCCCCGCCATCCGGAGCGGCATCCTCGGGGCAGAAGCGGTCGCGGCGCACGTGCGGCGCGGCGCCTCGCTCGAGTCGTACGCGCAGGCGGTGGTGAAGCGCTACGGACCGGGGGAGCCGGGCTGGCTCGGCCGGCAGCTCGGCCGCCTGCCCGACGCGCTCACCCGCGCGCTGGTGCGGGGCGTGCTGGCCACCGGCGCCGCGCGGCGTCACGTGGTCCTCGGCGGAATCTTCGGGATGCGGGAGGCAGCGTCGTGAAGCGAGACAAGTCGACGGACGCGCGGGCGATCGCCCATCACTACGACGTGTCGAACGACTTCTACGCCCTGTTCCTGGACCCGCTGATGGTCTACACCTGCGCGTACTATCGCGATCCCGACGGCAAGATCGAGCAGGCCCAGCAGGACAAGCTCGACCACGTCTGCCGCAAGCTGGATCTGCGCCCCGGCGAGACGCTGCTCGACATCGGCTGCGGCTGGGGTGGGCTCTCGATGTGGGCCGCCCGGCACTACGGCGTGCGCGCGCAGGGCGTCACCCTCTCGCGCGCGCAGGCCGACTACGCCGCCGAGCGCATCAAGCGCGAGGGGCTCGAGCGCACGTGCCGGGTCGACTACATGGACTATCGCGATCTGCCGGCAGAGGTCGTCTACGACAAGATCGCGGCCGTCGGCGTGATCGAGCACGTCGGCATCCCGAACTACCCGGCGTTCTTCGGGGGCGTTCGTGCCCGCCTGAAGGACGGCGGGCTCTACCTCAACCACGGAATCGTCCACGAATTTGGCTGGAAGCGCTCGAGCCAATTCGAGTTCCTCCTTCGCCACGTGTTCCCGAACGGCGAGCTGGCCAGCCTCAGCGGGACGCTCACCGAGATGGAGCGCGCGGGCTGGGAGATCATGGACGTCGAGGGGTTGCGTCTGCACTACGCCCGGACGTGCCGGCAATGGGCCGAGCGGCTGTGCGCGCGCGCCGACGAGGCGCGGGCCCTGGCCGGGGAGCACACGTACCGGACCTGGCGACTGTACCTCACCTGCTCGGCGGTCGCGTTCGAGGGCAGCTCACTCGGCCTCTATCAGGTCCTGATGCGGAAGCACCGCGACCCGAAGGTCGGCGACGTGCCACGCACGCGCGAGCCACTCTACGATCGAGGACCGGCCTGAGCGCCGGTTTCGACTACTGACAAAGGAGCGGACGTGGGCCGTCAGATCCTGATCATCGCGATCGCGTCGGTGGTCATGTCACAGATCGCCGTCCTCGCGACGTCGATCTACCTGCACCGGGCGCTCGCGCATCGGGCGCTGACACTCAGGCCGTTCGTCGAGGTGCTCTTCCGAACCGCGCTGTGGCTGGTGACCGGCGGGAGCCGGCAGCAGTGGGTCGCGGTTCACCGCAAGCACCACACCTACACCGACCGCGAAGGTGACCCGCACAGCCCGCTGCTGCTCGGCTTCTGGAAGGTGCAGCTCGGCAACGTGTACTACTACGTCCACGAGGCGCGCAACCCGCGCACCGTCGCGACGTTCGCGCCCGACCTGGGGCCCGACTGGTGGGAGCGACGGGTGTTCTCGTGGGGATGGACCGGGCTCTTCGCCGGGATCGGGATCACGGCGCTGTTCATCGGCTGGTGGCAGGCGATTGTCGCGATGCTCGGGCACGCATTCCTGTTCGTGCTGGTGCTGAGCCCTCTGATCAACGGCCTCGGGCACTGGGCCGGCGCGCAGAACTTCCGCAACACGGCCTACAATTCACGCGTCCTGGCCTGGCTGACCGGCGGCGAGAGCCTGCACAACAACCATCACGCCTTCCCGCGGTCGCCGAAGTTCAGCCTGCGCTGGTTCGAGCTGGACCCCTCGTGGATCGCCATCCGGCTGCTCGCGGCGATGCGCCTGGCCGCCATCGTGGGCTCGCCGCTCTCGGCGGCGGTCCGCGACCGGTAGGCGGCGGCCCGATGGACGTCGATGGCTGAAGGTCCGCTCGAGCTGACCCTCGAGCTGGCGCCCCGGGCGCGCTTCGACGTCGTCGAGCTGCGCTCGCGCCTGCCGACCGAGTATCACGACGCGCTCACGCCCTACCCGTACTGCCTCTACTGGTCCGCGCACACGACGGCCGGCTTCCTCGACCGGAGCCTCATCGCGCGGCTCGGTCCGGAGCGCGTGCCCACGTACGTCGACGCGCTGCGCCGGATCTTTCCCGAGGGCGCCGGCTACCAGCACGACCAGCTCGAGCGGCGGCTGGATCTCGACCCCGCCCAGCGCGCCGTCGAGCCGCGCAACGCGGATTCCCATCTGGTCTTCATGGCGGGCGGGCTCCGCCCCTGCGTCACGCACCCGAACCGGTCCGGCGAGACGGTGTGCTTCGTCGATCTGGACGGGGTCAACGAAGGGCGGCCGCGGCGGCGGCGCACACGCGTGATCGGCTTCCGTCACGAGAAGATCGTCGCCCACACGCGGATCGACATCCCGGTGTCGCGCCATCCGATCGAGTCGGTCAACCTGAAGGACCCGAAGCTCGGCGTCTACGACCACCTGGCTGACTTCGTCGCGCGCGCCGGCGTCGGGACCGGCCGCCTGCACCTGGCGCTCGATCCGGGCGAGCGGCACGCCGCGCTGACGGTCAACGAGTTCGAGACCCTGCTCATGCAGCACGACCTGGCGGCGGTGCTGCGCAACCCGCTGCGCTTCGTGACCCGGGAATCCTGGAGCGTCCTGGTGAACCCCCGCGCCGTGCCGGGCAAGGCGCTCGGCTATGCCCAGTACGACCTCGTGCGCGTGCTCAATTCGGGGCTCGACACGCTGGGGCTCCAGGGCTCGATCGTCGAGAAGGTGCTGGCGCGCACGCTGGCCGTTCCGGCCGCCCGGTTCTTCCGGATGCGGCGCTCCGTGCACATGCTCGTCGCGGCGCGGGACGACAACCGCCGGGGATTCGTCGAGGGCGAGTACCAGAGCCCGATCCTCGTCCAGTGGCAGCGCGGTCACCGCGGATCGCGCGCCCTCGACGTCACGCTGACCCGCCTGGAGTAGCCGAGCGGGCGTCAGGCCTGCTTGGCCTCGAGCTCCGCCCAGCGCGCGTAGAGCCGGTCCACTTCGCCCTGCGCGGTCTCGAGCGCCGCGTAGCGCGTCTGGAGCGCCGTCGGATCGGACGCGATCGCCGGATCGTCCGCCGCGCGCCGGCACGACTCGACGGCGCGCTCCGCCTCGAGGATCGCCCGCTCCATGCCGTCCCACTCGCGCTGCTCCACGTAGCCCAGGCGCTTGGGCCGCGCGCGCTCGCGCTCCGGAGCGTGCCCAATCGCCTTGCGCGCCGGCGCCTCGCCGGCGTCTCGGGCCGCCTCCCACTGCGCGTAGTCGGCGAACGTCTCCGTGCCGCCCCGGCCGTCGAGGGCGAGGATGACGGTGGACACGCGCTCGAGCATGAAGCGGTCGTGGGTCACGAGGACGAGCCCGCCGTCGAACTCGGCGAGACTGTCCTCGAGCACCTCGAGCGTCGGGATGTCCAGGTCGTTGGTCGGCTCGTCGAGAATGAGCACGTCGGCGGGCTCGCGCATCAGGCGCGCGATGAGGATCCGGGCCTGCTCGCCGCCCGAGAGGCGGCCGACCGGCACCTCGAGCTGCTCGGGCCGGAACAGGAAGCGCTTGGCCCACGAGGCGACGTGGACGGAGCGGCCCTGCCACACGACCGCGTCGCCCTCGGGCGCGAGGGCGCGGCGCAGGCTCTGCGCGGGATCGAGGCCGTCGCGCTCCTGCGTGAAGCGCACCAGCCTCAGGCCGTCGGCGCGCTCGACCACGCCGGCGTCGGCCGGCAGCTCGCCCGAGAGCATGCTTAGCAGCGTCGTCTTCCCGCTGCCGTTGGGGCCGATCAGGCCGACGCGCGTGCCGGGCGTGAGGACGAGGTCGAGCCCGGTGACCAGCCGCCGGCCGCCGAGCGACTTGGTCAGGCCGCGGGCGGCCAGGAGCCGGCGCGTCCGTCGCTGCGCCGACGCAAAGTCGATCCCGGCGGTGGCCGTGAGCCCGCGCGCCCGGCTGTCCTCCAGCTCCTCGATGAGGCGGCCCGCCTTCTTGATGCGCCCCTTGGCCTTGGTGGAGCGCGCCTTCGCGCCGCGGCGCAGCCATTCGATCTCGCGGCGCACGGTGTTGGCCAGCGATTCCTGATAGGCGGCCTGCTCGCGGAGCGCCTCGTCGCGGCGCGCCAGGAACCGGCTGTAGCTTCCCTCGGACTCGAACAGCCCGGCCGGGTAGACGCGGTTCAATTCGAGCATGCGCGTGGCCACGTGCTCGAGGAAGTACCGGTCGTGGCTCACCACGACGAAGGCCCGGGCGCGCTCGGTCAGCACGTCCTCGAGCCAGAGGATGCCCGCCACGTCGAGATGGTTGGTGGGCTCGTCCATCAGCAGGATGTCGGGCGCGGCAGCCAGCTCGCGCGCGATGGCCAGCCGCTTGCGCCAGCCTCCCGACAGTGTGTCGACCGCCGCGCGCCCATCCGTGAACTCCGCGCGCCCGAGGGCCTGCGCGACACGGCCGGGCCGGTCCGCCTCGTCCACGCCGGTCAGCGCCGCCAGCACGACGTCGTCGACGGTGCTGCCGGCGGGGAAGACGGGGTCCTGGGGGACGTAGCCGACACGGACGCCGTTACGGATCGAGCGGGAGCCGCGGTCGGGCGGTGTGACGCCGGACAGGATCCTGAGGAGGGTGGACTTGCCGGAGCCGTTGGGGCCAACGAGACCGGCCTGGTCGCCTTCGAACAATCCAAACGACAGATTGTCGAAGAGCGACCGGGTCCCGTAGGCCATGCTGATCGCTTCACAGCTGAGCAGGAGCGGCGGGGTCATCCGGGACTACTTCTTCGCCTTCTTCGGCTTCTTCTTTTCCTTCCGCATGCCCGTGCCTTTCGCCATGTGCTCACCCCCTCTCCTCGGTCTCTCCAGTGATTATAGATGTCCGGCGGCGGACAGACGAACAGGAAGAGCCATCACCGGCGGAACGACGGTCGAGCGAGCGCCGCCCTAGTCTAGGCGGCGGCCTGCGCCACGGTCGGCCCGTCGCCGACGAGCGTGGTCCGACGCATGTCGCGCGGCTCGTGCGCCGGGAAGGGTCGGGCGCGGTGCATGGTCTGGCGGTTATCCCACATCACCAGGTCGCCGACCCGCCACGTGTGGGCATAGACGAACTGGCGCTGGGTGGCGTGCTCGACGAGATCGCGCAGGAAGGCGCGCGCCTCCGGCACGGGCCAGCCCAGGATGCCGCCCGCGTGCGAGGCGAGATAGAGCGACTTGCGCCCCGTGGCGGGATGCGTGCGCACGAGGCGCTGGCGCACCGGCTTGAAGCGCTCCCGCTCCTCGTCGGTGAAGTCCGTGAAGCCGAGCTGCTGGCGCGAGAAGATCTGGGAGTGCTCGCAGATCAGGTCCTCGATCTCGGCCCTGGTCTCGGCGTCGAGGGCGTCGTAGGCCGCGCGCATGTCGGCGAACTCGGTGTTGCCGCCCCTGGAGGGAATGCTGCGGGCGTGGAGGAGCGAGTACTTCGCGGGAATCACCTTGAACGAGCTGTCGGAATGCCAGAGGCGGTTGCCGATGGCGAAGAGCCGCCGTCGGTCGTCCCGCGCGTACACGTTGTTGTGCTTGTCGAGGTTGGACACGTCGGCGAAGCTGGTGGGCAGGCGATACTCGTCGGGAGCGCGGAGGCTCGTGCCGATGGCGTGCTCGATGTCCCCGAGGCTCTGGGTGAAGGCGAGCTGCTGCTCGTCGTCGATGTCCTGGTCGTGAAAGACGAGCACCGCGTGCTCGTTCATGCCGGCATGGATCGCGTCCACCTCTTCCTCGGACAGGGGCTTGGTCATGTCCACGCCTTCGACCTCGGCGGCGAAGCACGGCCCGATCTGTCGCGTCGTGACGGGCATGATGACGGCCTCCCTATGGCCTGCGCCTACGGTTCCGGCCCCGGCGGAGCATGTCGATTCCCGGCGCCTATCCTAGCGCAAGAGCGTGGATGACACTTGCCGCATTTGAGGAAAGAGCGGATGATCCACCCCGGTCCCACAGTGACGTGGGCCCGGCCATGACCTCGCCAGCCCCGGACGCGCCCCCGGTCTCTCCGGCCCGCAAGTGGGCCATCACCGTCACGGTCATGGTCGTCGCCTTCATGCAGATCCTCGACACCAGCGTCACCAACGTCATCCTCCCCCACCTGCAGGGCTCGCTGTCGGCGGGGCTGGACGAGGTGTCGTGGGTGATCACCTCCTATCTCGCCGCCAACGCCGTGGTCATCCCGGCCACGGGATGGCTCGTGGGACTCTTCGGGCGGAGGCGATTCTTCCTGATCTGCACCACGCTGTTCGTCGTCAGCTCGTTCGTTTCCGGCGCCGCCCCCGATCTGACCACGCTCATCGTGGCCCGCATCTTCCAGGGCCTCGGGGGCGGACCGATCATCCCGCTCTCGCAGGCCATCCTCTGGGAGATCTTCCCCTTCCAGCAGCGCGGGCTCGCCATGGCGGTCTGGGGAGTGGGCTTCATCCTCGGCCCCATCCTGGGGCCGACCGTGGGCGGCTACCTCGCCGACGAGTGGTCGTGGCGCTGGATCTTCTACATCAACCTGCCCGTGGGCTTCGTCGGCTTCGTCCTCGCCAGCGCCTGCCTGTTCGATCCGCCGTATCTGCGCAAGGTCGCGCGGATCGACTGGTGGGGCCTGGGGCTCATGGTCGCGGGCTTCGGCTGTCTCCAGCTTGTCCTGGACCGGGGCGAGAGGGAGGACTGGTTCGACTCGACGACCATCGTCGCGCTGACGGTGGTCGCCGTCTGCGCGCTCGCCAGCTTCCTCGTCCGCGAGCTGATGGCCACCGATCCCATTCTGGACCTTGCCGTGTTCACCGACCGCAACTTCGCCGCGGCTGCCTTCCTGATCACCATCGTCGGCTTCGGGATGTTCTCGGGCATGCTCCTCGTCGCCGTCTTCACGCAGAAGCTCCTCGGCTACGATGCGTGGACCTCGGGCCTCGTGCTCGCGCCCGGCGGCCTCGGCAATATCTTCTCGCTCTTCGCCTCGGGGCTGGTGACGAGGATCGACCAGCGCCTGATGCTGGCCTTCGGCTGTCTGCTCAACGCCGTCAGCCTCTACATGATGACCTCGCTCACGCTCGGGATGGACTACTGGGCCCTGGCCATGCCGCGCTTCATCCAGGGCTTCGCCGTCGGGTTCATCTTCGTGCCCCTCTCGACCCTCGCCCTCGCCACCATCCGCCGCGACAAGCTCGTCAACGCCACCGCGGTGTACGGCATGCTGCGCAATCTCGGGGGCAGCGTGGGGATTGCCGTGGCCACCACGCTCCTCGCCCAGCGGAGCCAGGTCCACCAGTCCACCCTCGTGAGCCACGTCAACGTGTGGGATCCGGAGACGCTGGAGCGGCTGCGGCGCTGGGTCAGCCACTTCTCGACCCGGGGCAGCGACGCCTTCACCGCGGAGCGCCAGGCCATGGCCATGGTCTATCGCGAGACGGTGGAGCAGGCCCAGCTGCTCGCCTACACGGACGACTTCTGGCTGCTCGCCGTGATGTTCGCGGCGGTTCCGCTCATCCTTCCCTTCATGCGGCGCATCCGGCTGGATCCGTCGTCGTCGTCGGGCGCCTCCACCGCCGAGCGCTCCCCCGCGCGCGCCGTGGAGGAAGGAGGCGTGTGAGGCCGGTCAGCGCCGACTCGTGAGGAAGCGGGGGGGAGCGCGGCCGCTCTCCCCTCGCCGCTCCTGCGCCGCGATCGGCGATAGAGACTCGGGTTGACGCCGAACTCTGCGCGGTAGGCGCGGTTGAAGTTCGACACATCGCCGAAGCCGCAGTCGAAGGCGATGTCGATCACTCGCCCCGGTTCCATGGCCAGGCGCATCGCGGCGCGACGCAGGCGCATTCGTAGGATGAACTGGTGCGGCGTCACGCCCGTCAGGCGCTCGAACGTGCGTAGGAAATGATAGGGGCTCAGACCCGCCTCGCGCGCCAGGCTCCCGAGGGTGAGCCCGGCATCGGGCAGACGCTCGATGGCGCGCACGGCTCGTGTCACTCGCTCCACCGAGTGCGGCGGGACATCGCGATGATCGGCTTCGCGTGCGGCCATGAGCCGGACCGTGACGGCCGCGAGCTCGACGGAGATCTCCTCCCACGGCGCCTCCGCGGTTCCCTCCATGCCGGCGCACGCCCGCGCGACCAGCGGGGACATGGCGCGCAGGGGCGGGAGACGAACCGCACGGAAATCCGGCCGGGCACCGCGGGCGCCCGCGGCGGCCACGAGACTCTCGAAATAGTCCGGGGCGTATTCGAATGACAGGCAGCGATCTCCCGCGCCGTGCTCGTGCCCGCACTCGAAGCACTGGCTCGCGTTGCCGAGGAGGAGCGAGCCGGGGGTCATCAGGGCGCGACCCGCGGCGGAGCGATACTGGAATGTGCCGGCGGCCACGATGGCGATGAAGACGCCTGCGTGCCGCTCTTCGAAGGGGCGATCGCGTGGTCCAGAGGTGCAGACCACGTCGGACACCGCCCAGCCGCCGCCTTCGGCGAGCACCCGCGCAGTGGCCCTCCCCGGGACGCCGCTGACGGTGCGCCGGGCCAGGGCCTGTTCCAGCGCGAGAGCAATGTTCGCCAAGTCTCGGCTCCTCCCGGTGCGATAGAAGGCACCCAGGATACCAGAGGCGGCCAGGAGCTCCCGCCCTCGAGCTGATTTCACGAGCCGCCTCCATCGGGGTCTTAGGGAGGTGAGAGGCGCATCTCACAGCCCCGGGGAGGGACCATGAGCGAGAAGGAGACTCTCTTGAAGGAAGCGCAGGAGGGGTACCTCGAGCTGCAGCAGAGCATCGCCGGCCTCGACGAGGCCCGGGCCGGCGAGCCGTGGCTAGGCACGTGGGGCGTGCGGGAGATCCTGATCCACGCCTCCGGCTGGCTCCTCGAGATGAAGCCGGCCCTCGAGCGCATCGGCCGGGGCGAGGCACCCTACCCCGAGGGCGTGTCGTACGACGACTTCGACGCGTGGAACGCGAAGTTCGTGGAGGCCCGACGAGGGGTGAAGCTTGCCGACCTCGTGGCGGAGCTCGAGACATCCCACTTGGACTTCGTGGTGGCGGCCCGGTCGCTCCCCGACGAGCAGTTCGCGCCGGAGACGGCGGGGCGTGGCTTGATCGAGAACTGCACCTCGCAGCATTATCGGGAGCACGCCGGCCAGATCCGCGAGTGGCGCCGCGGAGGCAGATGACGTCATGAGTCACGCGGGCTACTGCCTCTTCGACACGCCGCTGGGCTGGTGCGGGATCGCCTGGCGCGACGGTCGAGCGTCTGCGGCGCCGCCCGAGGTGACGCTCCTCCAGCTGCCCGAAGCCTCGGCGGAGAGGACGGCCTCGAGGATGGCCCGTGCCTCCGGCGCACCCGGACCGAGCGCTCCGCCGCCCCCGATCGCCGGGATCATCGACCGGCTATGCCGCCACCTCGCAGGTGAAGCCCAGGATCTCCGCGACATCGTCGTGGACCTGACGGGAGCGGATGCCTTCGCGCGCCAGGTATACGAGGCCGCTCGCGCAATCCCACCGGGACAGACGCGGACGTATGGGGAGATCGCCAAGAGCCTGGGTCAGCCCCGTGAAGCCCAGGCCGTGGGACAGGCCTTGGGAAAAAATCCCATCGCCCTCATCATTCCGTGTCACCGGGTGGTGGCCGCCGGCGGCAAATCGGGCGGATTTTCTGCGCACGGGGGACGAGCGACGAAGTCGAGGCTCCTGGCCATCGAAGGCGCGCGGACGGCGCCGATTCAGCTGGAGCTCGGGCCAGCGTCGAGGGCACGGCGATGACAATCGATAGCTCGGACCATTCAGGCGGAAGCGATGACTCGGTAGAAACGGGCTGATCGACCGCGCTTTTCTTTCTCTCGCCGCCAGACCTGCCCTGATTCAACTCACCGAGCGTGCGTTTCCCCTGCAAGTTCCTCCGTGGCACGAGGAATGCTGCGCTGCCCTTCAGGAGGAAGTCAACCATGTCTCGTCATGCTTGGCGGATCAGCGCGTGCTGGATTGTGACCCTGACCCTCGCAGCCGGTCTCCTCGGGGCGTGCGTCACCTCGGATAGCGAGGTCCGGACGATCCCCGCGGCTCCAGCGACTCAAACCGTGGCATTCCCAGGTGGACAGTACAAGCTCTACGGAAGCGGGACGACCGCCTCTCCGTATTACTGGGTTTGGATACCGGCGGGTGTCACTGCGCCGGCGCCACCCGCGAGCACGTCTAGTTCGACCGTGGCGTATCCCGCGGGCCGGTATCAGCTCTATGGGAGCGGTACGGATGCATCCCCCTACTACTGGGTATGGGTACCGACCGGATCCACGGTAGCAGCCACAGTGCCGGCCCCCCCGCCGCTTCCCGTGAGCGGCGCGACTCAGATGGTGGCCCAGCCAGCCGGCCAATATCAGCTCTACGGCAACGGGACGGCCGCATCTCCGTACTACTGGGTGTGGGTTCCCACTGGCGCGGTGATCCCGCCGCCACCGCCGCTGCCTCGATAGGACCCGGCGAGAGCTGAGCCTCGTCGCGTACCGGAGGCCAGGCTGGAGCGGAATGGCGCGCAGGGGTCGCGAGCCCTGCGCGCCGAGCTGGTTGCGAGTCCGTTGGGTATGTGGCGCGGCAGGCTTTGCGCTGATCG
>Ga0137409_10001850_pt1 | contig 22766 bp, 18 predicted proteins | sample CZODoug1_16funga_FD_122059 | JGI IMG/M metagenome (GOLD analysis project Ga0137409, IMG submission 122059) | Vadose zone soil fungal communities from Angelo Coast Range Reserve, California, USA - CZODoug1_16fungal (Hybrid Assembly) | ecosystem: Environmental > Terrestrial > Soil > Vadose zone...
TTTGTTCGAGCCGTTCAGCGGATCGAGCATTCCCGTCTGGTCCGCGACGAACAAGACCAACAATCAGATCCTCACCGCCGAGCACCGGCGGCTCGTCTCGTCGAACCTGATCAATCAACTGCGGTTCGGCCTCGTCCGCACGCGGGAACTGGCGGACAACACCGGCGCGGTGCCGGAGCTCACGTTCTTTCCGGACCGGATGAACGGCACGGTGACCGCCGGCAGCGGCATCAGCGTCATCGGCGCCAACCAGCTCAATCCGTTCGACATCCTCCAGCGCAAATACTCGGTGGCCGACGACGTCTACTGGCATCGCGGATCGCACGCGATCAAGTTCGGCGGCGCGTTCGAGCGGCAGGAGACCGACATCAACGCGCCGTTCCAATGGGGCGGCGTCTGGACGTTCACGAGCCTGCAGACGTTCCTGCTGAACCAACCCGCATCGATCGTCGGCGCGCTGCCGGGACAGGACAACGCCTACCGCGAGTTTCGCGAGAACGACATCGTCGTCTACATGCAGGACGACTGGAAAGCGGCGGAGAAGCTGACGCTGAATCTCGGTCTGCGCTACGCGCCGACCACGAATGCCAGCGTCGTGCCTGGCATCACGCTCGTCAACCCGCCGCAGTCGCCGGCGTTCACGCCAGTCGAGACCGTGTTCGCGACGAATGCGTCGCTCGAGAACTTCGACCCCAGGCTCGGCGTCGTCTACGATCCCTTCGCCGATCACAAGACGTCGATTCGCGCCGGCTACGGCGTCTTCCACAACGTCGTCGCGCCGCGCGTCTACGCGTCGGCCTACTATCTGAATCCGCCGTTCACGATCGGCCGGCAGGATCTGACCGTCGTGCCGCCAGTCTTCCCGACGCCATTCACCTCGGTCGCCGCGTCGCTGCCGACGCAGAGCCAGGGCATCGACTATCAGACGACCAACACGCCGTATCAGGAGCAGTGGAACGTCAACGTGCAGCGCGAGATCTTCGCCGAGTCGCTCGTCACCGTCGGTTACATCGGATCGCGCAGCAGCAACCTGTTCAAGCAGCGCGACCTCAATCCGGTGACCGGCAGAACGCTGGCCGATGGCGCCATCGTCTACGGCGTGCCGCGCGGCGCGGTCGCCGGCGTCACGCCCAACGCGCGCGTCAACCCGAGCTTCTCGGTGCTCAACACGGGGACGTCGTTCGCCACCTCGAACTACCATTCGCTGCAGGCCAGCTTCAATCGGCGGTTCTACCGGAGCGTCCAGGCGCAGGTCTCGTACGCGTTCGCGAAGTGTCGCGACCTGAGCTCCGGGAACTTCGGCGGCGAGGGCGGCACGGCGTCGACCAACCCGTACGATCCCGAGTACGACTACGGGCCCTGCGGTTTCAACCGGACCCATACCTTCAGAGCCAGCGGCGTGTGGGCCCTTCCGTTCCGCGGGAACAGACTGATCGAGCGATGGCAACTGACGGGGATTTTGAACCTGAGCAGCGGCTCGCCGTTCACGCCGGCCGTCGGCTTCGATCAGTCGGGTCTCGCCTCCGGCGGCCAGCGTCCCAACCTGGCGCCGGGTCGCGACCTCGAGAGCGTCGTGACGGACAACATCAACCAATGGTTCGATCCGAGCGCCTTTACGTTGCCGGCGCCGGGGACACTCGGTACTGTTGGCAGAAACAGCCTGACCGGACCCGACTTCATGACAGTCGACCTGGGTCTCATCAAGAACGTGGCGCTTCGGGGCTCGTCGTCCATTCAGTTCCGCGCGGAAGTCTTCAACCTGACGAACCGGCCCAACTTCGGGCAGCCCAATGCCAATGTCTTCATCCAGACGGCGAACGGCGGCGGCGCCTACAATCCGACGGCCGGACGCATTACGACGCTGGCCGGAACGTCGCGACAGATGCAGTTTGCGCTGAAGCTGCTCTTCTGATTTGACAGCGGGACTCATCGCTCATCGGAGGAACACATGCCGATCACCGGTATTCACCACATCACGTTGTGCGCGACCGGCGCGCAGGAAGACATCGATTTCATCACCAAGGTGATGGGTCAGCGGCTCATCAAGCAGACGGTTCTGTTTGACGGCCGCTACGCGCATTACCACCTGTACTACGCCAATGCGAACGCCGAGATCGGCTCCGTGTTGACCACCTTTCCGTACAAGCGCATTCCGGGACGGGTCGGGTCCGGGCAGATCTCCGCCACCGCCTATTCGGCGCCGAAAGGCTCGCCGTCGTTCTGGGTGGATCATCTGAATCGCTACAACGTCGAGCACAGCGGCGTTCAGGAGCGGTTCGGACAGCAGTACATCCGCTTCAAGCATCCGTCCGGTCTGCTCTTCGAGATCATCGAGGACGCGAACGATACGCGGGCGGGCTGGACGACCGACGAGATCGGCTCGGACGTCGCGCTGCGCGGATTTCACGGACCGGTGCTGTCGGTCCAGCACACGGCGGAACAGGAACGGTTCTTCGTCGACGCGCTTGGATTCCGCAAGACCGGCACCGACGGCCCGTATCACCGATTCGAGGTCAGCACCGGAGGCGCGGCGAAGACGCTCGTCCTGCACCACGAGCCCGACCGCGCGCCCGGCAGTTGGGGCTTTGGCGCCGGTACCGGGCACCATCTCGCGCTCGACATCGGCACCGACGAGCGCCTCGCCGAACAGAAGAACCTGTACGAAGAGCTGGGCTACACCGACTGCTCGGAGATCAAGGATCGGAATTACTTCCACTCGATCTACGTACGATCGCCGGGCGGCATTCTCACCGAGTGCGCTGCCTCGGTGCCCGAGGGGTTCGCGAAGGACGAACCGATCGACCGGCTCGGCATGGAGCTCCTCCTGCCGCCGTGGTTCGAGCAGCGGCGCGGCGAGATCGTCGCAATGCTCGAACCGATTACCGTGCCCGAAGCGAATCGGCCAGCGGGCGCCCCGGTTGCCGGGAGTACGCGGCCCGTCAAGGCGAGCGAGCACGCAACGGCCAGTCCCGGCGGCGGCGCTCCCTCCAGACGGACCAGCGCGGAATTCATCGGCGGCGACGCCCCATCGCAGTGATGGAGCAACGTTTTACCGCAGAGCACGCAGAGATCGCCGGGAACAAGTTTCTTTCTCCGCGGTCTCCGCGATCCCGGCGGTCACTGTGGGTATGCAAACAAGCACCGATCGCATTCTGACGACACACGTTGGCAGCCTTCCGCGTCCGAAGGACGTGGTCGACTTTCTGTTTGCGCAGGACCGCGGCGAGCCCTTCGACGCGACGCAGTTCGACGCGGCGCTGCAGCGCGCCGTTGGCGAAGCCGTCGGCCGTCAAGTGGAGGCCGGCATCGACATCGTCAGCGACGGCGAGATGAGCAAGATCAGCTACGCCACGTACATCCGGCACCGGCTGACCGGATTCGAGGTCGGGGACGTGCCGCGTGCCACGCCGGCCGATCTCGACGACTTTCCCGAGTATCGCGACAAGATCGCCGCCATGGGCGCGACGCCGAAGTATCTGCGTCCGATCTGCAGGGGGCCCATCGCGGTGAAGGACGCCGGGCCACTGCGGCGCGACATCGCGCGCTTCAAGCGGGCGCTGTCGGGAGCGAGCGTGCGCGGGGCGTTCATGACGGCCGTCTCGCCCGGCACCATCGCCTTGTTCCAGCCCAATGAATACTATCCAACCTATGAAGCGTACCTGGGCGCGCTGGCCGATGCGATGCGTGACGAGTACGAGACCATCGTGCGGTCGGAACTGATGCTGCAAGTGGACTGTCCCGATCTCGGGATGGGACGTCACATCAAGTTCAAGGACGCGAGCGACGACGAGTTCGTGCGGAACGCGGCGATCCAGGTTGAGGCGCTCAACCACGCGCTCGCCGGCGTCCCGGCCGATCGTGTCCGCCTGCATATCTGTTGGGGCAACTACGAGGGTCCGCACACGCGCGACATTCCTCTGGCCAAGGTGCTGCCCGTGCTGGTCCAGTCGAAGCCGATGACGCTGCTCATCGAGGGGGCCAACCCGCGCCACGAGCACGAGTGGGAGATCTGGAAGAGCCACAAGCTGCCTGCGGACAAGATCCTGGTGCCGGGCGTGATCGACTCGAGCTGCAACTTCGTCGAGCACCCCGAGCTGGTGGCGCAGCGGATTGTCCGGTACGCCGACCTCGTCGGACGCGACCGTGTGATCGCGGGCACCGATTGCGGCTTCGGCACGTTTGCCGGCTTCGGCGCGGTGCACCCGGCGATCTGCTGGGCCAAGATGCGCGCGCTGGCCGAGGGCGCCCGCCTTGCGACGATGAAGCTGTGGGATCAGGCTGTGGCGGCTACGTAACCACGAAAAGCGCGGAGCACGCGAGAAGCACGAACTCCCGGCCTCCTATCCTCCTGTTCAAAGCAGGCGCCTCTAATCGCTTGTCAGCGCAGGGCTGGCTTGAGTACGAAGTCGAAACGCGCCGTGCAAAACGGCGGTTCCACCCCGAAGCGCGCCGCGTCCTCGTCGCGGCTGTCGTGTCGCACGAACGTGCACATCAACGAATTCTTGACGGCGAACACGGTGTCGGACTCCAGGTACGGATCGGCGTCGTCGAAGATGTGCGTCGTCACCGGCTCGCAGCCTTCCGCCGAAACCACGAAATGGATGTGCGCCGGCCGCCACGGATGTCGGTTCGTCGCGCTGAGCATGCGTCCAACCGGACCGTCCGTCGGGATCGCATAGTACACGGGACGAACGGTCCGTATCAGGAACCGTCCGTCCTCGTCCGACCGGAACCGTCCGCGCAGATGCAACTCGTCGGTCCCGGCGTATTGCGAGTCGTAAAGACCGCTCGAATCGGCCTGCCACACGTCGAGCCACGCGCCGGCGATGGGTCCGCCGTCGAGCGTGAGCACGCGACCGGAGACGATGGTCGGGACGCCTTTCTTGTCGCGGGGCGCGATGTTGCCGCCGGCGGGCAACTCGGGCGCGCCATCGCGATGGAACGGCCCGAAGACCGTCGACTCCGTGGCCCCCTCCGGTTTGCGATGGTTGATCAGATCCACGACCATTGACACGCCGAGCGTGTCGGAGAGGAGGATGAATTCCTGACGCTTGTCGTCGCACATGTGCCCGGTTTTGGTGAGGAACTGGATGGCCGTCATCCATTCGCCCTCGGTCAGCTCCACATCCTTGACGAAGGCGTGCAGGTGACGGACGAGACTCTGCATGATGTCCCGCAGGCGCGGCTGCGCGGTCGCGTCGAAACGCCGCAGCACTTCGGCGGTGATATCGTCTTCGGTCGTTCCGCGCGGCTTCGCGATCGTCGTCATGGTGTGAGCGGCCTCCATCCCGTGGCTGCGCGTCCATTCTAGCCAGATCTTTTTCGCGCTTTTCGTGTATTTCGTGTTTTTCGTGGGGTGGTTCGGGCTCATGAGATCGATTCCAGCGTTAGAATCGCCGGCAATCTCGTACCTCAAGAGGGAGTATGACCGTGAGTGCCAGGCCCATACATCACGCCGACATCCGGCTCGAGCCGGACACTACCGAGACTCAAATGCAAACCGCGGAGCACGCTGAGCGCGCAAAGAAAAAGTTGAACGTGAACGTCTACCCCGATCGCCTGGTCCCGCTGGACGGCGATGACCCACAGCGCGGCGTCGGCCGCCGCGACTTCATGAGGAGCGCGGCTGCCCTGGGCGTCGGCGGGCTGTGCGCGTCCACATTGCTGGAAGCGCTTGCGGCGAACCCGGCCGAAGCGGCCCAGGCGGGCGCCGCGCGAGCGGCCGCGCAGCCGCTCGACCTCGCCGAGTGGAGCTACTTCTGGGTCGGCGTCGAGCAAGCGCACCTCGCACGCGGCACGGTCGTGAACGGGAAGCAGATGTACGTCGAGTACTGGATCCCGGCGCAAGTGCGTCATCCGTATCCCATCGTGCTCGTGCACGGCGGCGGTGGGCAGGGCCTCGACTGGATGGGCACTCCGGACGGGCGTCCGGGTTGGTCGACGTACTTGCTGCAGGAGGGTTACAAGGTCTACGTCGTCGATCGCCCGGGCCACGGGCGCTCGCCGTTCCATCCGGATCTGGATGGTCCGTTCCCGGCGCAGTTCCCGACGACCCTGGAAGGGATGTCGGGGCAATTCACCCCGCCAAACGCCAACCGGCCGGCGGTCGGGCCCTATCGGCCGCTGCACAACCAGTGGCCGGGGACAGGCGAGATCGGATCGCCGGAGCTCGATCAGATGGTCGCGTCCCAGGGCGGGACCTACGTCACCATCGCCGCACCGGGCGGCGTCGTGGCGGCAGTCGCCGGACGCGGGGGCCGTGGTGGCGCGGCGCAGGGTCCGCCTCCAGGCGGCCGCGGCGGTCCGGGCGGCGCACCGGCTGCGTTCGCCGCCGTGCCACTGCCGGTGGACGGCGGGGTGTCGATCGGAGCGGAAACCGCGCACATGATATGGCGGCAGCGCGGCGCGATGCTGCTCGACAAGATCGGGCCCGCGATCATCATGACGCACTCCGCCGGCGGACCGTTCGGCTGGCTCGTCGCGGAGATTCGACCGAGTCTCGTCAAGGCAATTGTCGTCATCGAAGGCGCAGGCGGGCCCTTCGCCGGCCAGAACATCTGGGGCCTCTCCACGCTTCCCGTGGCGTACGAGCCGCCGGTGAGCGACCCGTCCGAGATCAAAACGAAAACGATCACGCCAGCGGAAGCTGGTGTCCAGCCGTATCGCCTGCAGGAGGAGCCAGCCAGGAAGCTGAAGAATCTGCAAGGCATTCCGATCGTCCTGGTCACCGCCGAAGCCTCGTTCGCGTCACCGGGAAGCCCAGGCGCGGTCGCGTACCTCAAACAGGCGGGATGCAAGGCGGAAGAACTTCGCCTGGTTGATCACGGCATCCACGGCAACGGCCACATGATGATGGTGGAAAAAAACAATCGCGAGGTCCTCCAGCCGATTCTCGAGTGGATCAACAAGAGCGTGTCAGCGTCCGGCGCGCGCACGAGCCCGTCGAGCAAGAGGTCCGATTCGACGGCGATGAAGCTCGGCGACCAGGGATATTTCTGGGTTGGGACCGAACACAGGAAGATGCCCTACGGCACGATCATCAGCGGCCAGATGTACGTCCAGTATCTGACGCCGGCACAGGTGCGCCATCCGTACCCTGTTGTGCTCGTGCACGGCGGAAGCGGACAGATGTTGCACTACATGGGCGCCGGCGACGGGCTGGCCGGTTGGGCGCACTACTACGTGCAGGAGGGTTATCGCGTCTATCTCGTGGATCGTCCGGGACACGGCCGCGCGCCCTATCACCCGGACGCGCTCGGGCCGATCGGCCCGCTGGCCACGTACGCCGCTGTCGTCCCCGAATTCCGGCGTGCTGTGCAGGCACCGAACCGCCAGTGGGCGGGCACCGGCGACGTCGGAGATCCGCTCGTGGATCAATTCATGGCCAGTCAGAACGCGGCGCCGCAGGATCAGGTGCTGGCGCATCGACTGTGGGCGAGCCGCGGCGCCGAGCTGCTGGACAAGATCGGCCCGGCAATCATCCAGGTTCACTCGGCCGGCGGACCGTTCGGATGGATCGTCGCCAACGAGCGTCCGCAACTGGTCAAGGCGATCGTGAACGTCGAAGGCGGCGGCGCGCCGTTCGGCAACGGAACGCCTTGGGGCCTCACGGACATTCCGGTCGCTTACGATCCGCCGGTGTCGGATCCGTCGGAGCTCGCGACGCGCGATGTGACGCCGCCGCCGGGATCCCCGATGCAGCCGTACAAGCTGCAGGCGGAGCCTGCGCGGAAGCTCAAGAACCTCGCGGGCATACCGATCGTTTACATCACGGCCGAGAAGTCGGGGCGAACGCAGGGTCCGGCCGTCGTGGCGTTCCTGAAGCAGGCCGGCTGCGACGCGGAGGATCTGCAGCTGAAGGATCGCGGAATCCTCGGCAACGGCCACTTCATGATGTTCGAGAGCAACCGCCGGCAGGTGTTCGACGTCATCCGCGGGTGGATCGAACAGAGGGTTCCTGCGAAGTCGTGATGGCGAACGAGAGCCTGTCGGGTAGGCGTCACACCACGAAAAGCACGAAATACACGAAAGTGTTTCGTGCTTTTCGTGAGCCTCAGAACGCAAACCGCACCTGGACTTCGTGATGACGCAGCTCGGGGATCGGTGCGGGCTTCACCGGCGGGCAGCCGCAGACGACGCACGACTTCCAGTCAGGGAGCTTGTCGGTCTCGTAATAGCCCTCGACGTACCGCCAATCGGTCGCGACAAAGTCGCTGTACCACTGGTCGAGCGTGCTGACGCCCACAAGGTGCATCAGCTGCATGCCGAAACCGGCGGCCTCGAGCTCGTATGCGTGCAGCACCTGCATGAAGTGCCCGCGATCTTCGGTGTGTTGCAGATCGGCGAGCTTGTGCTCCAGCGACGGAGCGACCCACTGAACCGAATGGCCGAACAGGTGGAGCAGGAGGAAGCACTGCATCTCGAAGGCGACGTCGGGATCGATGACGATCCGCAGACCGTCGAAGATACCCGTTCGGGGAGGCTCGAGATCGCGGTACTCGATGACAAACCCCTGCTTGACCACGCCCGAGCACACTTTTATCCATAGATCGACGAGCTCGTCGGTCGGCCACTGCCCAACCTGTCGTGTGCCGTGGAGTTCGTGACCGGGGACACTGTCCATACGCGCCGCGAAACTGCTACCGCCTGGTGTCCGTAATCGGCGCGATCGTGACCTTGCGGTACCACACCTTTTCGTGGTCGCCCTGAAGCATGACGGGGCCGGGAGCGGTCTCTTCTGCGTCGAGCGCACCGCCGGTGATCGCCTCGATCGTCGCGTTATCCTGTACGCTCTGACCGTTCAGGAACACGGTGACCTTGTTGCCGACGAGCGTCGCCTCCATGGTCTGCCACTCGCCGACCGGCCGGCTTGCGTTCACGAGCGGCTTCTTCCACCCGTAAATTGACATGTGGGAGTGCTCGTCAGGCGGCTTGCTGTAGTCGTCGAGCACCTGCAGCTCGTAGCGCCCGCGCAGGTAGATGCCGCTGTTGCTGTGCGTGGCCAGCTTGTACTCCGCGTGGATCTTGAAGTCCTGGAATTTTTCCTTCGAGACCAGGTTGTTGGCCGGCGGCGTGTTCGTCATCGCGCCGTCGACGACGGACCAGCCGGACGGGCGGCTCTTGTTCTGAACGTCCCAGCCATCCATCGACTTGCCGTCGAACAGCTCCACCGGCTTGCCGAGCTTGTGCGCGGCGTTGGCGTCGGCGGCCGGCCATTTTGGAGGGCGCACGCCGACGAACTCGATCGTCGTGTCGCCGGCCTTCACGCTCCCCACCAGCTTGCCTGCCTGCAGGCGCGCGTGATACTCCGGCGCGGTGCCGCGTTGGGGCGCAGCCCCCTGGAAGATCAGCTCGCCGTTCTCGATCTTCGCGATCGCCAGCCTGACCGGGCTGCCGCCGCGATTGAGGAACAAGCCGGTCAACTGACCTGCCTCTTCCTTGATCTCGAGCCAGTACACGTAGGCCGAGTGTTCGCCGGTGCCGGTGATATTCCAGCGGCCGAGATATGGACTCTGGTCCGCGCCAGTCGAGATGATCCCGCCGACGATCGCGAGCGCCGCGAACACCGGGGCGTGGACAACGAGGCGACGGCCTTTCATAACGACCCCTTGTTCCCCAGCATCGTCTTTAATTGTCCGGTGTGCCGGCGGACAGGGACATGGGGCGACGCCGATTCTACCGACGGAGCCCCTGACGACAAAAGGGAAAACGGATCATGCCCTCAGCACGAAGGACAGTGTGTATGCCGTTATGGCACGCCCGATCAAGGGGCTTGACTTCAAACACGATGGGATCAAAGTAAGGCTGTGTCAGAGATCCTGTTCCTGCGTGAATGGAGAAGGACATCATGAAGCGATCGATCCTGCTGACGCTCGTCGCGCTGGCCCTGATGCGAGAGCTCGAGGTTCGCACGCAGGAACCGCCACGCGCTGTCGCGCCCGTCACCGACGCGACGCTGCGCAGGCCCGATCCCGGCGACTGGCTCTCATGGCGGCGGACTCTCGACGGCTGGGGCTACAGCCCGCTCGATCAGATCAATCGGGCCAACGTGGCGCGCCTGCGCATGGTGTGGACACGGGCACTCGGACCGGGCCAGCAGGAGGGCACGCCGCTCGTTCACGACGGCGTGATGTACGTGCCCGCCACGGGCGACGACATCCTCGCCGTCGATGCGAAGGACGGTGACGTGCTGTGGGAATACCAGCGCAAGCTGCCCGACGGCGTCCAGCCCAAGAGAAGCCGGGCGATCGCGATCTGGGGACGCACGATCATCAACGCCAGCTCCGACAATTTCATCTACGCGCTCGATGCCCGGACCGGCGCGCTGGCGTGGGAGACGCCCGTGCTCGATCCGAAGAAGCGGGCGCCGACGACCGGCGGGCCGATCGTTGCGAACGGCAAGGTCATCACCGGCCGTCAATGTCAGCCGGATGCCGGCCATGAGTCGTGCGTCATCACCGCGCACGACGCTCGAACCGGCAAAGAACTGTGGCGCACGCGGACGATTCCCAGGCCCGGCGAGCCGGGCGACGAGAGCTGGGGCGGCGTCCCCATGGAAGAGCGCTGGCACATCGGCACGTGGATGGTGCCGAGCTACGACCCGGAGTTGAACCTGATTTACATCGGCACGTCGGTCACGATCCCCGCGCCGAAGTTCACGCTCGGCGGCAACGACCGGCAGCACCTGTTTCACAACTGCACGCTGGCGCTGAACGCGGATACCGGGAAGATCGTGTGGTACTACCAGCACATCGTCGATCACTGGGATCTCGACCACCCGTTCGAGCGCCTGCTGGTCGACACCACCGTCGCACCGAACCCTCAGGATGTGCCGTGGATCAACCCGAGGATCAGGCCGGGCGAGCGGCGCAAGGTGATCACCGGCATTCCCGGCAAGACCGGCCTCGTCTACACGCTCGATCGGCAGACCGGAGAGTTTCTCTGGGCCCGGCCGACTGTCACGCAGAACGTCGTCCGCGCCATTGACGGCGCGACGGGCGCGGTAACCGTCAACCGGGATTCGCTCTTCACGGCGCTCAACGAAGAACGCTTCATCTGCCCCGGCAGCAACGGTGGGAAGAACTGGCCCGCGGGCGCGTACAGTCCACTGACGAACACCATGTACATGCCGATGCAGAACATGTGCATGACCGCCACGACGACGACCGACCGGCGCGATCCGAGCAAGGTCTACGGCATCACGATGAAGCAAGAGTTCGCGATTGGCGCCGACAAGGTGGGAACCGTGTGGGCCATCTCGGCGGAAGACGGCCGGACCGCGTGGAAGCACGAGCAGCGCGCCGGCATGCTCTCGCTCGTGGCAACCGGCGGGGGTCTTGTTTTCGGTGGCGACGTCGGCGGCCGGTTCAAGGCGTTCGATGACAAGACCGGCAAAGTGCTGTGGGAAACGATCCTCGGCTCGCCTGTCAGCGGCTATCCCGTCACGTTCGCCTCCAACGGCACGCAGTACGTCGCCGTCATCACCGGGGCGTCGCTCGTGGCGAACTCTGCCCTGCGGCTGACCCCGGAGCTCCATCCGAGCAGCGGTGCCGCGGTTTTCGTGTTTGCCCTGCCGTGATGACCGCACGAGATCCGGAGCTGGAAGGAGAGCACGCAGAGACCGCAGAGCTCAGAGAGAAGAAGGCACGCGTGTCTTTCGTGGTCCCCTGATGATCGGCGAGATCGAATCAGCGCGTGATGGCTACGGAACGGCGGGCGCGAGGATGCGGTCGAAGATCATGATCTTCTGCCACATCTTGCGCGCCAGACCATTCGTCAAGTCCTCGATCTCATTCACGGCGGACATCGTCACCGGATCGTTGAACTTCTGAACGTAGAGCGCTGCGATTTTGCTGATGAGCGCGAGCTGGTCGCTGCAGTAATCGAGGTAGCGGATCAACTCCGTCGGGTTCTGCGGCCGTTTTGCGCCAGTGTCGCCCGGCGGCAGCACACCGGCGGTCCGTTCCGGATCCTTGGTGAGCTGGTGCATGTCGATGATATGCGCCATGGAGCGCAGGACATGAATGGCCTTGAGCGCGCGGCGGCGCTTGAGCCGTGTTTCCAACGTCGAGAGGAAGAACACCGCGACACCGAGAAACACGACCTCGTTGATCGCCGCTTCAGAGCCTTGCAGAAACTCCGCGATGCTCGTGAACGTCGGCTGCCCTTTCAGGTTCAGCAAGACCTCGACAACGATGATGAGCACCACCAGGATGCCGAGCCCCGCGAATGCCCGCAGCGGAAGATGGGGCCTTGAGAGCCACTCCGACAAGCCCGCCGCCTGCTCGCTGACCGACAGAAGCGCGGACGCCAGCCCGCTCAAGCCAGATCCGGGAAAGCGCTGCGAAATGCTGTCGCGCGACTCCCGGCAGGTTTCGACAATCTTGACCGGGTCGAGGCTGCTGTACACTTCCCTGCAGCCTCAACTGGCGGTGCAGGGCGTCGGACGCCACCTGGCGCCATCCGGTTCTTTCTTGAAGTGCGTGCTCGTGATGAACGGCTGCTGCAGGTACTTGGGATCGTCGACGATGGTGGTCACCGTGAACCACTGATCGCCGTTCGGCTCGGTGTGGCGATCGTAGTATTCGGTCAGGACCGTGCCCTCACTGTAGGGCACGCCATTCTTCCGGAGATATCCAGCCTTCAGGTGCGTCGTGACGACTTTCAGCGAGCCACCCTGCGGCGTCGGCGGTCCGCCGCGTCCGGCTGCGCCGCGCCCGCCGCTCGGACCCGGATCACCGGCAGCGGCAGGGTCGTCTCCGCCCTGAGCGACGCCGCGAGTGGTGATGACACCGCGACCGCCGCCGCCGCCGCCGCGTGGCGGTCCGCCCGCGACTTCCCACGTCGCCGCCGAATAGCCCTGCCAGCCCGCTTCTCCTTCTGGCGGTTGCGACTCGCCGAAGCGCAGCAGACGGGTCTGCTGACCGGCGTCCATTTCGATCTTCAACGTATTGTCGTCCTGCCAGGTGAGGTGGACGCGGCCGGGCACGCGCATGATGTTCGCCGCACCGTACGCCTTGCACTCATTGCCGCTCGCCACATCCTTCGCCGGATCCCACGCGTCGACGACCTTGCGGCCCTCGTCGTTCAACGGCACGCTCGCGAAATCGCCTTTCGGGGGAGTGACCATCCGATAGCGCCAGTCTTCCGTGACCACGGACACCCAGTAGCCGGTGAGATCGATCGGCGCCCCCGCCCTGGCGGTCGGAGGAATCGGCGGCGGGCCGCCGCGGCCGCGCTGAGCATCGATGGCAGCCGAGGCCGTCAGGCAGAGCCCGACGACAGCGACCCATCGGGTCCGAACGACCGTGCGACGCGCGCGCCACCGCATCATTGGAACGTGCCGCTCCACTTCCATCCGTCGGACGGCCGCAGAATGCTGCGCATGCGCAGGCGGTGATCCTGGGGGTTCCGGCCCGGATTGCCCTCGACGATCACGTGATCGCCGACATGGAGCGTGTCGCGCATCACGCCCTGCTGGTTCAGTTGCAGGCCGGCGCCCCACTCGATGGCCCATCGCTGCGCCACACCGTTCTCGTCGGGCCCCTCCAGGTGCACGAAGGAATGCGGGTTGCGATAGAGGAATTGCACGAGGTTCCCTTCGACCTTCTGCACCTTGTCCTCGAAGTAGGTGGCGGCAAACGAATGGTGGGCGTGCGCGGGAGTCGCGGCGACGAACGCGGCGACCATCGTGAGTATCAGTATGCGTTGCTTCATTGACGACCCTTATTGGCCTTACTGGCTCTTGCTCTTTGCGGCGCTGAGATTGCGATACACCGCGTCGATGAACATGTCTGTCGTCCACGGTCCGGTCTTCGCGCCGTACCGGCCGTCGTAGTCCAGCGTGGGTCTGGCGGCCTTGACCTGCTCCAGCGTCTGCCCTTTCTTCACCAGGTCCTGGATGCGATCGCGAATGATCGTGACCATGTCCCGGTACTCGAGGACGTCGGCTTCATCGCAGAGACGTCCGTGTCCGGGGATCACATAGGTGCCGCCTTCCTGCTTGTCCTTGGGAATCGCGATATCGAGAATGGTGTTCAGCGCGTCGACGACCCCTTGAATGTTCCCGCCGCGCTCCAGGTCGATCACCGGATAGGTGATCGTGCCGAACAGATCGCCGGAGCTCAGGACATCGGAGCGACGGAAGAACACGAGGCTGTCGCCGTCGGTATGGGCGGCGGGCTGATGAATGATCTCGATCGCTTCGCCATTGAAGAACAGCTCTTTCTTCTTGGTGAAGTAGGTGTCGGTGGGCCAGGCCGCCGCCGGCGTCGGCGCCTGCTGACCCGTCGGCGCCGTCATCCGGTTGAGGACGTTCTCGTGCGCCAGGATCGCGGCGCCGGTGTTGGCGCCGACTCCCATGTTGCCGCCGGCGATCGTCGCACCCGACTTTGCGATCCGCGCGTTGCCGCCCACGTGATCCGCGTGAGCGTGCGTGTTGATGATGTAGCGAATCGGCTTGTCGGAGAGCGAGCGGATCGCGGCCAGGACCTTGTCGCTCATCTGCTCGAACGAAGTGTCCACGAGCAGCACGCCCTCGTCGCCCACCTGCAGCGTGATGTTCCCACCCGCGCCGACCAGCATGTACACGTTGCCCTGGACGTGCAGCACGTGCACGTCGACAGCGTCGAGATTCTGGTTCAGCTGTGCGCGCGCCGGACTCGGGCGATTCTGCGGCGCGTCGCCGCGCGCTCCAACCCCCGCGGCTCCCAGGAGAGCCGTCAGTGCCAGCGTCACCGCCACTCCCGGCCCGCGCGACCCGATTCGTTTGCCAGCAGGAGCCCGTCCGTGTCCCACCCAGACCACGAAACACACGAGAACACGAAAGGCACGACACATGATCCGCTTCGTGCTTTTCGTGGATTTCGTGCTTTGCGTGGTCATCATTTCGGGCTCGTCCCGGGCGAGGGCATCGTTTTCAGCTTCAGTATGTACTCGGGATACATCGTTTCCGCGCCACCCCTGGCGGCCTCGGGGGGAATCCCGTACTTCGCGGGGAATTCGCCGAGGAATGTGTTCGCGCCCGGCAGGTGATGCGGCACCGTGCCTTGCGGGCGATCGATTTCCACGACGGCCTGGCACGGGTAGGGAGCAATCTCCTGATGCGGATCCCAGACGAAGTTCGTCGTGCGAATGAACGGCTCCGACAGGTAGACCGGATCGTCGATGACAATGATCCAGGTCAGGTACTCGCCGTGCCGAACCAGGTGTTCAGTCACGGTGGCTTTGTCGCTTCGGGGGATGCCGTTGCGACGAATCCAGCCCGTTTTCAAATGGGTGGTCGTGATCGTCAGCATGTCGCCTTCCCACTTCCCGGTCGAGAAGCCTTGCCACGTGTGGGCGACATAGTCGGGTGGATGCGGGCGCCCATCCATATAGATCGTCCGTTCCGGCGCCTGCCACGAGATGTGAGTGTGATACGCAATCAATTGCTGCGTCGGCGTGTCGATCTCCTTCCAGATCCGCAGGTTCGCCGGCCCACGCGGCGAGTAGTCCGACGGGTGCGGTTTACACTGATGCTCGGGCAGCGTCAACAGGGCTGCGTCCCAACTGTCGCCGTGGAGCCGGGCCGCTTCATTGATCGGAAGGCCGAGGTAATCGCCGATCTCCGGACCCGGGATACGCTCGGGTTGGTCCTCGTGAAACCGGGGCGCCCATTCTCCGGAGAGGTCGGCCCCGGCGGCGCGCGGCACTTGCGCGGACACTGCAGCGCTCGCCATCGCGGTCGCCAGCGCCAGCAGGAATGCCTTCACAGATTCCAGCCTTTTTCCGGCGGAGCCGGCCTATCAGAGCGTGTTCACATGTCTCGGGCACGCTCCCGGGAAGAGACGGCATTGTACGCGACGGAATTCGCGAAGTCGATCTGATATTGTGGACGCGCGTGCGCGCGTTTCTTTACGACCAGCCCGCCACTCGCGTGATCTTCGGCGTCGGCGCCCTCGATCGTCTCGCCGAGGAAGTCGGACGTCTCGGTGCTCGCCGCGCGCTCGTCCTCGCGACGCCGGAACAGCGAAGGGACGCCGACCAGGCTGCCCGGCGTCTTGGCGACGTGGCCGTCGGCATTTATGCCGAAGCCGTGATGCATGTGCCGATCGAGACGGCGCGCGCCGCGCGCGACATCGCGCGGCGCCTCGAGGCCGATTGTTGCGTGGCGGTTGGCGGCGGCTCCACGATCGGCCTCGGCAAGGCCATTGCGCTCGAGAGCGGCGTGCCGATCGTGGCCGTGCCGACGACCTACGCCGGCTCGGAGATGACGCCGATCTACGGTCTCACCGACGGCGGCCTCAAGCGGACGGGACGCGATCGGAAGGTGCTGCCGAAAGCGGTGTTGTACGATCCCGCGCTGACCGTCACGCTGCCGCCGCACGTGTCGGGACCATCGGGCATGAATGCGATCGCGCACTGCGTGGAAGCGCTGTACGCGCCAGACGCCAATCCGATCATTTCGCTGCTGGCGGCTGAAGGCATCCGAGTCCTCGCCCGATCCCTGCCGGTCGTGGTGAAAGAACCGGCTCACCTCGATGCCCGCGCCGATGCGCTCTATGGCGCCTGGCTCGCAGGAACGGCGCTGGGAGCCACCAGCATGAGCATCCATCACAAGCTGTGTCATACGCTCGGCGGCGCGTTCAATCTGCCGCACGCCGGCGTGCATACCGTCATCCTGCCGCACGCCACGGCGTTCAATCGCGAGGCCGCACCCGAAGCGATGCGCCTGGCCGCTGACGCCCTTGGCGCCCGCGACGCCGCCCAGGGCATCTTCGATCTCGCGGTCAGTCTTGGCGCGCCGATCGCCTTGAAGGACATCGGCATGCCGGCCGACGGTCTCGATCGAGCAGCGCGACTCGCCACCGAGAACCCCTACGACAACCCGCGACCGATCGAGTACGCGGGCGTGCGTGAGTTGATCGAGCACGCGTATCACGGGACGCGTCCGGCGTAGAGGAAAACCGGTGCGAACGGTCCGCGTTCTTGCTTCAGGGATCGTGGGGCTCGTGCTGACCACGGCCTGCAGCCAACCGGCGCCGTTCAAGCCGGTGACGACCGTCAAGGAGCTGATGAAGGCGACGATCGAGCCGACCGCTGAAGTCGTGTTCGATGCGGCCGTCTGGGAGAACGGCGTGTCGGTCGGCGCGCCGAAGAACGACGAGGAGTGGAACGAGGTACGAAACAACGCCTTGACGCTGGCCGAATCCGGGAATCTCCTCATGATGGCGCCGCGCGCGCGGGACGGGCTGGGCTGGATGACGCGATCGCAGGCGCTCGTCGATGCGGGCGTCGGCGCGGCCAAAGCCGCGGAGTCCAGGAACCTGGACGACGTGTTCCTGGCTGGCGGGCAGATTTACCGGGCCTGCACGGGCTGCCACCAGCAATACATGTCCAACGTGCAGCAAGGCCCCCGTTAACGACCTGGAAGGCGAGACCACGGCGGCCTGCTCCAACGGTTTTCTGCGCGAACGCGCCGAGTCGGCGCCTCCATTGATGAATTATCCGGGCTAGCGGCCGGCAGGCGCCGCGCTCGGAGCAGCGATCGTCGCCGGATCCCAATGCTCGTCGGCTTTGCCACCCTTGATTCGCCACATATCGAACCACGTTGTCGTATAGGTCTTGTTGGAATCTCTAGGGTCGCGATTCTCGCGCGCGAAGGCGACCACGACGAGATCCCCTTCTGCGGTAACCGATGCCACCTTGGTCTTCCAGCTTCTCCGGTCCGGGATGGGCGTGGGCGCGCGGCGGCTGAAGAACTTCAGAACCGGATCGAGGCCAGAGGCGACGTTCGGGTTGTGCTGAATGTACTCTTTCGTGAGGTACTTGTCGGCGAGCTCCCAATGATTCGCTTCCAGGAGATCGCGAACGACGTGGAGCACGACCTGCTTGTTCGCATGGAGCTTGGGATCGGAGCTCGTAAACAACGATTCCGGGTCGGCGACGCCGGTCACGGGAGCCTGGGCCGTGGCTGGGGCGACGACCAGAACGGTCATGAGGACGCCGAGCAATGCCTTGTTCAATCTCATGAATCTCTCCTTCACGTGGCTCCAGTCGCCATGCGCGGCCTTTCACCGCGGCTGGTTGAAATTCTTGATGACGACGCTCACGTCGGCTGAACTGATCAAATCCGGGACGGTCCAGCCGTCGAGGTCGTATTCAGACATGCAGGCCTCGGCGAAGCCCTTGTAGCGGGCGGTGGCGCCCGAGGCGTCGGCCGCCATCAGCGTCTCGAAGCGAATGCTTTCATGGTTGCCGAAATAGTTGCGCTCGTAGAGCTCGTGACGGCCCCCGAACTCGGTGCCGATGGCGTCCCACAACAACTTGATCAACTTGACGCGCTGCTCGGCGGTATAACCACCCGAACCGCGCACGAACCGGTCCAGATACGGGCGAAGCTCCGGCACCTTGAAATCGAGCGCGCTCGACGGCAGATAGATGAGGGCGCTGGCCAGCGTGTTCTCGATGATCTCCTTGATTTTCGGATACGCGAGGCTGGCCATCACCCGATACGCCAGGCCTGAATCCAGGTTCGGCAGGACGTAGCCTTCCGTCCACGGCATCGGGGCGCGCGCCATCGCGTCGGTCAGCGCCCAGAACAGATTGCGCCAGGCCAGCACTTCGCCGACCTGCGCCTGCACGCCGCGGAAGTCCTTGGCGCCGGTGGCTTCCACCGCTTTGAGCAGCAACCCGGCGAGGAAGTCCATCTTGACGGCCAGGCGCGTGCACCCCTGGAACATGAAGCGCGGCAGGAATCCGGAGCGCGGGAAAAAGTTGTTGACCTTGTCGATGTCGCCGTAGGCGAACACGTTCTCCCAGGGTACCAGCACTTTGTCGAACACGAGGATCGAGTCGTTCTCGTCCATGCGGCTCGAGAGCGGGTAGTCGAACGGCGTGCCCATGACCTCCGCCGTCATCTCATACGAGGGGCGGCAGAACAGCTTCACTCCGGGCGCGCCCGTGGGCACGATGCAGACGAAGGCGAACGGCCTGGTCTTGATCGGCAGCGCGCCGTTATTGGCGATGAAGTTCAGGTGCGTGAGACTCGATGTCGTCGCGACGACCTTGGCGCCGCTGACGATCAGGCCCTCATCCGTCTCTTCTTCGACGTGCATGTACACGTCCTTGACCTCGTCGAGCGGCCTGTCGCGATCGACCGGCGGATTCACGATGGCGTGATTGACGAAGGCGACTTCTTCCTGAACTTTCTTGTACCACCTCCTGGCGTTCTGCTCGTACGGTTCATAGAACCCGGAGTTCGCGCCGAGCGTGGCCATGAACGCGGCCTTGTAGTCGGGGCTGCGCCCGATCCACCCGTACGACACGCGAGCCCACTCGGCGATCGCATCGCGCGCGGCGACGAGCTCGTCGGCGTTATGCGACCCCTTGAAAAACCGATGGGTGAAGCCGCCGCTGCCGGTGTCGGTCTCGGTCGTGATAATCGGTTGTCGGACGGGATCGTGGAGCGCATCGTACAACCGCGCGATCATCCGGGCCGTGTTGCGAAACGCCGGATGCGTGGTCACGTCCTTGACGCGTTGTCCGTAAATCCAGATTTCGCGGTCGTCGCGCAGGCTGTCGAGATACTCCTTGCCCGTGAACGGTCGTGTTCGCGCCGCTGCCTCTACTGTCATGGTCGCCTAGAAGTCAATCTGCGCGCTGATCTTGGCGAAACGTGGCGTGAGCACCGAGGTCGGAGCCAGCCACGCCGTCGGACCGCTGCTGACGCTCGGGCTGTAGGTCTGGTTATACGTCAGCACCGCGGCGGAATTCAGCAGGTTATAGAAGTCGACGCCGATATTGGTCCGAGCCCGGCCAATCCGGACGATCTTCGAGACCCTGAGATCGAACTCGTTGACGCGATCGCCCCAGACCTGACCGGGCGCCGCGAGATTGATCGTCACATTCGGCAGTCCGCCCGCAATCGGACGTCCGAGCAGCGGTTGGACGACGGCATTCGCCGCGATCCAGTCCGCGCGAAGCACCCCGCCCTGATCGCTTCTGAACGCGCCGGCGATTTGCACGGCGATCCTGGGAAGGATGTAGAAGCCGAGGCCCGTCACGCGCGTGACGAACCCTGGATCGGTGTGACAGAACGGATTGGTCGGACCGACCAGCGGCGCCACGCCGTTGCCGACGGCGGCAATCGTGAACTCCGGCACCTGGGCGCGAACGTCACAAATATCCTGCACCGTTTTGCCGCTGTTGATCCCGCCCTGGAACGTCAGGTCGTTTCGCGGCCTGGCGGTGACATTGATCAGCATGCCGTTGTAGTGGGCGTATTCGTTCCCGTAGTTGCCGGCATTGGTGACAAGGTTATCGGTGAGGCCGAACCTCGAGTCGACCACGTTGTAGAGACCGGAGACCGCATACCCGCCGCCGCCGGGAAGGCGGGAATCGCTGGGCGCGGTGACGCTGAACGCGGTGAAGTCCTGCGGCGCCACCGCGCGGTTGTCGGTGATGGTGAAGTTGTTCAGCCAGCGACGGAAGTAGCCGGCGTCCACGGAAACGCGGGGCAGCACTTCGTGCTGAACCGAGACGCCGAAGCCCCAGTCACTCGGACGGATCCCCCAGCCCCCGAGAATCGCCGGATCGATCGAGTTGCTGAAAACGGGCTGGCCGAAATTCACATCGCTGAGTCGCCCGCAGGAGTCGCCGCCGCCTGCCCGGAGATCCTGCGCGTTGGGGTTCAGGAGGTCGCAGTCGGGGATGAAGTTGGCATTCCCGTCGATCCACGATCGCGTGATGGGGGGCTGCCCCAGTCCGCCCGGGATGCGCGAGATCGGATTCGCAATCGAATAGTTGCCGTTGCCGTTGCTCGCAGGCTCGAGATACTTGCCGATGTTGACCTTGATTGCGGTCTTTCCGGTTCCGAACAGGTCGTACGCGAAACCCAGTCGCGGCGTGACGTCTTTGTATCCCGTGATGCCGTCCCCGCGCGGAAACGCGGTCGTGAACGCCAGATAATTCGACGGCCCGATGGTCTGCGGCGGGAACCAGCTCCACGCATGGTCGAACCGCACCGCTCCCTGCAGCGTCAGCCTTCCGCGCGTCCATTGCTCCTGCCCGTACAGGGCGTCGTAGCGAACATTCTGATGAACGTCGTACGGCAGGAAGCCTTCCGTGATCAGGTTCGGCACGCCGTTGTTCACGCGCAACTGCAGATTGAGGTCGTTGGTGGAGTTCCGGCGATCGTCGACCAGAAACCCTCCCTGGAAGCCGAACTTGATGCTATGGGCGCCGGTGACATACGACGCGGACCCACGCCAGGTGTAGGTGCCGTTCCAGTTGCTGGCCCAGTTCGCCGAGCGATAGAGAAAGCCAGGCGTCACGTTGCCGTTCGCCGGGCAGCCGGCCGTACATTGCTCCTGCATGCGAGCCAGGGCTCGCGTGGGATTGCCCGGCATTTCCATGGGCCCCCAGCGCGAGAGGTACGTGCCCATGCCGGCCTCGAGCAGCAGCCGGTTCGTCACCGGCGACGACCAGGTGATCTGCTGCGCGCGCTGCCCGAAACGCAGGTAGCCTGACGTTTCAGGCGAGGTCGTCGCGCTCAACCCGCCCAGGCCCAGCGCGCCGAGCACGGCGCTGGCGGTCGGCTGCGTGCGACACCCGCCGACGTTGTCGGAGTAGGTGGCGCCGTTGCACGGCTTCTGCTCGTCCCAGTAGAAGTTGAACTTGTTGCGAGGCGTCGCCTGCAGCGTCAGCCGGATCGTGCCGACCGTCCACGACTCGGCGCCCTGCGCCTGCCTGGTCGTATCCGGCACGTAGAGGAACTTGGCGGGGTCGCCTGCGTTCTTGTTGGGATAGATGCCGGGAATCGATCGATACGCGCCTTCATCGCGAGCGGTGAAGTAGAACCATAGTCGATCTTTCTTGATCGGACCGCCGAGCCCTCCCGTGATGTCCCACAGTTTGATCAGCGCGCCGGGCGTGCTCAATCCGGCCGTCTTCAGGGCGTCGGTGTAGTTGCTGCCGATCATCCCACTGCTCACGCCGGCGGCGAAGAACGAGCCCCTGACGGCGTTGCCGCCGGTTTTCGGCACGATGCTGAGCGTCGGTCCACCGACTTCGGCTTCGCCAAGACCGCCGGAGTTCGTGATCACGACTTCCTGAGCGTTGGCGATGTCGGCCAGATACGTCGAGACACCGCCGCCGTTCAGCGACGCGCCGGTGTTCAGGCCGTCCACCTGCATGCGTCCTTCGTTGGCGCGACCGCCGGAGCCGCCAAAGACGGTCATCTGCGGCGTCACCTGGAGGTCGGCGGTCGAGCCCGATTGTGTGACGATCGCGGGGATCAGCACGGCTGTCGCGGCCCACGACCGAGCCGACGGCACCGACGTCAGCACGTCGTTGCCGAGCGTCGTCTGCCGCCTGACGCTCTGCGTGTCCACGATCGGGCTTTCGCCGGTGACGGTCACCGTTTCCGCGATCGCGCCGACTCGGAGATCCGCGTCCACTGACGCCGTGAACGATCCCGTCAGCTCGATGCCTTCGCGTTTGAAGGTGTTGAATCCGGTCAGCGTGAACGTTACGGCATACGTTCCCGGGCGCAGATCCACGATCCGATACTGGCCCGTGCTATCTGCCACCGCGGTGCGGACCTTCTCGATCAGCACCGGGCTCGATGCTTCGACCGTCACGCCCGGGAGCACGGCGCCGGATGTGTCCTTGGCGACGCCTGTAATGGACGCCTGGGCATAGACCACCGCTGGCAGGAAGATGCAGCACGTGGACACGCCCAACACCTTCACGAAACTCCGCATGTGGCGCCTCCTGTTTCGGTC
>Ga0137409_10001851_pt1 | contig 22752 bp, 19 predicted proteins | sample CZODoug1_16funga_FD_122059 | JGI IMG/M metagenome (GOLD analysis project Ga0137409, IMG submission 122059) | Vadose zone soil fungal communities from Angelo Coast Range Reserve, California, USA - CZODoug1_16fungal (Hybrid Assembly) | ecosystem: Environmental > Terrestrial > Soil > Vadose zone...
CCGACGCCGGCCAGTACTTCGTCTGCGACATGGGCAGCGGGGCGCGCGCGTTCGGACTGATCAATGTCGACGGAGGCAACGCGGGCGACGGCCTCACACCAGCCGGCGTGTCCGCGCTCAGGGCGTCGGTCGAAGCGGGTCAGGTGTCGGCGTTGTACGTGTTCGATCCGGGACCGGACGAATCGCTGGGCGACCCTGGCGTCATCGACTGGATTGTGAACGCACGGGCCAAAGGCACACTGCCCCTCCTCATTGTGCAGGGCGTGCTCCTGACACGGCTGGCCCGGGCGGCAGATTTCGTACTGGCGGGCGCATCCTACGTCGAGAAGGACGCGCCCCGGCAGGGTGGCGGCGCCCTCGATCACGGAGAGGAGAGCCTCGGAGTTCTTCAGGTGAATGGAGGGGTCGGCGGTGTAGTCGCGGTATCCGTAGACCGCGTTGTCGTCGCCCCGGAAATATGTCGCGCCGTAGAAGTGATCAAGGTCCTGAAGATCGCGGGCGCCGTCGACGAAGACGAGCTCGCACCGGCCGCACCGGACGATCCTGAACCCGTTCGTGGCCACGATCAGGGTGGCGGAAGCGGGACCACAGAGCACGCACGTGGAAAGGTCTCCCATGCCCGGCGGCAGTCTGGGCAAGATCCGTGAGCCTGTCAACGCCTGATGTAAAATGCCACGAATGGGCCATGACTGAACCGTTCGTCGCATCCGGCCGTCGGCGCCTGCTCCTCGCGCTCGTGCTTCTCCTCATCACCGCCCTCTACCTCGTCCAGGCCGTGCACTACGCCCGCGTCCTCGTGCCCGTGCACGACGGCGTGCAGTACCTCATGGTCGGGGCCATGGCGGTCCGGGGAGAGCTGGGCGTCTACGACGATCGGCTCGTGGGCAACCGGTTGCCGCTGCCCTTCTACGTTCTCGGCCTGACCCAGATCCTCGCGGGCGGGCCCAGCCTGTACGCCGCCCGGGCCCTGAACGTCGCCTTCGGCGCGCTGATCCTGCTCCTGACTGCCGGGCTCGCCCGGCGGCTCGCGGGCGACGGGGCGGCGATTCTCGCCGCGCTCTTCCTCGCCACCCAGGGCGTGGTGGTCGCGTACTACTCGTACGAGAGCTATCCAGCCTTCGCGTCCTTCTGTCTCATCGGCGCCCTCTACGTCTTCGTGGCCGACGCGTCCCCGGCTCGCCGCGTGATCGGGCTGGGCCTGATCGGCCTGCTCTTCTTCGTCCGCTCGAATCTCTGGCCCGTGGTGCCCTTCATGCTCGCCTACGCGCTCTGGTCGGCGCGGACGAAATCCATGCGGGCCCTCCTCGTGGCCGTGGTCGCCGTTCCGCCGCTCGTGTTCCTGGCGTGGAACTCCGCGCACCTCAAGATCCTCGCCTATGTCCCGGTGCTCCGGCGCCTCGTCGCTCCCCTCGGCTACGTGTCGGCCTTGACGCTGGACGACCGCCAAGCGCTCGCCCTCGGGTCGCAGCTCTACGAGGTCCTCCGGGTGGTCCGGCGGTACGAGTTCTGGGCCCTCGCCGGCGCGCTCCTCATCGGGGTCGGATGCTGGCGGCGGCTGGCCGGGCGCCCGACGGGCTTCCCGCACGGATGGGCGGGCGCCCAGGTCAGGATGCTCACCGCTCTCCTCGCCGCCTCGGTAGGGGCGCTCTTCGTGATGTACTACTGGAATTTCCACTGGGTCGGTCTGTACTTTCTCCCCTACGCGCCCCTGACCGCGCTGCTGCTCGGAGTCGGATGGGCGGGTCTTCTCCGCACGGCCCGCCCGGAGGGGTGGCCTCGTCGCCTGCTCCTCGTCGCGCTCGTCGGAGTCCTCCTCCCTCCGCTCTATTTCGCGCGCAACCCGCTCCTGCCCACCGGCGACCTCGCGAAGAAGGACCCGGTGGGATCGGCCTATGCGGCGGCGGCGCACATCCGGGCCCTGGTGCCGCCGCACGCTCGCGTGTTCTTCTACGGTCTCAACGAGATCTACTACCTCTCGGGCCGGCCGATCACCTACCTGCAGCAGATGTACATCCCGTACCAGTTCGTGCGCGTGCCGACCGAGGACTGGATCGTGCGACGCTCCGGCTTCGTCACGGCCACCCAGATGCGCGACTGGCTCTCGAGCGGCGCGGACTACGCGGTCATCGACTCGACCTTCGTGGAGGCCATGAGGCCCCAGTTCGTGGCCGAGGAGCGCGAGATGCTCGCCCTCCTCGATCGCTACTTCGAGCCGATCGGCTCCGTGACCGAGTTCCCCTTGAGAAGCCTTATCGTGTACCGGCGCAAAGGCGCCCCGGCTGGGTCGCAGGCGCCCTCCTGAGCAGATACCCTCGAATTTGCCCAAGTCCCTGAAAGTCCGTATGATTAAGGACCTCCACATGGCGGAGCTGCCTCGGTGAACCCCAATATGGTGACCGGCCCAAGGGCTTCGCTCCGCGAGGCACTCGAGGCGATCACCAAGAACGGCCGGCAGGCCGTTCTCGTGGCCGACGCCGAGGGCGTCCTCGCCGGCATGGTCACCGACGGCGATCTGCGCCGCGCCATCCTGCGAGGCGTGCCCCTCGACGGCGTCGTCGCCGACATCATGAACCCGACGCCTGTGACCGCCTTGCCCGGTCTCGGTCGCGCGGCCGCCGTCGAGCTGATGCTCGCCCGCGGCATCCGCCACCTGCCCCTCGTGGACCCGGGCCGGCGGCTCGTCGACCTGCTCTTCCTCGAGGAGCAGATCGCCGCGCCGCCCCTGCCCACTCCCGCCGTGATCATGGCGGGCGGGGAAGGGCGGCGACTCCGGCCGCTCACGGAGTCCACGCCCAAGCCCCTCGTTCTCGTGGGCGGCCGGCCCCTCGTCGAGATCATGATCGAGCGCTTGCGCCAGTCGGGGATCACCGACATCACCGTCGCGCTCCACCACAAGTCGGAGATGATCCGGGAGCGGCTCGGCGACGGCGCCCGGCTCGGCGTTCGCATCGGCTACGCCCTCGAGCCCGAGCCGCTGGGGACGATGGGTGCCCTTCTCCTCCTCCGCGAGCGGCTGCGCCAGCCCTTCTTCGTGGTCAATGCCGATGTGCTGACCAGGTGCGACTTTCGCGCGATGTGGGACTTTCACCGGCGGCAGGGACGAGCGGCCATGACCGTCGGCGTGTCCACCCATCAGGTCGACATCCCGTATGGCGAGTTCACCCTCCACGGCGAGCGCGTGACCCGCGTCGAGGAGAAGCCGCGCAAGGAGTTCCCCGTCAATGCCGGCATCTATCTCCTCGATCCCTCGGCCGTCGAGCTGATCCCGGCGGGCGAGTACTTCGACGCCACGGACATGATCCGGGCGCTCCTCGATCGGGAGCGTGTGGTGGCGGCGTACCTGATCCGCGAGTACTGGCTGGACGTCGGCCGCCTCCCCGATCTGGAGAAGGCCAATCGTGACGTGGCCGAGGGCCTGCTCGATTGATTTTCGAGCGCTCCGTAGATCCCGCAGGCGTGGCGGTTCGAGCTGAGCGGCACGGACGCGAGGCGAGGGCTGAATTGATCCGTGGCGAGGCGAGTGCTTAATATGGCCATGAGCACGGTCGGGGTGGTGGGACTGGGCTACGTGGGGCTCACGCTGGCGGTGACGCTGGCCCGCAAGGGCTTCACCGTGCACGGCGTGGACACCTCGCCCGCCGTGCTCGACGCGCTCGGCCAGGGCCGGCCGCACCTCTACGAGCCCGGGCTCGACGAGGGCCTCGGCACGTTTCTGGGTGATCGTCTCCACGTCACATCATCCCTGCCCGCGCGCGGGGTCGAGGCCGCCATCATCTGCGTCTCCACGCCGGTCAATCCGGAGACGCGCGGGCCCGAGCTCGGCAATCTGCGGGCCGCCGCGCGCCACGTGGCTGAGCGCTGCGCGCCCGACACGCTCGTGATCGTGCGCAGCACGGTGCCCGTGGGCGGGACCCGCGCCGTGGTCCTGCCTGAGCTGCTCTCGGCCTGGGGACGCGCGAGCCTGGCCTTCGCGCCGGAGCGGACCATCCAGGGACAGGCGCTGCGCGAGCTCGAGGAGCTGCCGCAGGTGGTGGGCGGCCTCGATCCCGAGAGCGGGCGCGCGGCCGCGAAGCTCTTCGAGCGGGTGACCCGCCGCGTGGTCTCCGTCTCCTCGCTGGAGGCGGCGGAGCTGGTCAAGCTCGCGAACAATTGCCACACGGACCTGATCTACTCCTACGGCAACGAGATCGCCCTCGTGGCCGAGCGGTGGGGGCTCGATCCTCTCGAAGTCATCCGCGCCTCCAATCTCGACTACCCGCGCCCGGACCTCGCCAAGCCCGGCTTCGTGGGCGGGGCGTGCCTGTCCAAGGATCCGTACATCTTGATCAGCGCCTCGCGGGCGACGGGCTACACGCCGTGGCTGGTCGGGCAGGCGCGCGGGCTCAACGAGCACCTGCCGGGCCACGTCGCCGAGCGGCTCGTGGCCATGATCCGGTCCGCGCGCGGCAGCGTGGAGGGCGCGCGGCTCTCCGTGCTCGGCTGGGCCTACAAGGGCTGGCCGCCCACGGACGACATGCGCGGCGCGCCCATCGTGCCCATGCTCCCCCTCTTCCGCGCGGCCGGGCTCTCCCTTCGCGGTCACGACCACCTCGTGGGAGCGGACATCATCCGCAGCCTCGGCGCCGAGCCCGTCACCGCGGAGGCGGCCTTCGACGGCGCGGACGCGGTGCTCGTGGTCACCAACCATCCCGAGTACGCCAAGCTCGACCTGGGCCGGCTCCTGCCGCGCCTGCGCCGGCCCGCCGTCCTCTACGACGCCTGGCGCATCCTCGACGAGGAGACCGTCCGCGGGGCGGGGGTGCGCTATGCGGGGATCGGCTATGGCTAGGACGCTGATCCTGGGCGGAGCGGGGTTCATCGGCTACCACCTGGCCGCGCGCCTCGCCGCCGAGGGCCACGTGCTCACCCTCGTCGACGACTTCTCGCGCGGCCGCCGGGACGGAGAGATCGAAGCCCTCTGCGCGCGGCCGGGCGTGACCCTGGTCCAGGCCGACCTCACCCGCGAGGACGCGCTCCGGGAGATGCCCGCGGGGTGGGACTCCGTCTACATGCTGGCGGCCGTGGTCGGCGTGCGCAACGTCGAGACCGACCCCGCGCGGGTGATCCGCACCAACACACTCGCCCTCATGCGCCTGCTCGACTGGCTCACGCGCGAGGCCGGCATGCTCTTCTTCGCCTCGACCAGCGAGACCTATGCGGGCGGCGTGTCGGCGGGCACGGTGGCGGTGCCCACGCCCGAGGACGTGCCGCTCTCCGTGCCCGACGTGGCCGCGCCCCGCTTCGCCTACGCGGCGAGCAAGATCCTGGGGGAGGCGGCGGTGATCCACACCGCCCGCGCCCGCGCGCTTCCGTCCGTCATCGGGCGCTTCCACAACGTGTACGGGCCGCGCATGGGCGCCGATCATGTCATCCCGGAGCTGGCGCTCCGCGCGCTCCGCCGCGAGGACCCCTTCCGCGTCTATGGCACCGATCAGCGCCGCGCCTTCTGCCACGTCTCGGACGCCGTGGAGGCCATGGTCAGGCTCATGGCCACGCCGGCGGCCTCGGGCCGGGTCGTGAACATCGGCAATGACACCGAGGAGACCCGGATCGAGGATCTGGCGGGCCTCGTGCTGAGAGAGGCGGGATTCGCGCCGCGACTCGAGCGGGTGGCCGCGCCCGCGGGGTCGGTCGCCCGGCGCTGTCCCGACATCGGGCGCCTTCGCGAGCTCACGGGCTTCGTGCCCAAGGTCTCCCTCGAAGCGGGCGTGCGCGAGACCTTCGCCTGGTATCGCCTGCGCCACGAATCGGAAGCGAGGTCGCGGTGAGCGGGCCCGGGCGCGGCATCCCCAACGCCGTCCCCTGTCTCGCCGGCAACGAGTGGAAGTACGTCAAGGAATGCCTCGACACCAACTGGGTGTCCTCGGCCGGGCCCTTCGTGGGTCGCTTCGAGCGCGAGGTGGCGGCGCACGTGGGCGTGCCCCACGCCGTGGCCACCGTCAACGGCACGGCCGCGCTTCACGTGGCGCTCCTCGCCGCGGGGGTCAAGCCGGGCGATCTCGTGCTCGTGCCCGCCCTCACCTTCATGGCCACGGGCAATGCCGTCGCCTACTGCGGCGCCGACCCCGTCTTCCTCGACTCGGAGGAGGCATCGTGGGGGCTCGACGCGGAGAAGACGGCCGACTTCCTCTCGCGCGAGTGCCTGGTCAAGGCGGGCCACGTCGTGCATCGCGCCACGGGACGCATCGTCCGCGCGCTCCTGCCCGTGGATCTGTACGGGCACCCGTGCGACCTCGACGCGATTCTCGAGATCGCGGAGCGCCATCCTCTCGCCGTGGTCGAGGATGCCGCGGAGGCGCTCGGCGCCCGCTACCGGGGACGCGCCGTGGGCGGCGACGGCCTCGTGAGCTGCCTGTCCTTCAACGGCAACAAGATCATCACGACGGGCGGGGGGGGCATGGTGCTGACGCGGGATCCCGGGGTGGCGGCCCGCGTCCGGTCCCTGACCACGCAGGCGCGGGGCGATGCCCTCGAGTTCGTCCACGACGAGATCGGCTTCAACTACCGCCTGACCAACATCCAGGCGGCGCTGGGCGTCGCCCAGCTCGAGCAGCTCGACGCCTTCATCGAGGCCAAGCGCGCCACCGCCGCCCACTATCGCGAGCTCCTGGGCGGTGTGCCGGGCCTCACGATCTTCACGGAAGCCCCCTGGGCGCGCTCGACCTACTGGATGCCCTCGGTCCTTCTCGACGAGCGACGCGGGCCCGACGTGCGGGCGCTCCTGCGCCGGCTGAATGCCGCGGGCATCGGCGCGCGTCCGCTCTGGCGCCCCCTCAATCTGCAGCCGGCGTTCAAGTCCGCCCTGACCTACCGGGTCGAGGTCGCCACGCGGCTCTACGACCGGGGACTGTCCCTGCCGTGCTCGGTCGGCATCACGCCGGAAGAGCGCGGGCTCGTCGCCGAGGCGCTCGTCTCCGCGCTCGAGCCGTGAAGGCGGGAGCGCCCGCCGTGACGGTGGCGCGAGGAGCGGGAGACGTCGAGGCCTGGCCGGAGGCGGTGCGGCGGCGGCTCGCCGAGTACTACACCCGCTACTATCGGGACACCCTCGGCGTCCCCGGCTGGCAGGATCTCGTGGCCGTCCGACTCGGAGAGGAAGCTCTCGAGACCCGCCATCTCTCCCGGCTGGAATCGGCGATCGGACGGAGGGTGGCGGGTCTCCGGCTCCTCAACGTGGGCTGCGGCACCGGAGGCTTCACCATGGTCGCCCGGCGCGCCGGCGCGAGCGCGGTGGGCGTCGATGCCGAGCCGGCCGCCGTCGAGATATGCCGGCTCAAAGCCGACGCCGAGAAGGGCGGACCGATCTGCCTCCTCGGCGCCGCCGAGGCCCTGCCCTTTCCCGACGCGTCCTTCGACGTCGTGTACTGCTTCTCCACGCTCGAGCACGTCGAGAGCGTGCCCGCCACCGTGCGCGAGATGCTCCGGGTCGCGCGCCCGGGCGGGGCCGTGTACATCCACGCCCCCAGCGCGCTCGCGTGCTACGAGGGGCACTACAAGCTCTTCTGGGTGCCGCGCATGCCGAAAGTGCTCGCGCGCTGGTATCTCCGGGCGCGCGGGCGTCCCACGGGCTTCGTGAACACGCTGACCCCCCTCCTGCCGCGGCGGCTCGAGTCGCTCGTGCGCGAGGCGGGCGCCCGGCAGGTGACGAGGCTCGAGCCCGCCGACACGCGACTGCCCGAGACGGGCAGCCCGCTCTGGCCGCTCGTGCAGGCCTACTACCGGCTCTTCGGCATCGCGCCCCACATCGAGCTCCTGGCCCGCAAGTGACCGGGCCGGCGGTGGCGCTGCGCATGGACGATGTCGGTGCCGCCTCCAAGCGGAACGAGGTCTATGGGATCACCCGCCTCGAGCTGGGTGGCCTGCGGGTACCGTTTCCCGGCAATCTCCTCTTCTTCAAGTACCTGCCGCCCATCAAGCGATGGGGGCCCTATCGCGAGCTCCGCGGGCGGGACTGGGAAGCCGTGCTCGATTGGCTCGAGCGCCACCGCTCGCGCCTGACCGTCGGCGTGACCGCGGGCTGGGTCGAGGACGACGGCTCGATCACCCCGTATCCGCGCAAGTTTCCCGAGGCGAGCCGCGTGGTCCGCCTCGGGGTGGACCGCGGGCTCCTCGAGGTCGCCAACCATGGCTACACTCACTGCGTGCTGGAGCGCGGACGGTTTCGGCCTCGCGTCTTCTCCGGCAATCGCGCCGAGCACCGGGAGTTCTACGACTGGCTGCCCGAATCCGTTCATCGCGAGCACGTCAGGATCTCCCAGGAGATCCTGCAAGATTTTCTCGGCCGCAAGATCGAGACCCTCGTTCCTCCCGGCAACGTGCTCTCGCGCAAGACCTTGGCGGCCGCCGCGGAGGCAGGCCTGCGCTATGTCTCGTGCCTGGGGGCCCAGGCGTGGGCTCCCGCCGACGGGCTCGTGCTCGTCGACGATCGCCGGGTGCGCGCGTTCCACGACCGCGACATCGTGCGGGGAGGGATCCGGTGGCTGGAGGGCCTCCGGGTCGGCGCGCCTTCCGGCGGCTACGTGACGGTGCGCGAGGTGGCCGGGGCGTGAAGGTCTGTCTCGCCAACGAGTATTTCCCGCCGCACGCCCCGGGCGGGACGGAATGGAGCACGCAGGCGCTCGCCGCTGCCCTCGCCAGGCGCGGGGCGCGGGTGATCGTCGCCACCCCCAACTACGGAGCGGCTCCCGTCGAGGAGAGTGCGGGCTTCGTCATCCGGCGCTTCTCCTTCCCGTTCAAGCGCCCGCCGGGCCGCACCGTGCTGCCCCAGCGCATGCTGCAGAGCCCGCTCTTCGCGCTCTGGGCCGGACTTCAGCTCGCGCGCCTCGTCCGCCGCGAGGGCGCCGATGTCCTCCATGCCCAGAACAAGCACATGCTGGTCCCGTCTCTCATCGCGCGCTGGCTGACCCGGGTGCCGGTCCTGCTGACCATCCGGGACGGCAGCCTCATCGATCCGTCGCCCATGTGCCTGCATCACGGCGATCGGCGACCGGACGACTGCGGGGTTCGAAAGCTGTGGGGCGAATGCTCGGTCGAGTACTTCGATCTCTACATGCGGGGCCGCCGCTCGCGGCTCATCACCAAGCTCGCCTTCCTCGCGGGCTGGCTCGATGCCTGCGTCAAGCAGCGCTTCCTCCGTCGCGTCGACGCCGTGGTCGGGGTCAGCGATGGCATTCTCGGGATCTACAGCCGATCGGGCCTTCTCGACGGCGTCCGGCGCCTGCGGACCGTGTACACGATCCCGCCTCCCACGGTGCCCGCCACCCCGGAGGAGGCCGCGGACGTCCGGCGCGCCTATGGCCTCGACGGCCGGCGCGTGGTGCTCTACGTGGGCAAGTTCTCTCCCGGCAAGGGGACGGGCGACCTGGTGGAGGCCGCGCCGCGCATCCTGAAATCGGTCCCCGACGCCGTCTTCGTCTTCGTGGGCGACGGCGTGACTCCGCTGCCCGACGCGCCCTGGGTGCGGCGGCTCGGGCCCCTCCCCAACGCCGAGGTGCTCGCCCTCTACGCCGCCGCCGACGTGGTCGTCGTCCCTTCCATCGTCCCCGATTCGCTGAGCCGGGTCATCCTCGAGGCCATGAGCGCGGGACGCGCGGTGGTGGGGACGCGCGTCGGAGGGACTCCGGAGCTCGTGGTCGACGGCGTCACCGGGCTCCTCGTCAGGCCGCACAATCCCGCCGAGCTCGCGCGGGCGGTGGAGAGGCTGCTCCTGGACGAACCGCTGCGCCAAGCGCTGGGAGCCGCCGCGCGCAAGCGGGTGGAATCGCACTTCGACCCCGAGACCAGCCTCGACCGGCTCCTCGCCCTCTACGACGAGGTGCGGGCCCGGTGAGGGGACCGCGCCTCGGGACCTCCTATCGGCGCGCGCTCCTCGACGCCGAGCTGGCGAGGCTGGCCCCCGACCTCACGGGCATCGTGCTGGACGTTGGCGGCAAGCGGGTGCCTCGCGGGAGCTTCCGACGTCAAGAGGAGCGCGCGCGACGCTGGATTCTCCTCAACATGGATGCGGCCGAGCGGCCCGACGTGATCGCCAACGCCGAGACCCTGCCTCTCCGGTGCGGGTGCGTCGACCGTATCGTGTGCACCGAGGTCATCCAGTACGTGGACCGGTACGAGGACATGCTCGAGGAGTTCGCCCGTGTGCTCGTGCCCGGCGGACGCATCGTGCTGTCCGCCCCGCTCCTGCACCGGCCGGATCACCCGCTGGACCGCCACCGCTTCTCCGCGGCGCGGCTGGGCGAGCTTCTCGACCGGGACGGGCTCCGCGTCGAGGCGGTCAGCCAGCAGGGCCGCTTCTTCACCAGCCTCGCTCACATGCTTCGCCAGGCCACGGCCCAGGTCGGCTCGCGTCCGCTGCGCGCCCTCGCCGCGCTTCCCGTGCTGCCTCTGGGGGCGCTCCTCCTCGCCATGGACCGGCTGCCCGGGGTCGCCCGCTCGCCCTTCCTGTCGAGCTATGCCACCGGCTATCTCGTGACGGCGCGCAAGCCATGAACGTAGGCGACATGCGCATCTGCTCGCCCCATTGCGGCGTCGCGCCGGAGACGACCTCGGGGGGCGAGACCTACGAGCGCGAGCTCCTGGCCAGGCTCGGCCGGGCGGGGGTGGACGTCGATCTCATCCTGGCCCGCGGCAAGCCGCATCCCGAGGGCGTGCCCCACTGGACCGTCCACCGCTTTCCCATTCGCCGGGGACTGCGGTGGTACGTGGCGCCGCTCATCGTGCCCTCGGCCATCAAGCGCGTCTGGGACGAGCGCCCCTTCGACCTCCTGCGCGTGCACTCGCTCCGCTACATCGGGCCGAGCGCCCTCATCGCCCGGCGCCGCTTCAACTTGAACGTCCCGGTGGTCTCGCACCACCACCACCTCGATCCGAGCCCACTGAACCGGTTCATCGAGAAGCGGGTGGTGGAGGCCTCCGATCGCGTGGTGGTGGGAAGCGAGTTCGGCCGCCGCCAGCTCGCGGCCGAGCTCGGGGTCCGCACCGATCACGTCTCCGTCGTCTACTACGGCGTCGATCCCGCCCTCGTCTCCGGGCCGCCCCCGTCTGACCTGCTCGACCGCTATCGCCTCCGCGGCCATTCCGTCGTGCTCTTCCTGGGCGGGCTCAAGCCTCGCAAGAATCTCTTCCTGCTCCTGGACGTCTGGGCACCGGTCGCCGCCCGGGAGCCCGAGGCGCGGCTCGTCATCGCGGGCGGCGGCCCCCTGCGCGCCGATCTCGAGCGCCATGCCCGGCGGCTCGGCCTCGAGGGCCGGGTGGTCTTCACGGGCTATGTCCCGGAGGCCGAGAAGGCCGCGCATTTCCGCCTCGCGGATGTGTTCCTGTTTCCCTCGGCCATGGAGGGCTTCGGATTCAGCGTGGCCGAGGCGATGTCCGCCGGCGTGCCCGTGGTCGCCTCCGACCGCGGGTCCATTCCCGAGCTGGTGGCCGAGGGCCAGAGCGGCTTCGTCTGCGACCCTGCGGTGCCCGACCGCTTCGTGGAGCGGCTGCTCCTCTTGCTGGGCGACGCCGCCCTCCGGGAAAAGTTCGGCGCCGCCGCGCGCGAGCGTGCCGATCGCCTCTTTCGCTGGGAGGCCTGCGTCGACGGCACGCGCCGCGTGTACGAAGAGACGCTCTCGGCCTGGCGGCGCCGCGACACGCGGCGCGCGCCATGAATCCCCTCGGCCGCCTGACCGTGCGCGCGGTGGACGTGGTGAATCGCCGCGGCAAGGCCCTCGGGGTCCGCCTCGTGCGCTGGACGGGCAAGCGGCCCTATGCCATCCATCCCAAGCATCTCGTCGATCATCCCTGGCACGACTGGTACCTGCCGTATCTCTCGTCGAGCGACCGGGTCCTCGACGTCGGTTGCGCCAACGGCGCGCACCTGTCGAGGGCGGCCACCCGGTGCCGGGCCATCGTCGGCTTCGACTACGATCTCGCCCAGCTGCCCATCGCCGCGCGCACCATCCGGGAGCACGGGCTCGCCAACGCGCGCATCTTCGCCTGGGACATCACGGGCGTCTTTCCGTTTCCCTCCCGCTCGTTCGACGCCTCGCTCTTCCTGGACGTGATCGAGCACCTCGTTCCGCGGCTCGACGTCCTGCGGGAGATTCATCGGGTCCTCACCGACGACGGGCGGCTCCTCGTCTCGGGTCCCAATCGAGAGACGCGCTGGCGCCAGACCCTGCGCGATGCCGGGCTCTTCTCGTACTCCGATCCAGACCACAAGGTCGAGTACACGCGGGAGGAGTTCCTGGCCGAGCTGGCCGCGGCCGGCTTCGAGCCGGACGGGCCGGTCATGCCCGTGGTCCTCGACACGCCGTGGGCGGGAGCCATCGACGCTCTGGGCGGGCTTTCCCTCGGCCTCTACGAGAGGCTCAGTCGCTGGAAGCGGGAGGCGGCGGTGCGCCGCCCCGAAGAGAGCACGGGCTTCCGGGTGGTGGCGAGGAAGCGGCGCGCATGACCATCGGGTTCCTCCCGGCCCTGGGGAGCGGGATCCGCGCCCTCGCCGAGACCGGCCAGCTCTCGCGTCTCCTCGACGGCTACATGAGACCGTATGCCGATGCCTTCGGCGAGGTGCTCTACTTCAGCTATCTTCGCGAGTCCCTCGAAGAGTTCACGAGCGATCCTGCGCTCCTCAAGCGCGTGCGCGTGATTGCACTTCCGCAGGCCATGAGCCGCGGGCGACGGGCCCTGACCATGGCGACGGCGCACGCGGAAGAGTTCCGCCGCTGCCGGGCCCTGCGCGTCTTTCAGATCACGGGGACCATTCCGGCCCGGAGAGCCACGAAGCGTTTTGGGATCCCCTACGTGACGACCTATGGCTTCTGGTACGCGCAGCTCTCCGCTCCCGGGCTCAGGGGGCGCCTCCAGCGCCCGCTCAAGGCGTGGGTCGAGAAGCGCGGTCTGCGCGACGCGGCCGCGGTCATCGCGACGACCGAGGAGCTCCGTTCCATGGCCTCGCGCTTCTCCTCGCGCGTCGAGCTGATCCCGAACGGCGTGGACACCCAGCTCTTCGTTCCCGCCGGCACGGCGCCTCGCTCGGGCCCTCCGCGCGTTCTCTACGTCGGCCGGCTGTCGCCGGAGAAGAACCTCGAGACCATCGTCCACGCCACCTCCTCGCTGGGGGCCGGCGCCACCGCGACCATGATCGGCGCCGGAGCGCTGCGCGCCGATCTCGAGGCTCTGGCGCGGGCGCGCAAGGTCGAGATCAGGTTCCCGGGAGTCGTCGAGCAGGCCAAGCTGCCCGCGGTCTACGGCTCCGCGGACGTCTTCGTCCTTGCCTCGTTCACGGAGGGACATCCCAAGGCCCTTCTCGAGGCCATGGCCTGCGGGGTGCCGTGTGTCGCCTCGGACTGCGCGGGCAATCGATCGCTCATCACCGATGGCGAGACGGGACTCCTCTTCGACGCGCGCCGGCCTGACGAGCTGGCGGAGCGCCTGCGCCGGGTCTTCGACGATCCCGCCCTCGCGGCGAGGCTCGGCAAGGCCGGCCGGGCCCTCGTCGCCGAGCGCTACGACCTGGGCACGCTCGTGCGGCGCGAGCTCGAGCTCGTGCGCTCGGTGGCGAGGCGCTGAGGGCCGGCCGTGCCGCTCGCCTACTACTCGCGCGCCGCCACCGCCCAGTTCTGGTCCGAGCACTGGGGCGGACATTCCGTGGAGGAGCTCCTCCGCGTGGCGCAGACCTCGCCGCTGACCTCGCTGCTCGAGCGGTACCTGCCGCGCGAGGGCTCGATCCTCGAGGCGGGCTGCGGGCTGGGGCAGTACGTCCTGCTGCTTCGCAAGCGCGGCTACCAGGCCGTGGGCGCCGACTGGAGCGCGGAGGCGGTGGCGGAAGGATGCCGCGCGGGCGCGCCGCTCGCCGTGATGGATCTCCGCCGCCTCGGAGTGCGCGCCGGGCTCCTCGCCGGCTATCTGTCTCTGGGTGTCGTCGAGCACGATCCGGAAGGGCCCCAGGCCATCCTCACGGAGGCCGCGCGCGTGCTGACACCCGGGGGGACCGTCCTCGTGTCGGTGCCGTACTGGAATGGCCTGCGCAGGCTGGCCGGGCCCGCCCTCGCCTGGCGCAATCGCCGGGTGCGCGCCACGGGCGGCCAGTTCTACCAGTTCGCTTTCACTCGCGCCGAGCTGGGCGCGCTCCTCGACGCCCACGGCTTCTCCGTCCGCGCGTTCCACGCCTATGATCCCGCGCGCATCCTGCGGACCGCCCTCATGCGCTTGGTGACCGATCGCGGCAGGGGCGAAGCGAGCATCCCGGCGCCCGGCGCGGATTCCGCGCGGGGGGCCGCGTCCCGGGCCCTTCGCGCTCTCCTCTACAGCGGCCCCGGGCTCAGGTTTTTCGGGCACATGCTGCTCGCAGTTGGGATAAGGCGGTGAGCCGGGCACCTTCGTGTACGATTTGAGAATGAGTAACGGGGGCCGTTCGAGCTTCTGGGCGACGCGCCGCGTGCTCGTGACGGGCGGCGCCGGCTTCTTCGGTTCCTTCATCGTGGAGCGCCTGCGGGCCGGCGGCGCGGGCGAGGTGGTGGTGCCGCGGAGCCGGGACTACGACCTTGTCGACGGCGCGGCGGTACGGCGCCTCTATGCCGACGCGCGGCCGCACCTCGTGATCCATCTCGCGGCGACCGTGGGCGGCATCGGCGCCAACCAGCGGCACCCGGGCCAGTTCTTCTACAAGAACCTCATGATGGGCGCGCAGATGATGGAAGAGGGACGGCGCCAAGGCGTCGAGAAGTTCGTGGCCGTGGGCACCGTCTGCTCCTACCCCAAGCACACGCCCGTGCCCTTCAGCGAAGACGACCTCTGGAAGGGCTATCCGGAGGAGACCAACGCCCCCTACGGCCTCGCCAAGAAGATGCTGATCGTCCAGTCGCAGGCCTACCGGGAAGAGTACGGCTTCAACGCCATCAACCTGCTGCCCACGAATCTCTACGGTCCCCGGGACAATTTCGACCTCGAGACCTCCCACGTCATCCCCGCCCTGATCCGCAAGTGCCTCGAGGCCAAGCGCGCGCACGCGCCTGCGGTCACCTGCTGGGGAACGGGGAAGCCGTCGCGCGACTTCCTCTACGTGGAGGACGCCGCGGAGGCCGTGCTCCTGGCCGCCGAGCGCCATACGGACAGCGGGCCCGTCAATCTTGGCTCGGGCTCGGAAATCTCCATGCGCGACCTCGCCGAGCTCGTCCGCAAGGCCACGGGCTATCCCGGCGACCTCGTGTGGGACGCCAGCCGCCCCGATGGCCAGCCTCGCCGCTGTCTCGACACGAGCCGCGCCGAGCGGGCCTTCGGGTTCCGCGCGCGGACCCCCTTCGAGGTCGGCCTCAAGCGCACCGTGGAGTGGTACCTGTCCGACCATGCCGAGCGCTGAGCCGCTCGCCCCGGAGCGCTGGGTTCGGGCCATCCGAAGCGAGCGGCCGCCGGCCGCGCTGGACGAGTACCTGCCCGCCTTCGAGGCGTTCTTCGACCATCATGCCGGCGAGGTCGAGGCCTGGCGAAAGCGGAACTCGGGCTATCACCGCGCCGTGGCCTCGCTTGCGCGCTTCTACATTCCGCGCGGGGCCCGCGTCCTCGAGGTCGGCTGCGGCACCGGCGACCTCTTGGCATCCCTCGAGCCCAGCGTGGGCGTGGGCGTCGATCTCTCGGGCGAGATGGTCCGGCGGGCCGCCGCCCGCCACCCGCGTCTGTCCTTCCACTGGATGCCCGCGGAGCGGCTCTCGCTGCCCGGCCAGACGTTCGACTACATCATCCTGTCCGACCTCCTCGGCTACCTCTACGATATCCGCGCCGTGCTGGAGCGCATGGCTCCGCTCTGCCACCCGCGCACGCGCATCGTGGTCAACTGGTACAGCCGGCTCTGGCAGCCTGTGATCAACGCGCTCGACCGGCTCGGGCTCAAGGCGGCGCTGCCCTATCTGAACTGGACCACCGTGGAGGACGTCGAGAACCTCCTCCGCCTCGCCGGCTTCGAGACCGTGCGGGTGCGGGGCCACATCCTCCTCCCCCTGGCCTTGGGACCCTTGAGCCGGTTCGCCAATCGATTCCTCGCGCACCTGCCCGTCCTGCGCCAGCTCGTGTGGACGAACTGGGTGGTGGCGCGCCCGTTGCCGCGAGGGGGGGCGTCGTCGGCCCCGCGTGTCACCGTCGTCTGCCCCTGCCGCAACGAGCAGGGAAACATCGAGCAGGTGGTCCGGCGCCTCCCGCGCCTCGGCGCGGAGACCGAGCTGATCTTCGTGGAGGGGCATTCGAGTGACGGCACTCTCGAGGAGTGCCGGCGCGTGGTCGCGAGCTATCCCGAGCGGGACATCAAGGTCCTCGTGCAGACGGGCAAGGGCAAGGGCGACGCGGTCCGGCTGGGCTTCGCCCACGCGTCCGGCGACATGCTGATGATCCTCGACGCCGATCTGTCGGTCGCCCCCGAGGACCTGCCGCAGTTCTACGAGGCCATGGTCTCGGGCGCGGGCGAGTTCGCCATGGGCTCGCGCCTCGTCTATGGCATGGACCCGCGGGCCATGCGTTTCCTCAACCTGCTGGGCAATCGCTTCTTCGGGCTGCTCCTCTCGCGCCTCATCGGCCAGCCCATCAAGGACACGCTGTGCGGCACCAAGGTGATCTGGCGCGAGGACTACGCGAGGCTGGCGGCGGGCCGGGCGCATTTCGGCGACTTCGATCCCTTCGGCGACTTCGACCTCATCTTCGGCGCGGCCAAGCTCAACCTCCGCATCGTGGAGCTTCCCGTCCGCTATCGCGAGCGCTCCTACGGCACGACCAACATCACCCGCTTCGCCGACGGGTGGCTCCTCCTCCGCATGTCCGCCAAGGCCGCCGGTCGCCTCTTCTTCGCGGCATGACCGAGGCGGAGGTCCTGGCCCGGCACCGGGCCGTGTGGGAGGCGCGCCCCGAGCTGCGGCAGGTCTACCGCGAATGGTTCGCGCGCCTCCTGGGCGCCGTGGAGGGCCTGGATCCCGTAGTCGAGGTGGGGGCGGGCCCGGGCTTCTTGAAAGAGTTCGCGCCGTATCTGGTCGCCACGGACGTGGTGGCGGGGCTCCGCGTGGACGTCCGCTGCGACGCCAATGTCCTGCCCTTCCGGTCGGCCAGCGTGGGAGGTCTCGTCCTCGTGGACACGCTCCACCATCTCCCTCGCCCCCTGGATTTTCTCGGCGAGGCCGCGCGCGTCCTCCAGCCGCGCGGGCGGGTGGCCATGATAGAGCCGTGGATCACCCCGCCCTCGTGGGTGCTGTACCGCTATTTCCACCACGAAGACTGCCGCCTCGGCGTGGACCTGACCCGACCCTTCGGCGGCGACGACAAGGCGGCCCTCGAGGGCAACGCGGCGATTCCCTACCTGACCCTCGCGCGCGTCCGCGAGGGAAGGCTGCCGCTTCGCCTGCTCAGCGTCGAGCCCTTCATCGGCCTGCCGTACCTCATCACCTTCGGCTTCAAGGTGGAGCGCCCGCTGCCCCACGCCCTCCAGCATCTCGCCCGTCTGGCCGAAGCGACCCTCGATCCGTTGCGCTGCTGGCTCGCCACGCGCGTCCTCGTCATCCTGGAGAAGCCGGCGTAGTCAACGGTCGGTGGGGTGCTGGGTCAAGTCGCTCGCCAGACGAGGCCCGAGGGAGGCAGCACCCCGAGGCGTACGTTGGTGTACGTTGAGGGGTGCTGCCGACCGAGAACGACGTATGGCGAGCGAATTGGCCCAGCACCGCCGCGCTGCTATCCTGCGTGGCATGACCGAGCCCTCTTACCGCCTCGAGGACCTGGGCGACCGGCGCGTGCTCACGGTCGCCGGGCGGGACTATCCCACCGCGTACAGCGCGCGCGTGGTGCGCATGCTCGTGGAGCGCAAGGGCGCCCTGCGTGCTCCGCAATACTTCTCCTTCAAGGAGACACGGGGCCGGCACTTCCTGGCCCGGCTCTTCGCCTACCTTCGCGCGCGGGGCGGGGACGGCCTCTCGGTGCTCGAGGTCGGCTGCTCGTTCGGCCACATCACGGAGTACCTGGCCGAGCAGCCCGAGGTGCGGGAGATCTCGACCTTCGACACCGATCCCTCCTTCGTGGCCATCGTCCGCGCCAAGGTCGAGGAGCTCGGGCTCGCCCGGGTGCGGGACGTGCGGCTGCTCGCCAACGAGGAGACCCGACGCCTGCCGTATCCGGACGGCCGATTCGATCTCGTCCTCGTGGTCGGCGTCATCGAGCACCTGCCCGTGCGCGGCCGGCGCGAGATCGTGGAGGAGTACTACCGGGTGCTCGCCCCCGGCGGCCACATCGCCATCCTCGACACGCCGAACCGGCTCTTCCCGCTGGAGACGCACTCGATCGGACTGCCCCTCGTGCAGTGGATGCCTGCGCCCCTGGCTTTCGCCTACGCGAAGGTGGGCCGTCCCCGGCGCTTCCGCGGCATCGGCTACGAGGAGTTCGTGGCCGACGGCACGGGCTGGCGCAACGCCTCGCTGGCCGCCTGCCTCCCGTCGTCGGGGCGCGCCGGGCTCGAGGACGTGACGGAGGAAGCCAGCTACGGCTGGCGCTTCTTCCACGACACCGCGCGCTCGCGGACGCGCAAGCTGGCGCTGCCGGCCTTCGCCCTGGCCTGCGGTGTGCTCCGCCGCCTGCGCCTGCCGCCCTCCCTGGCCCTGCCCTATCTCAACGTGGTCTTCCGCAAGCGGTGACGCCTCCCGCGGTGTCCGTGCTCATGGGCGTCCACAACGGCGCGCCCTGGATCCGGGAGGCGGTGATGAGCGTGCTGACCCAGACGGCTCCCGACCTCGAGCTCATCGTGATCGACGATGCCTCCGACGATGCCACCCCCGATCTCCTCGCCGCCGTGGGCGACGCCCGTCTCCGCGTCGAGCGCCAGGGCAACCGTGAGGGGCTGACGCGCTCGCTCAATCGCGCGCTCGGGATGGCCCGGGCGCCGCTCGTGGCCCGCCTCGACGCCGACGACATGGCCTTGCCCGAGCGCTTCGCACGCCAGCGCGCCGTCCTCGATGCCCAGCCCGCCATCGGGCTCCTGGGCACCGGCGCCCGAGAGGTGGACGCCTCCGGATTCGCCGTCGCCGTGCTGCGCCCGCCCGCCGACGACGCGGGCATCCGCCGCGCCCTCATTCGCCGGAATCCCTTCGTGCACTCCTCCGTGATGGCGCGCCGCTCCATCGTCGAGCAGGCGGGCGGGTACGACCCGAGATTTCCCGTGGCCCAGGACTACGATCTCTGGATGCGCGTGAGCCGGCTGTCCCGGCTCGGCAACGTGCCCGAGCCTCTGGTCATCCGGCGTCTCCTTCCCGGCCGGATCTCGGAGAGCCGTGAGGACGATCGGCTGCGCGCGGAAGCACGCATCCGCTGGAGGGCGGTGAGGCGCGGCGACTATCCCGCGTGGTGCGCCATCCACGCGCTCCGGCCCACCCTCGCCCTCGCCCTGCCGCAGTCCTTCCGGCGGATGCTCCGGCGGAGGCTGGGTGGCTGAGCCGCTGCGCGTGCTCGAGGTGCTCGTCTCCACGGAGCCCGGCGGAGGCCCCGCTCACGTCCTCGATCTCGCCACTCGACTGCCGCGTGACGAGTTCGACTTCACGGTGGCGGGACCGGAGGGCGCCTATGCGGGACGGCTCCGCGATGCCTGCGGCGCATTCGTGCACATCGCGGCCGATCGACTGTCGCTCGGCTCGTTCATGGCCGTGCGCCGGCTCATCGGCGAGCGCGGGATCGAGCTCGTCCATTCGCACGGCAAGGGCGCCGGTCTCTATGGACGGCTCGCCGCGCGCCGGGCGGGGATCCCGAGCATCCACACCTTCCACGGCATCCACTACGCCAGGTATCCCGTCGGGCTGCGCGGGCTCTACCTCGCTCTCGAGCGACGGCTCGCGGCCATCGGCACGGCCGTGGTCCATGTCTCCGAGAGCCAGGCGAGGGAGGCCGAGACGCTCCGGCTCGTCCCCGCCGGGCGGACGCACGTGATCGTCAACGGCGTGGACGTGGGGGGCCTGACGGCGAAGGCGGAGCCGCGAGAAGCGGCGCGGGCCGCCCTCGGTCTCGCCGACGGCGAGCTCGGCGTCGGGATCGTCGCGCGGCTCGACCCCATCAAGGCCATCGACGTCCTCCTCGAGGCGTTCGCCCGCGTGGCCCGCGCGCTGCCACGCGCGCGCCTCATCGTGATCGGCGACGGGCCCGAGGCGGGGCGCCTCCACGCCCTCGCGGGCTCGCTGGGAATCGACGCGCGCGTGCGCTTCACGGGCGCCGTCCCCGATGCCGCGCGCCTGCTCGGCGGGCTCGATCTCTACGTCTCGGCCTCGCGCCGCGAGGGGCTGTCCCTGGCCGTGCTCGAGGCCATGGCCCTCGGGCTGCCCGTGGTCGCCACGCGGGTGCCGGGTCACGTGGACGCGGTGAGCGACGGCGTCACCGGGCGTCTCGTCGCGCCGGATCAAGCGAGCACTCTTGGAGACGCGGTGGCAAGCCTCCTCGGCGAGCCCGCGGCCACACGGCGCGCTCTGGGCGAGGCGGGGCGGCGCCGGGTGGAGCAGCGGTTCGGCGTCGAGCGCATGGCCGCGGAGACGGCCGCCCTCTATCGCGCCGTCGCCCGTTTTCAGGAAGGGAAGTCCTCGACCTCTGGCGTATAATTATCGGGAATCACGCGAGCGAATCTTCCCGGGGAGCGTCACCGCATGCGAGTGCTGATCACCGGCATCACCGGCTTCGTGGGCAGCCACATGGCCGAGTATGCCTTGGCCAAGGGCGCCGAGGTCTTCGGCTCCAACCGCTGGCGGAGCAAGACGGAGAACATCGACCACCTGCGCTCGAAGGTGACCTTCATCGAGTCCGACCTCCGGGATCTGTCCTCGGTGCGGGCATTGCTCGAGACTTCCCAGCCGGACTACGTCATTCACCTCGCCGCCCAGAGCTTCGTGGGCGTCTCGTGGCACGCCCCCGCGGAGACGCTCACCACCAATATCCTCGCCCAGATCAACGTGCTCGAGGCCATTCGCGGCCTCAAGATGTCGCCGCGGTTTCTCGCGGTGGGCTCGAGCGAGGAGTACGGGCTCGTCCACGACGAGGAGCTGCCCATCCGGGAGACCAATCCACTGCGGCCGCTCTCGCCGTACGCGGTGAGCAAGGTGACGCAGGACATGATGGCCTTCCAGTATTTCAAGAGCTATGGCCTGCCCATCATCCGCACCCGCGCCTTCAACCACGAGGGACCGCGCCGCGGCGACGTCTTCGTCACCTCGAACTTCGCCCGCCAGGTCGCGGAGATCGAGGCCGGTCTGCGGGAGCCCATCGTCTATGTCGGGGACCTGACCCCGCGCCGTGACTACTCGGACGTGCGGGACATCGTGCGCGGCTACTGGCTCCTCCTCGAGCGGGGGGAGCCCGGGGAGGTCTACAATCTCTGCTCGGGGAAGTCGTGGCAGATCCAGCAGGTGCTCGATTTCCTCCTCGGCCTCTCCACGGTCAAGGGGATCACCGTCAAGACGGATCCCGCCCGGCTGCGCCCGTCCGACGTCATGGTCCTCGAGGGCAACCCCGCCAAGATCCACAAGGCGACGGGATGGAAGGTGGAGATTCCCTTCGAGCGCACCCTGACGGAGCTCGTCGACTACTGGCGGCAGCGGATTCGCGCCTCCACCCGCTGAGCGCCCCCGGAGGCCTCATCAGGCTCCCCCCCGCGCCTGGCAAGGTCAAGAAAGTCGCGCTCGTGCACGACTGGCTCACCGGCATGCGCGGCGGCGAGCGCTGCCTCGAGGTCTTCTGCGAGCTCTTCCCGCGGGCCGACCTCTTCACGCTCCTGCACGTGTCCGGCTCGGTGTCGGAGACGATCGAGCGCCGGCGCATCACGACGTCGTTCATCCAGGGTATGCCCGGGGCCGCGCAGCGCTACCGGCACTACCTGCCCCTCTTTCCCGCGGCCGTCCGCCGCTTCGACCTGCGAGGATATGACCTCGTGCTCTCCTCCAGTCACGCGGTGGCCAAGGGCGTGCGGGTGCCGCCCGGCGCGCTCCACGTGTGCTACTGCTTCACCCCGATGCGCTATGTGTGGGACCTCTACGACGAGTACTTCGGGCCGCGGGCCGGCCTCCTCACGCGCGCGGTGATGCCACCGCTCGCCGCCTGGCTTCGCCGCTGGGACCGCCGGACGGCGGCGGGCGTGCATCACTTCGTCGCCATCTCCCGCTTCGTGGCCGATCGGATCCGCCGCGCCTATGGCCGGCCCGCCGACGTCATCTACCCGCCGGTGGACGTCGCGCGCTTCCGCGTCGAGGAGGGGCCGGGCGACTTCTATCTCGTCGTCTCCGCCCTCACGCCGTACAAGCGGGTGGATCTCGCGGTGGCGGCGGCGAGCAAGCTCGGGCGGCGCCTCGTGGTGGTGGGCAGCGGCCCCGAAGAGGCGCGCCTGCGCTCCCTGGCGGGCCCCACGGTGGAGCTCCTGGGCTGGCGCGACGATGCGGAGATCGGCGAGCTCTACGCCCGCTGCCGCGCCCTGCTCTTCCCGACCGTGGAAGACTTCGGCATCACGCCGCTCGAGGCCATGGCCTCGGGGCGGCCCGTGATCGCCCTGGGGCAGGGAGGCGCGCTGGAGACCGTCATCGGACCGGGCGGCGGGGAGCCCGCCACGGGCATCTTCTTCGAGCGCCAGAGCGTCGAGGACCTGGCCGAGGCCATCCAGCGCTTCGAGTCGGGCTCGCCGCGCTTCGAGCCCAAGGCCCTCCGGCGCCGCGCCGAGGCCTTCGATCGGCCGCTGTTCAAGGAGCGCGTCGAGCA
>Ga0137409_10001853_pt1 | contig 22751 bp, 16 predicted proteins | sample CZODoug1_16funga_FD_122059 | JGI IMG/M metagenome (GOLD analysis project Ga0137409, IMG submission 122059) | Vadose zone soil fungal communities from Angelo Coast Range Reserve, California, USA - CZODoug1_16fungal (Hybrid Assembly) | ecosystem: Environmental > Terrestrial > Soil > Vadose zone...
CAGCTGCTCGGGCGGCTGGGCGACGCGTTGCGCGTGCAGCAGATGGCACGGCGGATCGTACGCGACATGCAGGTCGAGCGGTGCGCCGGGGATGGGGCCGCCGTTGGCCGCGAGGAGCTCGCTCACGTCGCGCACCCGGGCTGAGAACTGGCCGCCATACTCCTTCATGAACGCTCCGCACCCCGCGCTGTTCACGACGATCGGTTCATCGCCATCTCCGAAGGCCGCGATGTTCGCGCGCGCCAGCGCCCGGGCCGAGTCACCGAGCCCGGCGTGCGCGTGCAGCGCCCCGCAGCACACCTGTCCGGCGACCTCGCGCACTTCGTAGCCGTTGACTTGCAGGGTCCTGATCGTTGCGCCGTGGACGTGACGGAACAGGCCCTCCATTACGCACCCACGAAACAGAAAGGCGGGTAAAGGCGGGGAACGGCGCGGAATTGCGGGGGCGGCCACTTTCCGCGCCTTTCCCCGCCTCTCCCCGCCTTTCGTCGCGGCGAGCATTCCCATCGCAAACCGAATCCGCCCCCATCCAGCGAAGAGCCGCGGTAGTCCCGTCGCCCTGAACAAGCGGGCGAACCGATACACCAGCGGCGATACTCCGGGCGCGGTCAACATCCACAGCGCCGCCCGCGCCAGCCAGGGGACGCCGCCGGCCTCGGCGAGTCGCTCCCGCGCCGTTTCGAGACCCTGACCGTAGCGCACGCCCGACGGACACACCGGCTCGCAGGCGCGGCAGCCGAGGCAGCGGTCCAGATGAAACGTCAGCCCGGGGTCCGTCGCCGTGAGGTCGCCGCGCTCCAGCGCGCGCATCAGCTCGATGCGGCCGCGGGGCGAATCGGATTCGTCTCCGGTGGCGAGGAAAGTCGGGCAGGCCTGGAGGCAGAAGCCGCAGTGAACGCACGCGTCCAACCCCGCAAAGCCGCCTCGTGCTTCCGCCTGGATCATTCGCCTTCGGTCGCGACGACCAACCCGCCGCCGGGATCGAATGTGCGGCGCAGTCCCGCGACGAGCGGGCCGGCGCCCTCGCGATAGGCGCCGAAGTGACCCACCGCCGTCCGCACCGGCCAGGGCGCGCGCTCGAGGGTCATCGGGACCTCGAGCGCAGCCAAGGTGCGACGCAGCCGCTGCAGCCGGTCGACGGTCGTGTCGCCGCTCCAACGGATGGCGCCCGCGGCGGGAGCGGCCGAGATCCACTCGTCGCCGACCTGATGCTGGAGCAGGTCGAGCAACTCGTCGCTTGCCGCGGGGACGCCGCCGATCCGGAACGTCACCGGGCGCACGGCGAACCCTTCCGCCAGGCGCATCCAAAAGGCGTGCGACTCTTCGGCGCGGAGCTGGGTGAAGCGGCCGCCCAGACCTGCTTCGTCGGCGGCGACGAGCGTCGGCGAGCCGACGAGCCGAACCGCGAGCACCCAGCGATCGCGCCGCGCCAGCGCGGGGGACACGAGCTCCAAAGCCGCCGGGGTGAGCCCGGTGGCGGCGATGTCTTCGGCGACTTGTGTCAGCTCGTCGCGCGAGCCCTCGAGCAGGTGCGTCACGTCGGCGCGGGGCAGGGCGCGCAGCCGCAGGTGCACCAGCACGATCACACCGAAGGCGCCGAAACCGCCCGCCTGGAGCCGCGTGAGGTCATAGCCGGCGACGTTCTTCATCACGCGGCCGCCGCTTTGCACCATGCGGCCGTCGCCGGTGACGAACGTGACGCCGAGCAAGTGATCCTTCACGGGTCCGAAGCCCTGGCGCAGCGGGCCGGCGCTGGCGGTCGCCACGATAGACCCGAGGGTGCGACCGGCGAGCCCCGGTGGATCGATCGCGAGCCAGGCGCCCCGGTCGGCGAGCTGCTGGCGCAGCTGATCGAGCCCGATCCCCGCCTCGGCGGTGGCGGTCAGGTCCTGGGGCTCGATGGCGGGAACGCGATCGAGCCTCCGCGTGGTGAGCGCGAGATCGGCGGGGGCGTCGCTCGGGAGCCACGTGCCCGCGCCTTCGACGCGCACGCGCCATCCTTCCTGGTGCGCGGTGCCGAGCAGCAGGGCGACGGCGTCGGGCGACCCGGGGGCGATGCGGGGGACCTGGTCCGTCCCGGCTTCGAGGACGGCGCCTTCGCCGAGGAGGGCGGTGACCTTTTCGAGGACGGTCATTACGCTAGCACCGGCTGACCCCGGGGCGGCGCCCCGGGGTTAACCCACCCAGCCCACTCCCGACATGCATGCACCGGCACCACCTTGCCCGGGTTCACCCGTTCGTCCGGGTCGAACACCCGCCGCACCGCGAGCATCGCGCCGAGGGACTCTGCGTCGAAGATGAGGGGCATGTAGCGCAGCTTGTCGAGGCCGACGCCGTGCTCGCCGGTGATTGTGCCGCCCGCCGCGATGCAGGCGGCCATGATCTCGGCGCTCGCAGCTTCGACCCGGGCCCGCATCCCCTCGTCGGTCGCGTCGAACGAGATGTTGGGGTGGAGGTTGCCGTCTCCCGCGTGGAACACGTTGCTGACGACGAGCGCGTGCCTTGCCGCGATGCCGGCAATCGCCTCGAGCACGTCGGGGAGCGCGGAGCGGGGCACGACGGCGTCCTGCACCACCAGGTCGCGCGACAGGCGGCCCATCGCGCCGAATGCTTTCTTGCGGCCTTGCCAGAGGCGCTCGCGCTCGGTCGCGTCGCGCGCGCTGCGCACGCTGCGGGCGCCGGCCGCCTTTAGGATCTCGGTCACGGCGTCGGCCTCGGCCGCCACCGCGCCGTCGTCGTGGCCGTCCAGCTCCACCAGCAGGACGGCGGCGGCGTCGCGCGGGTATCCGGCCGCGTACACCGAATCCTCGACGGCACGGACGCACGACTGATCCATCATTTCCAGCGCCGCCGGGACGATCCCCGCCGCGATGATCGCCGACACGCCTTCACCCGCGGCGCGCAGCGCCATGAAGTCGGCGAGCAGGGTCCGCACCGCGCGGGGCAGGGGCGTGAGCCGCACGGTGATGCGGGTCGCAATGCCGAAGTTGCCTTCCGAGCCCACGAACAGGCCCACCAGATCGGGCCCGCCGCCTCCCGGCTCGCCGCCGGGGGTCCCCAGCTCCACGGTCTCACCGGTCGCCAGGACCACTTCGAGCGCGAGGATGTGGTTCGCGGTGACGCCGTACTTGAGGCAGTGCGGTCCGCCCGCGTTCTCGGCCACGTTGCCGCCGATCGTGCAGGCGCTCTGGCTCGACGGGTCGGGTGCGTAGTGCAGGCCGTGGGGCAGGGTGGCGGCCGACAGCCGCGCGTTCACTACTCCGGGCTCGACCAGGGCAAGCCGATTGGCGGGGTCGATCTTGAGGATGCGGTTCAAGCGGGTGAGGACCACCAAGACGGAGCCGTCGTCCGCGAGCGCGCCGCCCGAGAGGCCCGTGCCCGCGCCGCGCGGGACGAAGGGAATGCCGTGCGCGGCGAGCAGGCGGATTACAGCGATCACCTCTTCGCGCGTGCCTGGCAGCACCACGATCTCCGGGAGGCGGCGGTGAGTCGGCAGGCCATCCATGGCGTAGGTGACCCGCTCGGCGCGGGCCACGCGCACGTGCGTGGGTCCCACGATCGCCACCAGATCGTCCGCCAGGGAGGCGTTCACGGCACTTTCTCGATCTGCGGATGGGCGCCGCCCTTGCCGTTGCTGCGGGCGTGGTGTCGAATGGCGGCGCGACGCTCGGCATCGGCGGCGAGCGGCTGCAGCACGGCAGCGAGCCGGCGCAGCCGGACGGTGGTGCTGCGGATCGCGAGCAGGGCGAGCTTCCCCGGCGCCTCCAGCTCGAGCGTGGCAGCGACGCGGAACGACAGCGCCTCGGGGTCGATGGGCAGCTCGGGGGGATCCTGTTCCAGCGCTTCCATCACCCGCAGGAAATCGCGCCGCACGTTGATCGCCAATTCCTCCGACTCAGCGGCCTCGCCGGGTTCGTCGACGAACTCCTCGACGCGCGCCATGCGATAGGGGCGGTCGGTCGCCAGCCACTCGACCAGCACGAAGCGCTGCTCGCCGGTCGTGAGGATGTCGGAGCGGCCGTCGGGGAGGGACTGTGTCGTGAGGATGTGCGCGACGCAGCCGACGTCGCCCGGGGCGGGGTCGGAGGCTTTATCAGGGGCAGCATAGGCGATGCCGAAGCGGCGGTCCCCGTCCAAGCAATCGGCGAGAAGGTCGCGATAGCGGGGTTCGAAAATGTGCAGCGGCTGAGTTGCCCCGGGGAATAGGACAATCGGAAGGGGAAAAATGGGGAGTTCCCGAAGCATGGCTAATAGTATAGCGGGGCCAGGAGAAGCTTGTCCTGGCCCCGCTCTTTGCTCAACCTGCCTGGCTTTTTACGCTGCTCGCCAGAACCCCTTCAGAGCCTTGCCGTCAGGCGATTCGCGCAGCTTTTCGAACGCCCGTTCTCTTATCTGCCGGATCCGTTCGCGCGTGACGCCCATCAGAGCCCCGATTTTCTCGAGGGTCATCGCCTCGCTGCCTTCCTCGAGGCCGTAGTAGAGATAGAGGATCTTGCGCTCGCGCGGCGTCAGGTATTTCTGGAAGATGCGATCGATGAACTCGCGCATCAGCTTGCCGTCGGTGCGCTCTTCGATCTCGCCGCCTTCCTGGCCGGCAAAGCGCTCGCCCAGAGTGGCCGCGTCCTTGTCGGAGCGGTCCACCGGCGCGTCGAGCGACAGCTCGGCGGCGGTCATGCGGCGCGCCGTGCGGACGTTCTCGACGGTATCCTCGAGCGCCTGCGCGATCTCGTTGTCCGTCGGCTCCCGACCCAGCTCCTGAGACAGATAGGTCTCGGTCCGGCTCATCCGGATCAGCTGGGAGTTCTGGTTCAGCGGGATGCGGACGCTGCGCGTCTGCTCCGCGAGGGCCTTGAGTACGGCCTGCCGAACCCACCACACGGCGTACGAGATGAACTTCACGCCCTGGTCGGGATCGAATTTCTTGACGGCCTTGAGGAGGCCTTCGTTGCCGATGGCGACCAGCTCGGAGAGGTCTAGACCGTGGCCCTGATATTTTTTCACGTAGGAGATGACGAAGCGAAGATTGGCGGTGACGAGGCGTTCTGCGGCTTTTTCGTCCCCGCGCTGCACTCGACGAGCGAGTCTGCGCTCTTCGGCGGGGTCTTTGATCAGCGGGAGTTTTTGGATGTCTTGCAGATACTGGTCGAATGCGCCTGAGGGGGTAGTGCGAAAGAACGCCTTCGCCTTGCCGCCGTTCGACCTAGCCATGCGCGCGACTCCCGGTGGGCTGCCGAGGTTTAGGAGACGGCGAACCATCCGCCGCCATTTAGGCCGACCATCCAACCGCGCCAATATAGGAAGCACTGCCAGATGGTGCAAATCGTGGCAGTTTTCCACATCACAAATTGTTAGGTGACTGCGGATTCCGGCGTTTGTCCACTATCCACATGTGCTGTGGAAAGCGTTTGGTACGGCTGGCATGTTGCGCCAGTGTGGAGAGGTGGAAGGAATGTGGGGAAGTTGTTGGGCGGATTGTGGTTAGTAGGAGCCACAAAGGCTTCGGTGACTAGCCACTGAGCACTCTTCTAATGCCCGCCTCCTCCACCCCCACCGTCCACCCGCCCTTCTCATCTCCGTGCATCGCCCCGATCTCCCTCGGCAGCGCAAACCGAATCTCCCCTCCCCGCACCTTCTTGTCCCCCCGCACCGCCTCGATGAGCTCGTCAACACTGGCCGCGTGCGGCCGCTCGAGCGGCAGCCGCAACCGTTCCAGCAGGCGCGTGATCCGCTCGGCAGTGCCCTTCGCCGCGATGCCCAGCGACTCGGCGAGACGCGCCTCGTACACCATCCCGATCGCCACCGCCTCGCCGTGCAGCGCTTCGTACTTCGCCACCGCCTCGATCGCGTGGCCGATCGTGTGTCCGAAGTTCAGGATCGCCCGCCGCCCCGCCTCCCGCTCGTCCTCCGCCACCACCGCCGCCTTGATCTCGACCGAGCCCCGCACCACCCGCTCGAGCGCGGCGCCGTGCTTGCCAAGTATCGCGACGTAGTCGCGCTCGAGAAACGCAAAGTAGTCGGCATCGGCGATCACCCCATGCTTCACCGCCTCGGCCAGGCCCGCGGAGAGCTGCACCGGCGGCAGCGACGTCAGGAGATTCAGGTCGGCGACGACGAGCCGCGGCTGATGGAACGCGCCGAGCAGGTTCTTCCCCGCCGGCACGTCCACGCCGGTCTTGCCGCCGATGGAGGAATCGATCATCGCCAACAGGGACGTGGGGACCTGCACATGGGGGACTCCGCGCAAGTAGGTCGCCGCCAGGAACCCCGCCACGTCGCCCACCACGCCGCCTCCCAACGCAATCACCGCGCAGTCGCGCCCGAAATGCGCCGCGAGCATTCGGTCGGACAGCGACGCCCACGTCTCGCGGGTCTTATTCCATTCCCCTGCCGGAAACGTGAACAGCTCCACCGGACACCCGGTAGCCGATACCGCCTTTACGACTTCATCCCCGTACACCTTCGCCACGTGCGAGTCGGAGATCACCGCGTAGGCGGCGGCGGGACATTTTTGCCCGAGGAGCGTCGGCACCACGCCCAACGCCCCACGCCCTATCACGATGTCGTACGAAGCATCGCGCTGCTCGCGCAGCGGGACGCGAATCGTCACCACGTGACGTCGGAACGGCCGGCCTGCGCGTTCACTGCCCGCGCCAGGACGAACAACAGATCCGACAGCCGGTTCAGGTATTGCACGATCGGGGGCCTGATCGTCTGCTCACGCGCCAGGGCGACGACCGATCGCTCGGCACGGCGGCACACGGTGCGCGCCAGGTGGAACGCCGCAGCCTTGGGCGTGCCGCCGGGGAGGATGAAGTTCCTGAGCGGCGGCAACTTCGCTTCGTGGCCGTCGATCATGTGCTCCAGCATGCCGATCTGCGGCTCGCCGATGCCGGGACCGGCCAGGGCTTTGTCCACTTTGGCCGGATCGGGCGAGGCCAGCTCCGCGCCGATCGTAAACAGATCGCGCTGGATCGTCTCGAGAAACGCCGTGTCGAAGCTCTGCGGCTCGAGCGACGCCGCGAAACCGACTGCGGCGTTCAGCTCGTCGACTTCTCCATACGCAGTCACGCGCGGGTGGTCCTTGGGGACTCGGCCGCCCCCGAAGAGCCCGGTTTCGCCTTGATCGCCCGTCTTGGTGTAGATTCGCGCCATGAGTGAAGTGCCCAGTATGAAAGATATCACGATTATCGGCGCCGGCCCGACCGGTCTGTTCGCGGCGTTCTACGCGGGGATGCGAGGCGCGTCGCACCGCCTGATCGACAACCTCGACCAGGTCGGCGGCCAGCTCACCGCGCTCTATCCCGAGAAATACGTCTTCGACGTTGCCGGCTTCCCCAAGATCCTCGCCAAGGACCTGGTCAAAGGGATGGCCGAACAGGGCCTGCAATGGAAAGCGCCCGTCCACCTCGGTCAGAAGGTGATCGGGCTGCGCCAGGCGCAGGACAACGGCAAGCCCACATTCACGGTCGTCACCGACGCGGACGAGTTCGTGGGGCGGACGCTGCTCATCGCCGGCGGGATCGGGGCCTTCACGCCCCGCAAGCTGCCGCTCAAGGACGCCGACCAGTGGCTCGGCAAAGGGCTTTACGACCGCGTGCTGAACCCCAAAGAGTTCTCAGGCAAGCGGGTGCTCATCGTAGGCGGCGGCGACTCGGCCTTTGATTGGGCCGTGAACTTGCAGGGTGTTGCGAAGTCGATCGTGATGATCCACCGGCGCGACGGCTTCCGCGCCCATCAGGCCACCGTCAACCAGGTCCACGCCCTCTCGGCAGCCGGCAAGATGGAGCTGCGCACCTTCTGGGAGCTGAAGGCGATCACCGGCGGGAAACGCATCGAACAGGTGGCGATCTACAACAACAAGACCAAAGAAGAAGTGACCCTTGAGATGGACTGCGTGATCCCGCAGCTCGGCTTCGTGTCGTCGCTGGGGGCGATCGCGGAGTGGGGGCTCGACATCGAGAAGGGGGAGATCAAGGTGTCGCAGATGATGGAGACCAACATCCCCGGCATCTTTGCCGCCGGCGACATCACGACCTATCCGGGAAAGCTCAAGCTGATCGCGACGGGCGTCGCCGAGGCTTGTATCGCCGTGAACCACGCGGTCCACTTCATTAATCCAAGTGCCAAGATCGAGCCGGGGCACAGCTCGAACATGGCGCTCTTCGGGCAGAAGGACGACTAGCGCGCCATCTGCACCACCAGCGAATCGATCTGCGCGAGCATCTGCCTTCCCGGCACCGAGTGTCCATTCGCCTGAATCGAGAACGTGAACCGCCTTCCGTCCGCCCGCTCGATGTAGCCCGACAGCGTGTTCACTCGGTAGATGGATCCAGTCTTGGCGCGCACGCGGCCCTCGAGCGGCGTCCCCACGAAGCGCTTGAGCAGCGAGCCCGGTTGCTGGGCATGGGGCAGCGCCGCGATAAACGGCGCGCGCTTGGCGTGACGATACATGTAGTCGAGCAGCTGCACGAACGCGTGCGGCGTCACCAGGTTCCCCGCCGACAGCCCCGAGCCATCATCGAGTGCAAAGGCGGTGGAATCGATCTTCACCGAGTCGATCAAGAACCGCTTCTCGGCCTCGAGCCCTTTCTCCCAGCTCCCAGCTCCCGCCATCTCCCGTCCCAGAATCTTGAGCAGCATCTCCGCGAACCAGTTCTGGCTCGTGTTGAGAATCGGGAAGATGATGTCGGGTAGCGGGCGCCCCAGGTACTCGGCCAGCGGGGTCGAGAGGCGCACGGCGCGATAGACGGTCGAGTCGGTCGTGCTCGCGGCCCCGCCTTCGATCGAGACGCCCTTCCTCTGAAGCGCGGTCGCTAGCGCCCGCGCCGCATACAGGTTGGGATCCGGCAGCGCGAAGCTCTCGATCCACGGCGCGCGGCCCAGCGCCGCGGTCCCCTCCGCCCAGATGTCGAGCGTGCCGGGTCGCCGGAAGAAATTGTCGCCGATCGTCGAGCCCGAGTCGGCGGGCCCGGTGCGGGCGCGGTTCTCGAACCCGACCATCCCCAGATCGGGGTTCCAGGTGATTTTGGGCGGCTGGTCGACTGCCCCGCCGGGCGTGATTTGGAAGTCCACGCTGTTGTCGTGGAAACCGAGTCCCGAGACGGGGGCCGCGTACCACCAGTTGAGGTCGAACGATCCCCAGTTCCAATGGACGATCTGGGGCTCGAAGTAGGACCCATCACCCACGATTCGCCCGGTCACGCGGCGGACGCCCGCCGCCCTGATGGACTCGGCGATCGCGTCGACGGCGGTCCAGGTCGAGTCGCACGCGCCGGCCGCGAGCGTATCGATCCCGAAGCAGCGCTCCGACCAGGTTGGGTCGCCGCGGCCATATAGAATCAAGTCTCCCTCAAGGACACCGTTACTCACCGCCCCATTGGCGTATGTACTCGTGCGCACGCGATAATCAGCGGGAAGTAGTACCGCGGCCGCAGCCGCCACGACCAGCTTCGTGTTGCTCGCCGGCACCGAGTAGCGGTCGCCGTTTCTATTGAAAAGCACGCGCCCGCGATCGTCCTGGACGTAGACATTCCAGGTCGCGCGGTTGAACGGCGGCTCGTCCAGCAAGGTCGTGAGCCGCCGCTCCAGCGAGCCGCGCAGCGGCGTCGTTCTCGGCGGTGCTTGCGCCTGGAGAACGGAGCTAATCGTAAGCGACGCGAGGATCAGCTTTCGCATAGAGCAGGTCGGTGACGAGGTTGACGAGCACGAAGACGACCGACAGAAACAGGATGCTCCCTTGGACCGCGGGAAGATCGCGCTTCTCGATCGCCTGCAGGACGTAACGGCCCACGCCGGGCCAGGAAAAGATCGTCTCGGTGAGGATGCTGCCCGTCAGGTAGTTCCCCACATCGAGTCCCAGGACCGTAATGACCGGCAACAGCGCATTGCGAAACGCATGGCGGCCGATCACCCGTGCCTCGGACAGCCCCTTGGCGCGGGCCGTGCGCACGAAATCCGACGACAGCACGTCGAGCATCGCGCCCCGCGTCATCCGGGCCAGAAACGCGATCGACCGCGTGCCCAGTGTCAGCGCCGGCAGCACGAGAAACGCGATTCCCCCATAGCCCGACGGCGGCAACCACTGCAGCGTCACGGCAAACAGGAGAATCAGCAGCAGCCCCACCCAGTACACCGGAAACGACACGCCGACGTAGGCGAGCAGCATGCTGAAACGGTCCACCGCACCGTGCGGCCGCACCGCGGCGATCACGCCGAGCGTCATGCCCACACTGGCGGCGAGGAGCATGGCGGCGCCGGCGAGCTGCAGGGTCTTGGGGAATCGCTCGACCAAATCGCCCAGGATCGGCCGCTGGGTGATGTAGGAGTTCCCCAGGTCGCCGCGCACCACACCCCAGAGGTAGTGGCCGAACTGCACGGGGAGCGGGTCGTTCAGTCGCAGCTCGGCGCGCAGCCGGGTGATCGTGGCCGAGTCAGCCCGCTCACCCACCATCTCGGCGACCGGGTCTCCGGGCACCACGTTCAGCAGGAGAAACGCGACGACCAGTACTCCGAACAACGTCGGGATCGTCGAGAGTAGACGTCGACCGATGAACCGGATCACCGGGCGGAGACGCGCCGCACCGTGGTCCAACGCTGGCCGTTAAAGATCACCGGGATCTCCCACCCCGCGATCGACGGCTGCTCGGCCCACAGGTCCACCGGGAACCAGAGGTAGAGCCAGGGAGCCGCGTCGTACACCCTCCCGTCAATGCGGCGGTACAGCGCCTCGCGCGCTGCGTCGTCGGTGGTGCGGCGCGCCACCAGGATCAGGGAGTCGGTCACCGCATCCGAGTAGAACGCATAGTTCCCGCCCGGCCCGAAGCTGGCGCTGTGAAACAAGGGATACAGAAAGTTGTCGCCGTCGGGGTAGTCGGCCCACCAGTCGAGCAGTGCCATGTCGGCCTCGCCCTTGCGGGCCGCCTCGCGCATGCTCGACGCGTCCCGCGCTACGACCTCGACGCGGATGCCGACCGCGGCCAGCTGCGCCTGGACCGCCTGGGCGACGCGCCCCTGCTCCACGTTCGTCCCCGACCGCCACAGCTGGATCGCGAACCCGTTCGGATACCCGGCCTGTACCAGCAGCCGCCGCGCCGCCGTGGTGTCGTAGCGGTAGCCCGCGCGAGTCGTGTCACCCCCGCCCCCCCCCAGCGTGGGAGGAATCGCCCCGCGCGCCGCGACGCCGCGACCGTTCCAGACCGTCTTGAGAATTTCCGGCACGTTCACAGCATGATTGATGGCGCGGCGCACCCGCGGGTCGCGCAGCGGCCCCCGGCGGTTGTTGAGGGCCACGTAGATCGCACGCAACGCGGGCTTGCGCTGCAGCCAATCGGGGTGCTCCCGCTGCCACTTGGCGGTCTCCCCGAAGGGGATCTCCGCCACCGAGAGCCGGCCGGCGAGAAACTCCGCCCCGCGTGTAAACGGCTCCGGGATGATGCGCACCGTGAGCGACTCGGCAGCGGGAGCGCCGCCCCAGTAGTCAGGATTGCGGGCGAATTGCAGCTCGTCGTCGTGGCGCCAGGCCACAAACCGCCACGGGCCCGTGCCCACCGGTCGCTGGCCGAAATCCGCCGCAACGGGCCCCGGGACGATTGCTGCGACGGGCATGGCGAGGAACTTGGGGAACACGGCGAGGGGCTCGGTGAGCGTAAAGGCGACCGCGGTATCCCCCAGCACTTCGATTCCTTCAGGCCCAGCGATCGGCTGCAGAGGCCAGACTCGCCCCCCGCGAGTAGCAGGGTCCAGCACGCGCAGGTAGCTGGCCTTCACGTCCGCCGCGACGAGGCGCCGGCCGTCGTGGAACTTCACGCCCGGCCTGAGGTGAAAGACGTATCGCTGCCCGTTGCGCTCCGTCCTCCAGCGGTCGGCGAGTCCCGGGAGCAGCCGGCCGTCGGGATCGAACTGAGTCAGCCCGTCAAACACCAACGTCACCATCTCGCCCGTGGGCACGTCGGTCGAAAGCGCCGGATCGAGCGAGCGGGGGTCGTAGGTCTCGTAGTAGACCAAACCCGTCCTCGCCTCGCCGCCGCAAGCGAGGAGAAGGCACACGAACAACATGCTCGTGGTGTCGAAAAGGTTGACAGTGCGGTGCAAGTGACGCAACATACGGGACTTGGCAAACCTCGTCAATTGCGCTGCGCTTCTTTCCTCCTGCTCGCCGCCCTGCTGGCGGCGTCGTCCGTCCTCTCCGCCCAGAATCAAGAGCGGGAGCGGCCGGAGCGAGTCGTTCGGCGCCTAAAGTTCGTCGGGAATCACGCCCTAGACGACTACAGCCTGAGCAGCGCGATCGCCACGACCAATTCGAGCACGTTCGCGACGAACCCGCTCGTCCGGTGGCTCGGGTTGGGTGAGAAACGGTATCTCGATGAGCTGGAATTCCGGCGCGACGTCGTGCGGCTGCTTCTTCTCTATCGTCAGAGCGGCTACATGACGGCGGTGGTGGACACGAACGTCATCCGCACGACCAAGGACGCCTATATCACGTTCCGGATTTACGAAGGCGACCCGGTGCGGGTCGCGCTGCTCGACGTGCAGGGGGTCGCCGGGATCCTGGACACCGCACAGCTGCGTCGCACGCTTCCCCTTCAGCTCGGCGATCCTTTCAACCGGTTCTTGCTGCAGGCGTCGGCGGACACGATCGCCTCCCGGCTGCGCAACAGCGGCTATCCCTACGCCGAAGTGCTGCGCAACTTCGATTCGGAAGCAGGGGTGCTGCGTGCCGAGGTCACGCTCGAGGCGATCGCGGGTGCGCCGATGCGCGTGGGTGAGGTGATGATCCATGGCCTGAAGGACGTCGACACCGCCACGGTGCGACGGTTACTCACGGTGCACCCCGGCGATCGCTACCGTCAGGACGCGCTGTATCAGAGTCAGCGGGACCTCTACTCGATGGGGGTGTTCCGCTACGCCAACGTGATCCTGGTCGACTCTATTCCCCCCGCACACAGCGGGGCGGCGGGGGATGCGACGAGCGGGTCCAGCGACTCGACCGTGCGCGTCCTGGTGCAAGTGCAGGAAGGGCCGCAGCACCGCCTGCGCTTTGGCCTCGGATACGGGAGCGTGGACTGTCTGCGGGCGCAAACCGGTTGGACCGCCAACGACTTTTTGGGGGGGGCCCGCACCCTCGACGTCTCGGCGCGCCTCTCCAAGGTCGGCGGCGGGTCGCCGCCCGTGACCACCGGCTTCAGCCAGTTGTGCAAGCCGTTTTTCAGTGACACGCTTTGGTCGGTCGACACGCTGAACTACACGTTGGGCGCGACGCTGCGGCAGCCGGCGTTCATCTCCCGTGCTCACTCCGCCAGCGTGGGGGTATTCGCGGAACGGCGCTCGGAGGCGGCGATCTACACGCGCATCGCGGTCGGCGGGAACGCCGACGTCACTATCAACGCGCGGCGCCAGGTCCCCGTCACCGTCGGGTACGGTTACTCGGTGGGCCGCACCGACGCGGAGCCCGCGGTCTACTGTAGCGTCTTCCGGTTGTGCGACTCCGCCAGTCAAGTGTTCCTCCGCGACCGGCGCGCGTTCGGCGCCATCACTGTCACCGCCGTGCGCGACCGCGTGAACAACCCGCTCGACCCGTCCGAGGGAAGTCTCGTGACGGCCACGTTCCTCTACGCGTCCCGGCTGGTGGGCTCGGATTCTTCCTACGAATTCAACCGGGCGGAATTCGAGATGTCGCACTACTACCCGATCGGCCGCCGGGCCGTGTTCGCCTGGCGAGTGCGCGGGGGGACGATCCTGCCGCAGAAGATCAGCCTCTCGGGCCAGCGCGTGGGCTACGTGCCCCCCGATCAGCGCTTCTATGGCGGCGGTCCGAACTCGGTGCGCGGCTACGGGCGTAATGGGCTCGGCCCGCGCGTCTATATCAGCGACAGCCTCTCGATCGACAACAGCGGTCCCACGCCGGACACGACGTTCTACCACGTCACCACGGCGCCGACGGGCGGCAATTCGGCGTTCGTGTTGAACGCGGAGCTGCGCTTCCCCTCACCGATCTTCGCCCAGCGCATGCGGCTCGGCCTGTTCGTGGACGTCGGTCAGGTGTGGGAGCGGGGCGACGAGCTGGTGGCCATTCAAGGGGTGCGCGTGACGCCGGGAGCCGGCGTGCGTTTTACCACGCCCCTCGGTCCGGTGCGGGTCGACGTCGCCTACAACGGCTATCCGGCGGAGCCCGGGCCGCTGCTGCTGCAGACGGCAGACTCGATCGTGCAGCAGCGCTCTGATTATGCGCCGTCGAGTGCCGGGAAGTCGTTCTGGCAGCGGCTCGTGCTGCAGCTCGCCGTGGGACAGGCGTTCTGATGGTCCGGCGCTCGCTCGGGGTCGCGCTTTGGTCGCTCGTCGGGCTGCTCGCTTGCTTCCTGGGCGCGTTGAACGGCCTGGTGGGCACGCGCGCCGGGCGCTCGCTGCTGGCGCGCATCGCCAGCAACGCTGTGGAGCGCGCCGTCTCCGGCACCATCGAAGTCTCCGACGTGAGCGGTTCGCTGATCTCCGGCGTGACCCTCACCAACGTCCGGCTGTACGACGCCGACACGTCGCTCGTCGCATCGCTGCCGCGCGTGGATCTGAGCTACAACGCGCTGGATTTCCTCGCCGGCCGGGTCGTGCTGTTCGAAGTGGAGCTCGACCGGCCCGTCTTCAACATCGTCGAGCACTCGAACGGCAAGATCAACCTCGAGGAGCTGCTGCGGCTGGACGTGAAGGACAGCAGTCCTTCCCGGGGCCCGCGGACGCTCGTGCTGCTGCGCAACGTGCGGATCACCGATGGCACCGTGAACCTGCGTTTGCAGGACCGCCTGTCCCCTGGCGACTCGCTGCTCGAGATCGACCGCTTCGGGACCGACGGCCGGCGCCGCATCCGGCGCTTCGAGCACTTCGAGGCGCGGCTCGCCGCGCTGCGGATCTCCGCGCCGCGCGAGCGCGGCATCCGCATCGACATCTCGCGTCTCGCGTTCGAGAGCAGCGACCCGCACCTCACGCTGGCGGACGCCGCGGGGCGGATCACGATCACGGGCGATACCCTCGACGCCGATCTCGTGCGCGTGCGCTTCCCCGGTTCGCAGTTCAGCGCGCGGGGGCGGGTGAGCTGGCCGCATGGACCTATCCTGTGGGACCTCGCGCTGCGCGCCGACTCGGCGACGCTCACCGACATCGCGTTCCTCGACCCCCGTTTCCCCGCCGGCGCGGTGCTGCGCGGTGGCGTCGGCCTGCGCTCGCACGGCCCACGCGTGCTCGAGATCCGCCTCGATCCATTGGACCTGACGTACGGGGGGGGAACGCTGACGGGCCGGGTCACCGCCGTCAGCGCCGCGGACACAGGCATCGTCGCCGTGCGCCAGGGCGACCTCGTTGCGAGCGACCTCTCGCTCGAGCTCGCCCGCCCCTTCCTCGACACGCTGCCGTTCTACGGGCGCCTGACGGGGCACACCATTGTCGACGGCCCGATCGGGGCGCTGCAGCTCGAGACCGACTGGTCGTTCCGCGACTCGCTCGTCCCGGCCTGGCCTGTGACGCGCATCCGCGGGCGGGGGGAAGTGGACGCCAGGGGGAGGGGGGTGGACCTCGGGTTCCGACCCTTCGAAGTGGAGGCCGCTACGCTGGACCTCGCCACGGTGCGGCGGCTCGTCCCCGCGATTGGGCTCGTGGGCGAGCTCGATGCCGTCGGCACGCTGACCGGCACGCTGCACGAGGCCCGCTTCAGCGGCACGCTGCGTCACCGCGACGCGGCCCGGCCTGTCAGCGTCGTGCGCGGCGGCGTCGCGCTGGACAGCCGTACCGATATCCTCGGCATAAACGCCGACGTCACTACCGACTCTCTATCGCTCGACGGTCTGCGGGGCAGTTTCCCCGGCCTGCCGCTGCAAGGGACGCTCGCGGGGACGATCCGGTTGCACGGTGACGTCTCGGCGCTCGAGACGCACGCGGACCTGACGATGGCGGAGAACGGCACCGTCCGGGGCGACGGAACCCTTGTGCTCGGCATACCCCATTACGGCGTGCGAGCCTTCACGCTGCGCGCCCACGACCTGAACTTGCAGCGCTGGGTTGTGACCAAAGGCGCGCCCGCCCCCCCGTCGCGCCTCGCCTTCACGTTGGCGGGGAGTGTGGAGGGCGACAGTGCCACCCCGCCGGTCGGCGACCTGACCGTGACGCTCGCCCCGTCGCTGTTCGCGGGGACCATCGTGGACTCGGGCGCCGCGAAGATCCACTTCGGGGACGGACGGCTGTACGTCGAGTCGCTGCTCTTGCAGCAGCCCGGCCTGCTCACGCGCGGTTCGGGTTCGCTGGGGTGGCGGCGCCCCGCGCGTGGCTCGCTCTCGCTCGACATGGAAGCCGACAGCCTCAGGGTGCTCGACTCGCTGGCGACGTGGCTCGCCGGCGCCCGTCTGTCCGGTCCGACGCCGGGAGAAGCGCTCACCGGCTCGGCCCGGATGCTCGTGACGCTCGACGGCGCGCTCGACTCGATGGCGATCGAGGGGCGGGCCAACGCCACGAACCTGCGGTGGCGCGGGTGGCGCGTGCCGGCGGGACGCGGGCACGCCAGCTTCGAGCCCGGCCCGACGCCGAGTTTCGACGTCGACGCGACGATCGACTCGCTCGGGTATGGCCGGCTCGGGTTCGGGGCCGCCCAGGCCCGCGCGCGCGGGACGCGCGACTCGCTCACCTGGTTTGCGCGCTCTCGTGTCGGCGATCTCGGGGCGTTTCTCGCCGGGGGCCGGTATGCGCGCGACAGCGCCGTGCAGGGTGTCGGCGTGGATTCGCTTGCCGTGCTGCTACCGGGAGGCGTGTGGTTCCTCGAGCGGCCCGTGCACGTCTCGATCGGCGATTCCGTCCTGGCGCTCGACACGCTGTCCCTCAAGAGCGCGGCCGGGCCCGGTCGCCTCGTGGTCAGCGGCGAGGTGGCGCGTCACGGGCGGGCCGACGCCCGCGTGTATCTCGAAACGTTCCCGCTCGCAGGCGTGTATGCGCTGCTGCAACACGACACCCTGGGTGTCGCCGGCGCCGTCACCGCGACGGTTGCCCTGGGCGGCACGCGCGCCAACCCGACCTACAACGGCTCCTTCGCCCTGTCCGATGCGGCCTTCGGCGGGGGCACCTTCCGCGCGCCGTTCATGGACGGCACCCTCGCGTATCAGAACCGCCGCCTCGACGGCGACCTCCATCTTTGGCGCTCGGGGCAGCAGATCCTCAACGTCACCGCGCATCTGCCCCTCGACCTCGCGCTGACCGACGTCGCGCAGCGCCAGCTCCCCGACACGCTGTCGGTGCAGGCCCGGGCCGACAGCGTCGATCTCACGGTCCTCGAGGCGGTGACCCCGCTGCTGCGCCAGGTGCAGGGCGTCTTCGACGCCGACCTGGGGATCGGCGGCACGTGGGACGCGCCGCGGCTGCGCGGTGGGCTCGAGATCAGCGGCGCCGGCGCCACGATTCCGGCGCTGAACGTGCGCTACGACGACATCGGCGGCCGGCTGCTCCTGCGCGGCGACACGATCCGCGTGGAGGGCCTGACCCTCCGGAGCGAAAAAGGGCGAGCCGAGGTGACCGGCTACGTGCGGCTCGACCGGTTGACCAAGCCCGTGCTCGCCCTGAACATCGCGGCGACCGAGTTCAAGGCGCTCGACTTGAAGGGCTACCTCAGCGTCACGGCGAGCGGCCAACTGGCGCTGGGCGGACCGGTGTTTGGGGCGACCCTCACGGGGCGGGGCACCGTCACGTCGGGGGTGCTGCATTTCGCCGATCTCGTGAACAAGCGCGTCGTGAACCTCGAAGAGCCCTGGGTCCAGGACCTCATCGACACGTCGCTGATCCGCACGCAGCGGCTGGGTCCGGAATTCCAGAGTCTGTTCTTCGACAGCCTGCAGGTCAGAAATCTGCAGCTGCGGATGGGTGAAGACGTGTGGCTCCGGTCCAACGAAGCGAACATTCAGCTCACGGGGTTGGTGACCGTCAACAAGGTCCGCAGCAACTACATCCTGAGCGGCACGCTCCAGGCGCCGCGCGGCACCTATCGGTTGATCATCGGGCCGGTAACGCGCGAGTTCGTCGTGCAACGGGGGACGGTGCAGTACTTCGGCACGCCCGATCTCGATGCCGCGCTCGACATCGAGGCGAGTCATGTCGTACACCCCTTGCCGGGGCTCGCCCAGCCGCCCGAGATCAATATCCTCGCGCACATCCGCGGGACGCTGCGGCTCCCGCGGCTGACGCTGGAGGCTGAGCGGGGGGACTATTCCCAGGCCGAACTGATCTCGTATCTGATCACGGGCAAGCCGACCTTCGAGCTGAGCGGCGGCGAGGGAGCGTACGTGAGCGGCGTCGCCGCGTCGTTCGTCGCCGGCGAGCTCGAGCGGACGGTCGTTTCGGATCTCGGTGTCCCGCTCGATTACTTCGAGATTCGTCCCGGCGATCCCACCAACCGCTTCTCTGGCGCGCAACTCGCCGCGGGGTGGGCGATTGGCGCCAAGACATTTCTCGTGCTGAACGCGGGGCTATGTCGGAATACCACCAACCAAAAGGCGCGATTCACGAACACGCTGGGCGCGACGCTCCAGTTCCGCTTCAGCCCGGAATGGCGCACCGAGGCCAGCTTCGAGCCGGTCCGTAACTGCGGGCTCGATGATCCTGTGCTGAATCCAGTCACTCCCACACGCCAGGTCGGCTTCGACGTGTTCTGGGAGCGGCGCTACTAGATGACGCGCGCGCTGCTGATCACCAATCCCTTCGCGGCGCGCGCACACGCGCGGGCGGTCACGGCGATTCGCGACATCCTGCAGGGCGGCGGCTGGAGCGTGGAGGTTCAGTCCACGGCCGGCCCCGGCGATGCGCGCCGCATCGCCGAGGAATCGCGCGGCATGGGATTCGACGTCCTCGTCAGCCACGGCGGCGACGGGACGGCGATGCAGGTCGCGGCGGGCATCGCGGGCACGGGGGTCGCGCTGGGCCTGGTGCCCGGCGGCACCGGCAACGTGCTCGCCGGCAACCTGCGCCTGCCGCGTTCGACCACCAGCGCCGCGCGCGCGCTGCTCAAGGCGCGCAGCCAACCCATCGACCTTGGCGTCGTGGAGCGTGCCGACGGACCACACTACTTCGCGGTCGCGGCGGGCACCGGCTTCGACGCGCAGCTCATGGCCGACACCAGCCTCCAGCAAAAGCGCCGCTGGAAACTGGGAGCATACCTCGTGCGCGCGGCGCTGACCCTGTCCTCGGTCCGCAGCGCGCCGCACCGGGTGACTGTCGATGGTACAATCCACGAAGTCCGTGCCGCCATGCTCCTCGTCCTGAACTGCGGCAAGCTGCCCCCCGGATTCCTCTCATTGCGCTCCAATCTCGTTCCCGATGACGGCTGGCTCGATGTGGTGGCGCTCGACGCCGACGGCGCGTTGCAGGGCGCGAGCGCGCTGATCGAGCTGCTGGTGGGCAACGGCAAGGCGGACGGACAGGGCCGGCGCGTCTGGTGGGCGCGCGGCCGCACGGTCCGCGTCGAAGTGCCGGTCGGCGCCCAGCGTCCGGTGCAGCTCGACGGTGAAGTGACGGGGGATACCCCATTCGAGGCACAGCTGCTGCCGAGAGCGCTCACCGTGTTGGTCGGCGCCGCGTTCAAGGCTCACCATGGCTGACACGCTGCTGCTCGTAGACGATGACGCGGCGGTGCTGCGCGCCATCGGTGACTACTTCGAGCGCATCGGCTATGAGGTGTGGCGCGAGGGGACCGGCGAGCAGGCGATGGACACGTTTCACCGCGTGCGCCCGGACGTCGTGCTCCTCGACCTGCATCTCCCCGACGCGAGCGGACTCACCGTGCTCGAGCGCCTGCGCCGGGAAGGTGCTGCGGTGATTCTATTGACCGGCCAGGGCGACATCGAGACCGCGGTGAAGGCTATGCAGCTCGGCGCCGAGAATTTCTTGACGAAGCCGGTCGACATGACACATCTCTCGGCCGCGATCGCCCGGGTCGCCGAGAAGGTGCGGCTGTCGCGGCAGAACGCGCGGCTGCGGGCGTTGGATCACGAGGCCGAGGGCATCGGCTCGCTGGGCGTCTCGCCCGCCATGCAGGAGCTGGCGCGGCAGATCGAGCTGCTGGCGGCGAGCGAGCGGTCGACGGTGCTGCTCTCAGGCGAGAGCGGGACAGGGAAGGGCTGGGCCGCGCGCGTGATTCACAATCTCTCGCCCCGCTCCGGTGGCCCGTTCGTCGAGGTGAACTGCGCCGGCCTGTCGGCGACGTTCCTCGATTCCGAATTGTTCGGACACGAAAAAGGTGCGTACACCGACGCCAAGGAACGGAAGGTCGGTTTATTCGAGCTGGCCGATCACGGCACGATCTTCCTCGACGAGATCGGCGAGCTGACGCTGGAGCTCCAGCCCAAGCTGCTCAAGGTTCTCGAGACCAAGAAATTTCGCCGGCTCGGCGGCACGCGCGAGCTGACGGTCGATGTCCGGCTGGTCGCGGCGACGAACCGCGATCTCGTGCGCGAGGTCGAGGCGGGACGGTTCCGCGAAGATCTGTACTACCGCCTGAACGTCATGCCGCTCGCGCTGCCGCCCGTGCGCGACCGCTCGCGGGAAGACCGGCTCAATCTGATCACGCGGATGATCAGCGATCTGAAGACGCAGCTGCCGGGTTGCCCGAGCGACTGCACGACGGACGTGCTGGATCGCCTGTTGTCCGCGCCGTGGCCCGGTAATGTCCGCGAGATGCGGAATGTGCTCGAGCGGTCGATGATCCTGGCGCGCGGGCAGGCGACGATCGGCGTCGAGCAGCTGCCGCCCGATCTGCGTCAACGCGGCAACACCGACCGGCGCTACACGGCGCAATCGCTGTCGGAGGTAGAGCGGCAGCACATCGAGCGAACGCTGCGACATCACGGCGGGAATCGCACGCGGGCCGCGCTGGAACTCGGAATTTCGCGCGCGACGCTGATCAACAAGATCAAGACGTACAGCCTGAACATCTAGGCTGTGCTATCTTGAGGTTATGGAAAAGCCCAAACTCAAGGAACACGATGCCATGCAGTGCCGAGCATGCGGAAATGAAGAACGGGCGTCGGAGGGTTATCCGTGTGCGGATTGCGGCACCTTCATCTGTCTGATCTGCACATTCCGCGGCGTGACGCGCTGCAAGGCGTGCGAGGAGAAGGCGAAAACCGCGAAAGTCTAGGCTCCAGCTCGCCGCCGCTTCAACTCCAGCGCCAGCTCTTCGCGTGGCGCGCCGAGCTCCTCGGCCAGCTTGGTCAGCGCCGCCTCGGTTCCCTCCCAGTCCCGCGCCGCCGCCAACGCGTCGAGCGCCACTTCTTCGATCGCCGCCGACCGTTCCTCGAGCTCGCGCGTCCGCACCGCGACCTCGCGCGCCAGCCACTGCTCGAGCTCGCGCCGATCGACCTCCAGCTGACGCTGCCGCAATGCATGCTGCAACGACAACTCCAACTCCTCGAGATCCACCGGCTTGATGAGATAGTCGTAGGCGCCGAGCTTGAGACATTCGATCGCGGTGCGGGGCTCATCGATCGCCGTGAGCATCAGCACCGCGAGATCGGGATCCAGCGCGAGCACTTTCGGCAGCAGCTCTACCCCGCTCGTTTCGGGCATCCGGATGTCGCACAACATCGCCTGCGGGTTGTGCGCCGAGAGCAGCTGCAGCGCCTCGGTCGCGTTCGCCGCGGCTTGCACGTGATAGCCCAGGCGACTCAAAAAGCGCGTCAGCGCCTGCCGGATGCCATCCTCATCGTCCACGACGAGGACGGTCGTGCGATCGGGAGGGGTGGGGACAGGGGCAGGGGCGTTGGAAGATGTCATGGCCGTCAACGTTGCCGACGTTATCTTGGCGCGTCAATGAGCACGTCACGCACGAATCTCGCGGCGGTCCCGGGTATCACCGTCGGGCACACGACCATCGAAGCGCACGGCACGGGGTGTACCGTCGTCCTCGCGCCGGAGTCCGGGATGCGTGCCGCAGCCTGCGTCCGCGGTCGCGCGACCGGGACGCGCGAGCTCGATGTCATGGATCCCCGTCACCTCGTCGAGCGCATCGACGCGATCCTCTTCACCGGCGGATCGGCGCTCGGGCTCGGCGTGGCGGACGGCGTGATGCGCTGGCTCCGCGAGCGCGGGCGGGGACTCCCGGTTGGCCCGATGGGCACCATCCCGATCGTTCCCTCGGCCGTGATCTTCGATCTCGGCAACGCCGGCAAGCCGCTCGGCTGGCCCAGTCCTGATGACGCGTACCGCGCGTGCGATAATGCCAGCGCCGATTACGCCGATGGGCGCGTGGGGGTGGGCCGCGGGGCCACGTGCGGCAAGGCCGCCGGGCTCGAGAACATGATTCCGGCGGGGTTGGGTTCGTGGGCCGCGCAATTCGGGGATGTGATCGTATCCGCGCTCGTGGTGGTGAATGCCGTCGGCGACATTCGAAACGCGCGGGGCGAGATCATTGCCGGCCGGGTCGACAGCCTGCGCTACCTCGCCGAAGGGGGCGCACCGCTCGGCGACCCGGCACGCTTGAACCGCAATACGACGCTCGCGGTGATCGCGACGAACGCCGACCTCGATCGCATACAGCTGCAAGCGCTCGCGCAGTCTGGCAGCGACGCACTCGCGCGGCGCATCACGCCCTACGGCACATTGTTCGACGGCGACGTGATCTTCGCGGTGAGCACGGCGACGACGAAGCCCAAGTCTCCACTGCAGGTCGAAGCGATTGCGGCTCTCGTGGTGCCCGAGGCCGTCGAGCGCGCGGTCCAACATGGATAAGGTCGAGCGCGCCG
>Ga0137409_10001711_pt1 | contig 22743 bp, 20 predicted proteins | sample CZODoug1_16funga_FD_122059 | JGI IMG/M metagenome (GOLD analysis project Ga0137409, IMG submission 122059) | Vadose zone soil fungal communities from Angelo Coast Range Reserve, California, USA - CZODoug1_16fungal (Hybrid Assembly) | ecosystem: Environmental > Terrestrial > Soil > Vadose zone...
CCCGTGAGTTCGGCGATCTGAATCACCAGGGGATGCCAGGCCTGGGTGATCAACTGGCCGCAGGGAAAAATCTGCGGCACGATGAACTCGCAGAGCGTCATGCCGAGGGGAGCGAGCAACACCATGGGTGCGCGGCGTCCGCCGGACCCTGAGCGGCGGCGAATCCAATACACCATGCCGGTAAAGAGCAGAAAAATAATCCCACGCGTGGCGCAAAATAGAAGGAATACCCCGGCAGCGGCGATCCATGGCAGATCGGTGAAGCGCTGCGTGGTGTCGATCAGCCAATAAAAGCCGCCCGCCGTCTCCACGATCCCGGCCCACCATCCCAACAAAAGCGCTCCCCCGAGGCCGGGCGCCCGGTCGATCGCGAGCAGCATGGGGACCGCGGCCACCCAGGCCAGCACGGATAAATCAAAGGGCGTACACGCCAGGAACCAGAGACAGCCGCTGGCCGTGACCAGCCCAAAGCCGATGGTTCGATTTGATGCGTTCATGGTGGCCGGCAAGCATACCCTCAAGCGCCGCCCGTAGGAGCCTGTCGGACAGGCTCACTGTTCGCGGCCGTTCGGCATCTCGGGTATTCTGGCCGGACCTATGCAAGAACGATACGAACCGGCCGCCGTCGAGGCGGACGCACAGCACTATTGGGATGAGCAACGCTGCTTCGAGGCCACGGAGGACCCTGCCCGCGACAAGTACTACTGCCTGTCGATGTTTCCCTATCCGAGCGGCCGGCTGCACATGGGCCACGTGCGAAACTACACCATCGGCGACGTGCTCTCCCGATTCATGCGCATGAACGGGAAAAACGTTCTGCAGCCGATGGGGTGGGATGCCTTCGGCCTGCCGGCGGAAAACGCGGCGATGGCGAACGGCGTGCCGCCGGCGAAGTGGACGCTGGACAACATCGCGCACATGAAGACGCAGCTCAAAGCGCTGGGTTTCGCCCTGGATTGGAGCCGGGAACTGACCACATGCGACCCCCGATACTACCGCTGGAACCAGTGGATGTTCCTGCGCATGTTAGAGATGGGCATCGCCTATCAGAAGACCGGCGTCGTGAATTGGGATCCGGTCGACAAGACGGTGCTGGCCAACGAGCAGGTGATCGACGGCCGAGGCTGGCGGACCGGCGCATTGGTCGAAAAGCGCGAAATTCCGATGTACTACCTGAAGATCACTGCCTACGCCGACGATCTGCTCCGCACGTTGGATGGAATGCAGGGGTGGCCCGAACGTGTACGCACAATGCAGGCCAATTGGATCGGCAAGAGCCAGGGCGTGCGGATCGGATTTTCATACGACCTGGGAAATGTCAAAGGCGTGATGCGCGCGTTCACGACCCGCGCCGATACCATCATGGGCGTGACGTTTTGCGCCGTGGCGGCGGAGCACGCGCTCGCTGCGCACGCGTCGCGCGGCAACCCGGCACTCGCCGCGTTCATCGAGGAATGCAAGCGCGGTCCCGCCATCGAAGCGGAACTCGCGATACAGGAAAAGAAGGGAATGCCGACGGGGCTTTCGGTCCGGCATCCGTTGACCCAGGAGGCGGTGCCGGTGTGGGTGGGCAATTATGTGCTCATGAGCTACGGCGACGGCGCGGTCATGGGCGTACCGGCGCATGATGAAAGGGATTTTGAATTTGCAAAGAAGTACGATTTGCCGATCAGACCCGTTATCGAAGTCCCCGGCCGCCCCTATTCTCTCGATGCCTGGGCGCCGTGGTACGCCGATCACGGCCGCTGCATCAATTCGGGCCCGTATGACGGATTGGATTTCGACGCCGCCGTCGATGCGATCGCGGCCGACCTCGCCCGGCTTGGGCTTGGCGAGAAGCAGACCACATGGCGGCTTCGCGACTGGGGGATTTCACGGCAACGCTACTGGGGCTGTCCCATCCCGGTGATTCACTGCCCGGGTTGCGGCACGGTGCCGGTGCCCGATGCCGACCTGCCGGTGCTGCTGCCGGCGGACCTGGTGCCGGACGGCAGCGGCAATCCGCTGCTCAAGAATGAGAAATTCTTGAATACCCCCTGTCCCCGGTGCGGCGGCGCGGCGCGCCGGGAAACCGACACCATGGATACCTTCGTGGATTCTTCCTGGTATTTCCTGCGTTTCGCTTGCAGCGACAACGATCGGTCCATGCTCGATGCCCGGGTCCGCTATTGGTCGCCCGTGGATCAATACATCGGCGGCATCGAGCATGCGATCCTTCACTTGCTGTACGCGCGCTTCTGGACGCGAGTGGTCAACGAGTTGGGTGCGATCGAATTCAAGGAGCCATTTGCGAACCTGTTCACGCAGGGCATGGTGTTGAACGAAGTGTTCTATCGCAAACCCGAGTCCGGCCGCGTCGAGTATTTCAATCCGGCCGATGTCGAAATCCGGGTCGACACGGACGCGGCGCAACGCATCGCCGTGCTGCGTGCCGACGGAATGAAGGTTGAATCCGGCGGCGTGGTGACCATGTCGAAGTCGAAGAACAACGGCGTCGATCCGCAGGCGCTGGTCGACGAATTCGGGGCGGACACCGCGCGCCTGTTCACGATGTTTGCCGCGCCCCCGGAACAGACCCTCGAATGGTCCGATGAGGGAGTGCAGGGCGCTTATCGATTCATCAAGCGCCTTTGGAAAGCGGTCCATGATCACGTGGCGGCGGGCCCGGCCCGCCCGCTCGACAAGAGCTCCTTGAACGATGCGCAGCGCGCCATCCGGCGGCAGGCGCATCAGACCCTGGCCAAGGTTACCGACGACATCGGCCGCCGGCGGACTTTCAACACGGCGATCGCGGCGGTCATGGAGCTTCTGAACGCCGTGGCCAGGCATACTCGGCGTTCGCCGTCGGACCACAGCGTTATCCAGGAAGCGCTCGACATCGCCGTCCTGGCGTTATCGCCCATCATTCCTCACGTCACACACGCCTTGTGGCGTGAATTGGGCCACGCTACGGGATTGATCGACGAGCCCTGGTTGACGGTCGACGCGGCCGCGTTGGAAACGTCGACGATCGAACTCGTGGTGCAGGTGAACGGCAAGCTTCGCGCCCGCATCTCCATTGCGGCGGACGCGGACGACGGCGCCGCGCGCGAAGCGGCGCTCGCGGACCCCAACGTTCGGAAATTCGTCGGCGGCGCCGCGGTTCGCAAGGTAATCGTCGTGCCCGGCAAGCTGGTCAACGTGGTCGTTTAGGCTCCCGGATGCCGCCGTCGTCCAGAGATGCAATGAGATTCACGGCACGGTGCGGCGCCCTGGGCGCGGCGATTCTGGCCTCGAGCGGATGCGGCTTTCGCCTCGCCGGCAGCGATCCGCTGCCCGGCATTCTCGCCCGGCCGTATTTGTCGGTGAAAGATCCCTATACCGACTTTGCGCGCGAATTCGAACATCAGCTCAAGAGCTCGGGCGCGCTGGTCCAGGAGATTCGCGCGAAGTCCACGGCGACCATCGAAGTTACCAAGGACTCGGTTGAACAACGAACTCTGTCCGTGTCGGCGCGCAACATTCCGACCGAATACGAGTTGACGTACACCGTGACGTTTGCAGTGCAGGGACCCGACAAGGAACTCTTGAAGCCGCAGACCATCAATTTGTCCAAGGACTACAGCTTCGTGGAAAACGAACTGCTGGCCAAGGAACACGAGGCGGACATTCTACGCCGCCAGATGGCGCGCGATCTCGTCGCCATCGCCATGCGGCGCCTGACGAGTCTGAAGTAGTCATACCGTGCGCGGGGGGTGAGGTGCTCTTGGTCAACGGCATCGACCGGTTGCCGCTGGAACTGATGTTGGATCGGTATGGGTTGGCATTCGTCCTGGTGGCGCCCGAGGAAGTCATCCCCGGTTCGTACTGGGGCGAACGCGAGGCCGGATTGATCGGCTCCCGGATCTTCGTCAGGCTCGATACGCCGGTGCATTCGGTGCTGCATGAGGGCGCACATTTCATCTGCATGCCGGCCGAGCGGCGCGCGGGGCTGAACGGGGATGCGGGCGGCGATGACGCGGAAGAAAATGCCGTCTGCTATTTGCAGATCCTCATGGCGGCCGCGCTGCCGAACGTCGGGAGCGAGCGAATGTGCCGCGATATGGATGAGTGGGGATACAGCTTTCGCCTCGGCAGCGCCGCTGCTTGGTTTCGCGAGGATGCCGAGGATGGGCGCCGGTGGTTGATACAGCATGGCCTCATCGACGGCGCGAGCCGTCTCACCTATGAATGCCGGTGACCCGGCGCGGGTATCGCGGCGCATCGCGCTGACAGGTCTGGCCGCCTCGGCCACGGCGGCGTGTTCGAAGCTCGCCTTCGTGGCGGCAAATGTGCCGGCGGCATTCGGCTCCTACAAGCGCCGCAAGAATGTGGCGTACGGGACCAACCCTGCGCATCGGCTGGACGTCTACAGTCCCGACACCCCTTCGGCAACGCCGCGGCCGTTGGTGGTGTTTTGGTACGGTGGGAGATGGGAAACCGGGGACAAGGACGACTACCGATTCGTGGGCGCGGCGCTCGCCGAGATCGGTGCCGTCGCCGTGCTGCCGAATTACCGGCACTACCCAATCGTGAAAATGACCGGCTTCATGGATGATGCGGCGCTCGCGGCCGGGTGGGCTGCCCTCCACGCCGCGGAGCTCGGCACAGACCCCCACCGGTTGTACCTGATGGGCCATTCGGCGGGCGCGCACATCGCCGCCTTATTGACGCTGAATCAACGGTACCTCGGGGTTCCCGGACGGCCGGCGCCGGCGATTGCGGGCATGATCGGCTTGTCCGGGCCGTACGATTTTCTGCCCCTGCTCGATCGGGACCTTCAGGATATGTTCGGCCCGCCGGAGCGGTATCCGGATTCGCAGCCCATCCATTTCGTGCGGCCTGATGCGCCGCCCATGCTCTTGGTGCATGGACTCGCGGATCAGGTCGTGCGGCCGAGGAATTCCATCAACCTCGCGGCAGCGATGCAGGCCCAGGGAGTTGCCGTGCGGCTCAAGACTTATCCCGGGCTGGACCACGCCGGCACCGTGGCGGCGCTCAGCGTCCCGGCGCGCCGCCGAGCGCCCACACTCGCCGAAATCGCTGCATTCGTCCAATCCGCCGGCTTCAAGCCGCCGTCATCTTGAGGATCGTCTGTGCGTTGCTGTAATCGAAACGCAGGTCGAGGCGCTTCTTGCCGTCGGAACCCGTGACGACGTCTCGAGAGATGAACTCGTAGAACGAGCCAGGTACCGTCAATTCGAGATCCGATCCGTCCTCGTTCCGGAATGTCCGCCGCACCGGGTCCGCCTTGAACGCGGATTGGTGCACGGTGCCCGAGGCCGACGCCTCGATGATTTGCTTCATCGGCCGACCCAGCGAGCGTTGTGCGCAGGCCGACATGGCAACATCCGCGACCCGATCGGCGGCGTGGTTGAACGCCGAGCCCTCGGTGGCGATCCATGCGCACTCTGGCGATTCGGCCAGCAAGATCCGGTAGTCGGCCAGGCTCGGGATCTCGTGCCAGCGGCCGAAAGCAGCGGTAATCTCGCGCAGGGCAGGCGCCGCAAGCTTCATTTCGCAACGACCCTGCCCGGCGAAGCCCGCGAGCGCCGCTTCCGAAGCCGTGGTGAGGGGATCGCGGGTGTTGCCGAACACGCGTTCGGCGGCGGCCTGGAAATCCTTGGAAAACCGCTCGACATGCAATTCGCTCACGAAGAACTGCGGCAGGGTTTCCGGAAATTCGCGATGCGCAAAGCCGTATCCGGTCATGCGCAGCCGGTCGAACGGATAGGTACCCGCCACGTGATAGCCGAGGGGCTGCAAGATGCGCTCGAAGGACTGCACGCCGGGCGGTAATGCCCCGGTGCCTTGCGATGCGAACCGAACGGTTCGCATCGCACCATGGTCGAAAATGATGCGTTCGCCCTGACGGCGCCGGTCGGCGACGTAAGCGTTGGCCATCGGAACGCGCGTCAGCAAGTCGTGGAACAGGACGGCGTTCAGCGCCATGGCGAATACGCCCCTCGACACCGCGCCGGCGGATTCCAGCAAGAATGTCCGCTCGATCTGCAGGGTACCCAGCATGTCGTCCGCCGCCTTGTCGCCTGCAATCAAGCGAATCAATTGCGACAGATGGGTATCAGTCATTTAAAGCTCTCTCCTCGCGGGGGGTAAGCTTATGATAAGCCGACTGACTGGTGCGGCCAATGTCATGTTCCCCGCTAGAGCCGGCACCCAAACCCTGGCCATGTCCAACACGTGGTCACGCAAGCTGCTGCACCGGCAATATGTCCAACACCGCATCCAAAACCACACCCCTCGTATTCGGGAAATATGGCGACGAGTTGCGCGATAGCAAGCCTGCGGCGATTACAATCAGGCGGCGTGGGCGGCCGCCGGTGCATCCATCGCGTACACGCGACCGAAACGGTTGGCGAGGAAAGCCTGCAGCTGGATCTCTTCCTGTTTGATGAGACCCGATTGCGGCAGATGGCCTGCGCAGAGCATGTCGAGCACGGCACAGATACCGCCGGCCGTCGTAATCTGGATGGCGCTGCGTACGCGGCCGCCCAATGGCGCCGCGTAGATCTTGTTCGCGTAGGTCTCCTGGACGAGCTGGCCGCCGCGCATGCCGCTGACGGTTACGAACACAATGACCACGTCCTGCAGGGTGATGGGTACGGAGTTTTCGAGGATATCCTTCAGCAGATCGCGCCGGTCGCGCAACCGCAGATCATTCAGCAGGGCCTTCATGATGGCGGCGTGGCCTGGGTAGCGGATGGTGCGGTAGTTGAGATTGCGCACCTTGCCGGCGAGTGTCTCGCAGAGGGTGCCAAGCCCGCCGGAGGTGTTGAACGCCTCGTACAGAATTCCGTCGAGCGAGAATTCCTCGAGTTCCTCGAGCGGCTGGGTCTCGCGCAACTGGCCATTGACGATGGCCTCGCAGGGCTCGCAATACTCGTTGATGACGCCGTCGGTGCTCCAGGTCAGATTGTAGTTGAGCGCGTTCGAGGGAAACTTTGGCAGTGCACCTACGCGCATGCGTACGTCCTGCAATTCGTCGAAGCGGGACGCCAGGTCGCTGGCGACGATGGTGATGAAGCCCGGGGCCAGGCCGCACTGGGGAATGAAGGCGGTGCGCGCGCCCGCGGCCAGTTGCTTCACCACGCGGGTGCTGGCCACGTCCTCGGTCAAATCCAGGTAGTGTGCACCGGCTGCCTTGGCGGCTTCGGCTATCAGCCGCGTGGCATGGTAAGGAGCCGCCGAGAGGACGGCGAACTTGTTCTTGAGAATCTTTTGCAGGGTGTCGCCCTGGGTGATATCGGCGGCAATCTTGGTTGTCGCCACCGTGGTCTCCAACCGGTCGAGTTGCGCCGCAGAGCGGTCCACCACGGTGACCGCATAATCGCCGGAGCCCCCCAACAATTCCGCGATCATCGAACCGATCTTGCCGGCGCCAACCACAACAATCTGTTTCATTTCAACGATTTGTTTCATTTCAAAGACTCCGCACGGGGAAGGCCATTTTCCCAGCGCAGCCCTACGAATGGTAGGGTCATTTTAGGCATTATAAAGGGTATGATACGGCAATATGCAGGGTAAAACGGTCGAATTGCCATGGACCTCATCGACGAGAAGCTGATTTTTGCGCTGCGGGAGAACGCCCGCGCATCGACCGCACATTTGGCGAGGTTGGTCGGCCGCTCGCGTACCAGCGTGCAGAGCCGTATCGAGCGCCTCGAGAAGCAGGGCGTGATCGTGGGATATGGAGTCCGGCTTGCGCCGGAACACGGATTGGGCGCGGTGCGTGCGCATGTCATGATCAAAGTCGGACCGAAGGAAGCGCGGGCGGTCACCGCCGCGCTGCGGGCCATCGACCAGGTGTGCGTGCTGCACTCCGTGAGCGGCGACGTCGATCTGATCGCGGTGGCCATGACCGCTTCGGTGGACGAGATGGATCAGGTCATCGACCGGATCGGCGCGCTCGACGGCGTGGAGCGCACGACATCCTCGATCATTCTGTCGACCAAGTTCGAGCGGTAGTGCCGGGCAGTTGCGGCGGGGATGGCCGGGACGTGACACCATCATCATATCGGAGTGAATCTGAGGGCAGTGATATGCACCATTCCCGCCTGTGCGCCATACTGATCGACTGTCGGACTTCAGAGGTGGACGGTGCCGCCCGCTTCTGGGGCGAGGCGCTGGGTCGCCCAGTGGATCCCAGTCATCCGGGCAGCCGCGGCAATTACCGCATGCTCGAGACCCCACCCGACGAGCCCATCGTGCAAATCCAGCGCGTGGACCACGAGAGCCGCGTCCACATCGACATCGAGACGGACGATATCGCTGCCGAAGTGGCACGCTTGACGAACCTGGGCGCCAGGGTGGTGGACCGCCTCGAACGCTGGGTGGTGATGGAGGCGCCGACCGGCCAACGCTTCTGCGTCGTCAGAGTACAGCGTCCCGGTTTCCCGAAGAATGCCAACCGCTGGGATTGACCATTGCCGAGCATCGCATTGCGCTCTACTGACGCCTACACGCATGTGGCAATCGATGAGGCACACCGCGCGGTCCGGGAGTTGACTGGCTAGCCGGCCCAGCTACGATTGAGCCGCGATCACGGCGATTTCGATGGAAAATTCCGGAGCCGCCAGTTTCGCGCTCACGACGGTGGCGCGCGCCGGCGTCGCGCCGGGCACCACCCATGCGTCCCACACGCCGTTCATCTCCCCGAACGCCGACATGTCGGTCAACCAGATGGTGGCGCTCAACAGCTTGCTCTTGTCGGTCCTGGCGCCGGCCAGCAGGCTGTCGATGGTCGACAGGATGTCTTTTGTCTGTTCCGCCACGCTCTTTCCCGGCGCGCCCGAGGCGACCTGACCAGCCAAATAGACGGTTGAGTTGTGGATCACGACTTGCGACATCCGTGGTCCCGTGTGCATTCGCTCGATGGTCAACTGAATCTCCTATGGGCGCTTCAAACATCGACGGCCGGCTTCGCGGCAGCGGTCTTTCTGGACCGCTTGGCGAGCTGCAGCGCATCGTCCAGCGCGTCGAGGATGTGCTCTTCACCGATCTGCGCGATGAGCCCGGCACGCTCCAGCTTATATCGCACATTAGGCCGGAGTTCGACCAGGAGCACGGAAGCGCCGTGACGCTTGAAGTCTCCGACCATCTCTTCGAGCGCATTGATGCCGGTGGCGTCGATGAACGGCACGCTGCCCATGCGCAGGATCAGCGTCGTTGCCGGCCGTTGAATATGCGCGAGAGTGCGCTCGAGTTTTTCGGCCGCTCCGAAGAACAGCGGCCCCTCGATGCTGTAGATGACGATGCCGCTGTCCGGCTTCGGCCCGAGGATGTCGAAGGACGTCGCAGTGGTGTCAACGTGCTGCTCGACGCTCACCGCGTCCGCCATGCGGCGCATGAAGAGCAGCGCAGCCACGATGACGCCCACGTTGACGGCCACCACCAGATCGACGAACACCGTCAGGAGAAAAGTCAGCAGCAGCACGGCAACATCGGGCTTCGGCGCGGTCCGCACCAGCCTGGCCACGTGCGGCAATTCGCCCATGTTCCATGCCACCACGAAGAGCACCGCCGACAGGCAGCACAGCGGGATGGTGGACGCGAGTGGGGCAAGCAGCAAGATAATCAGGACCAGAGTCGCCGAATGCACCAGCCCGGCGAGCGGCCCGGTGGCGCCGTTACGGATGTTGGTGGCCGTGCGCGCAATCGCTCCGGTCGCCGCAAACCCCCCGAACAGCGGCGCTGCGATGTTCGCAATCCCTTGCCCGATCAGCTCTTGATTGGAATCGTGCCGGGTCCCCGCCATGCCGTCGGCGACCACCGCGGACAGCAGCGACTCGATCGCGCCCAGGAGGGCGATCGTGAATGCCGGCCCCACCAGGGAAAAAACCTGGGCCATGGTGACGGCGGGAAAGGACAAGGACGGCAGGGTTCTCGGGATGCCGCCGAATGCGGAGCCGATCGTGGCCACACCTTTGAACTGAAACACCGTCTGCACGACGGTGGCCACCAGCAAGGCGACCAGCGGTGCAGGAATACGCTTCAGATACCGCGCGCCGATGGTCAATATCGCGAGCGAGAGCAGCGCAAGACCGGTGGTGGCGAAACTGATCGAGGGCAGCGCTTGGATGAGGGACCACAGCTTTTCGTGGAAATGCAGGCCCGCCGGCCCGGGCGCCAGGCCGAAGAAGTCCTTCCATTGACCGACGAAAATGATGACGCCGATGCCCGCGGTGAAACCGACGATTACCGGGTTCGGGATGTATTTGATGACCGCGCCCAGACGGGCGAAACCGAATGCGACGAGAATCACGCCGGCCATCAGCGTGGCGATCTGCAGGCCCGCAATGCCGTGCTGTGCCGTGATGATGGAGAGCACGGCGATGAAGGCGCCGGTGGGGCCCGAAATCTGCACCCGCGTTCCGCCGAAGAGCGAGGTAAGGACTCCCGCGACGATCGAGGTATACAGGCCCTGCTCCGGGCGCGCGCCGCTCGCAATTGCAAAGGCCATGGCCAAGGGCAGGGCCACCACGCCGACGATGATGCCCGCGACCACGTTGGTGCGAATGTGCGCGCGGGTCCATAAGCCGGCCGCCTTGGCTTGCAGTACCGCGATCATGAGCGGCTGTCGGAGGCGGAGCCCAATAAAAAACGGCACCGCCTGTTGAGGGGCGATGCCGCCGGGATATCGCGCCGACGGGGGAGTTGGCTGGCTTGCCGGCGCGAGATTCTCCTAAACCTGTTGCCCGTGCGGAGCCACCGCAAGGCATGACTCATACTGCCAAAAATGCGGTGGTAAACAGCGTACACTTTGTAATCGATGGTGCAATTTTTATCACTTGACAAATTCGTGAGACGTATTTGACTTCGATGATTGCCAATTACCGCAAAAAACTGAGCCCATTTACCGTGGACGCGATTCAACTCACCGCTGTCATCAGCATAGTTCACTAAGTGCTAACGCTCGGCACCGCCGCGGGCCGGCGGATCCGCATGGTCACCAGGTAGGCGGCGAGCGCTACGACCAGCGTGATGCAACTGAACTTGAAGTCCTGCTGCAGGCTCGGCGTGAAGGCCATCGCGATCAAGACGGCGCCCATGGCGGCAATCGCCGCGTAGCTCAACCACGGGAACAGCCACATCACCACCGGCGGCAGCGCTTCGCCATTGCGCTCGCGCCGTTTCCGCAGGGCGATTTGCGCCGCTGCGATGGCCATGTAGATATACACCGCCAACGCACCGGACGAACTCACCAGAAAGTCGAAGACGCCTTTCGCCTCGGTGGCCGCAAGGATGCCGAGGAAACCCGCCAACGAACCCATCAGCACCGAGCCCACCGGCACCTTGCGGGCGTTCAACTTGACCAAGCCTTTCGGCGCATCGCCGTGTGCGGCGAGAATGAACAGCACGCGTGAGCTCACGTAAAACGCGGAATTCATGCAGGACAGCACGGCCGTCAGGATGATGACCGTCATGATGTCGCCCGCCCAGGGCACGTGCATGGTATTGAGGGCCAGCGTGAACGGCGACTCGCCCGAACGGACCGTGTCCCATGGAGTCACCGTGACGATCAGGAACACGGAAATCACGTAGAACACCAGAATGCGTCCGATCACCGCGGAACCCATCCTGGCGACGGCGCGCCCCGGCTGTGCGGATTCGGCCGCGGCGATGGTGGTGATTTCCGCGCCGGTCATTGCGAAGAAAACCGTCGGCACGGCGGCGAGCACCGCGATCCAGCCATGCGGCGTAAATCCCCCATGGTCCTTAAGGTTGCCGAACGTCGCGCCATGCGGGGCGGTCCACCCGAACGCATACGATGTCGCAATTGCGATGAACACCACGATGGCGGTCACCTTGATGGAGGCGAACCAGAACTCGAATTCGGCATAGGACCGGGCCGACATCAAATTCACGCCGGTCATCACGATCATGAGTCCCACGCCGATGGGCAATGGCGGCAGCGGTATCCAATGCTCCAGGATCTTGGCCCCCGCGATCGCCTCGACGGGCACTACCAGGACCCAGAAATACCAATATAGCCAGCCCACCACGAAGCCGGCGCCCTCGCCGAGGCCGGCGCGGGCAAACTCGGTGAACGAACGCACCTTGGGCAGCGCAGTGGCCATTTCGGCGAGCATGCGCATGACCAGGAGTATCAAAAAGCCGCAGATGGCATAGCTGATGAAGCTGCCAGGGCCCGCCGCGATGATGGCGGTGCTGCTGCTGACGAACAGGCCCGCGCCGATGATTCCGCCGATGGAGATCATGGTCAGATGGCGGGGTTTCAAAGAGCGCGATAGCTCGTTCTTTCCCGTAGCTTCAGTGGGATTCGACACAGTCATCAGCGGCACCTCGGTGGACGAGCGGGCATCTTACCCTGCTTCGACGTTGGCACGCGGGTCACCCAACGCGGGAACCGTGGGGCCGCCCCACAGCTGGCGTTCGCGAATCCACGGCAGCGGATACGCGGGATGCGGACTGTCGAATTCACGCGCCAACCGGTGGGCATCCCAGAGTGTCTGGTTCAATTGCGTCGGCGCTTTGCAGTCGCCGATGCGAAACACATCCTGTATGTCGTTGGCCGCCCATTCAGCCTTGCGGGTCTTCAGTTCCTGCCACAGACGGGTGTCGGAACAGCGTGAAGTCACGAGAATCACGGCATCAATCGCAAGATCGAACTCCCCTCCGTTGTCCTTCCGCGGCACGGATCCGGTGGTGGGTCCGATGAGGTCCGGACCGAATTTGTACAAATAGCTGAGGCGAACGCGCCCCGGTTCGATTCTGTCGACCCAATGATTGCAATAGCTCTTGATGCGCTTCTCGAACATCATGCGCTTATTGTTGCCCGACTCCATGGTGAACACGCCGTACTCCGAGACATCGGAGGCATCGCAGACGTAGGTCACTTCCTTGCCCTGATTCGCCATCAATTCAGCCAGCGTGATACCCATGAAATATCCGTCGCCGTCGAGTATCAACACCCGCTTGCCCGCGACGGGCTTGCCTTGCATGACCTGCTCCGGGGTCAGCACGTGCGGCAGCGACGCATCGGCGCCCGCGATCGGGCCGTAGTTCGCGCCGCGGCCGTCGGTACACCAATGCGAACCCGTCGCGATGACCACGCGGTCGGCGCCGTACTGCAAGACATCGCCGGCCGACATCTTGCCGACCCCGACATGAACATCGACATTCTTTCTGAGCTTTTCCAGCTGCGCCTGCCGGTAGGTGATGACGCGACCCCATTCGCTCAATCGCGGCAGCGTGGCGATCGACTTCCAGTGTCCTCCGAGCTCCTGTTCCGCCTCGCGCAAATGCACGGTGTAGCCGCGCTCGCCGAGGATGCGCGCGCACTCCATGCCGGCAGGACCGCCTCCCACGACCAGAACGCTGCAGGGCTCAAGGGTCTTGACGAACTTCTCCGGATGCCAGCCGCGACGATATTCCTCGCCGATCGTGACGTTCTGCGTGCACATGATCTGGCCGCCCTGCTGGAATTTCGACACGCAGATGTTGCAGCCGATGCACTCGCGGATATCGCTCAGGCGGCCTTCGGAGATCTTGGTGGGCAGGAAAGGGTCGGCGATGGACGGCCGCGCCCCGCCGATGATGTCGAGCACGCCCGCGCGCAGCAGCGCCACCATGTCGTCCGGGCTGGTCAGGCGCCCGTTGCCGACGACGGGGATTCCTTCCCCGAGAATGGATTTGCCCTGTTTGATGAAGGGCGTCATCCAACCCGACTTGCGGAAGCGCGAGGCCCCCGCATCTTCCCCCCATTCGGCATAGTCGCCGATCTTGAGCGCCACGGCGTCGACCACCCCTTCGCGCCGAAATAGTTCCAGCAGCCGTACACCGTCCTCGTGCGCCTCGACGCCCTCCGGCCCGTGCAGGGTATCCATTTCAAATCGGGTGGTGATGGCGCAGCGGTCCCCCAACCCGCGCTTCAACGCGTGCAGCAGTTCGATGAAGAACCGCGAACGGTTCTCAAAGCTGCCGCCGTAGCGATCGGTGCGCCGGTTGAAGCGCGGTTCGAGGAACTGGATGGGTACCGTGTCGTCGCCCGCGGAGACTTCAAGGATGTCGAATCCGGCGGCCGCAGCGCGCTTGCCGGCCTCCACGTACATGTTGATGACCGATCGGATATCCAGTTCGTCCATCTCATAGCCATAGACGGAACGAGTCGCGAACAACGGCGAGAGCCATTGGCTGGGGCTGCGGCCAACCTCGCGCGATTCCAGCGACGGGGCGTTGCCGCCGCTGTACCACAGTTGGATACCGGCCAGGCTGCCGTGTGCATGAGCGACGTCGCACATGTAGCCGAGGTTTCGCACGTCCCCCTCGTCCCAAATGCGAGCCGAGGTGTACGGATACTCGTCCGCCTCCGGGTGGATGGAGCAGAATTCCGTGAACACGACCCCCCAGCCGCCCTCGGCCTTCATCCCACGCAAATGGGCTTGAGCTCCGGGTCGCTCGGATCCGGGTCCCGCGCAGTGCGAGGTTTGCCAAAATCGATTGCGGGTCTTCCGGGGGCCGATCTTGACCGGTTCGAACAATACATCGTGCTTCGGGTCTCGGGACATGAATTCATCCTCTTCGCGTCTGTTTATAATAACTGACGGGGGAATCCGGCCTCACTCCTTCGGGATAGCTCGTCATGCTGTTTGCGGGAAAAATCGTTTTGGTCACGGGCTCGACCACCGGGATCGGTGAGGCCTGCGCCCATGTCTTTGCAGCATCGGGGGCTAAGGTGATGGTGTCCGGCCGGCATGAGCAGCGCGGTCAGGCCGTGGTCGATGCCATCGCCCAAGCCGGCGGCAGCGCGCAATTCGCCGCCGCGGATCTTCGTGCTGCGGGCGCCTGCGAGCGGCTGGTCGGCCACACTGTCGAACGCTTGGGCGGCTTGAACGTCTTGGTCAACAATGCAGGCATCCTCTACACCGCCAACGCCCTCGATACCAGCGACGAGCAATGGCTCGACACCATGGCGGTGAACGTCAACGCGCTGTTCTATTTGAGCCGCGCCGCGGTCAAGCACATGAAGGCGGCCGGCCGCGGAGCGATCGTGAACATCGCTTCGGAGTGGGGCCTCAACGGCGAAGCCAACCATGTCGCCTACTGCGCGAGCAAGGGAGCGGTGGTTCAAATCACCCGCTGCATGGCCTTGGATCATGCGCGCGACAATATCCGCGTCAATTCGGTATGCCCCGGCGAGATCCACACGCGGATGGTCGACGACATTCTCGCCAAGCGCAGCGGCGATCCTTCGAACAATCTGCGGGAACTCGCGGCGGGAATCCCGATGGGCCGGCTGGCCCGCCCCATTGAAGTCGCGCATTGCGTGCATTTCTTGGCGTCCGATCTCGCGAGCTATGTCACCGGCACCAATTTAAGCGTCGATGGGGGCAACGACGCCACTGCCGGCCCCTTCCCCTAAACGATGAGCGTCGCCCGCCGGCGCCTGGCCATGCTCGTAGGGCCTCGCAAGCGCCATGTAGAGGGCGCCCAGCAGTACCACGCCGGCGGTCGTGACCAGCATTCCATAAACCACGTACCACGGATCGTTCGGAGTCTGCGGACGCGGCCAGAGAATGTTGATAATAGCGCCGACGCCATAGGCGAGGGCGAGCAGATTCACGAGCCAACCCCGCCCGCCCAGCGTGAAGGAACCGGACGGCCGCCACCCCTTGGCGCGCGCGATCAACGCGCCCAGCACGATCATTTGAAAGGAGATATAGATGCCCACGGCCGCGAAGCTGATGATGGTGGCGATCGCATCCTGCAGCCACAGCGCCGAAAGGGCGATTGCCGCCGGTATCGCGCCCATCACGATCAGCGCCGTGGAGGGAACGTGGCGGCCCGGAGACATGCGGCTCAAGAATTTGCTGCCGAAGATCATCTGATCGCGGGAATATGCAAACACCAGCCGGCTGGCGGCGGCCTGCAAACTCAGCAGGCACGAAATGAACGAAACGAGCACCACGACGATCACGGCGCGGAAACCCACCTCGCCCATCGCATCGCGCAGCAAGGTGACGATCGGATCCTTATCCGCGCCCGATATCGCCGCATTCATGTCCTTGATCGAGAGCACGAACGCCAGGCACACCCATAGAGCCGCGGCGCCGCCGATGTAGATCGTCATGCGCATGGCTTTCGGAATCTGCCGGCTCGCATCGGGCGTTTCCTCGGCGACGTCGCCGCAGGCTTCGAAGCCGTAGTAGCAGAACATCGCTGCGAGCGAGGAGGCGAGAAACACCGGCAGGTAATTGCCGTCTGTGTGAACGATGGTGGTGTCTATCAGCACCTTGAGCGGCTGGTGGCGCGCGTACAGCAGCAAGTAGCCGCCGACCGCGATCGCACCGACGAGCTCGCAAATGAAACCGAACATGGCGACGCGCGCGAGCAGGCGCGTGCCGCTCAAATTCAGCAGCGTCGTGCCGGCGATGAGCACGATGGCGATGAGGGTCGTCGCCAGAGGAGTGCTGTCGACGCCGAACAGCTGCGCGAGAAACGGCGCAACCCCGGTCGCGACCCCCGCCATCGTGCAGCACAGCGCCCAGCCGTACACCCACCCGGCCATCCATGCCCAGCGCTTGCCCACGAGACGGCGCGCCCAGGGATAGATTCCCCCGGAAATCGGAAACTGCGAGACGATTTCGCCGAACACGAGGCATACCATGAGCTGTCCCAGTCCGACGCCGATGTAGGTCCACCACATCGGCGGCCCGCCGACCATGAAGGAGGTCGCGAACAGCGTGTAGACGCCGACCACCGGCGACAAGTACGTGAAGCCCAGGGAGAAATTCTCCCACTTCGACATCGTTCGATCGAAGTGCGAGACATATCCCAAGGCGCGTAGCTGGTCGGCGTCCGTATCGACCGGTTTTCCGGAATTGACAGTCACTGTCGGCCTTCAGAACTTCGTTTCGAACGCCAAGCCAATCGTGCGCGGCTGATTGGTCGAAACGCGGGTGATCGTAGGTTGCTGCCAGGCGAAGACCGTATTGTCGATGGTCATTGCAGCATGCTTGTTGGTCAAATTCGTGCCGAACACCGACGCAGTCCAAAGCTGCTTGCCCAGACCCATCCTGAAGTCCATCAGGCCATACGAACCCAAGACCTCGCGGTAATAGGCCGTATCCTCGACCGGGCCGACATAGGATTCTGCGACCCGAAACGTGAATTTATAGTCCTGCATGAGCATCGACTCGTAACTCACGGCGACATTGCCCGTGTACTTCGGAATGTTGGTGACCCGTGTTCCTGCAGAGATCGGAAGTCCCGGAGTGTTTTTCGGCTCGCTGATGTAGGACTGGGTATATGCAGCGGACAGGTCAGCCGTGATCGAATCGGTGAGTTTGGCCGCCATTTCGAGTTCCGGACCGTACGCCTTGGCCTGGCCGACATTGGTATTGTAGGGATAGCCGCAACTCAGCACGATCAACTGCTGGATGTTGTGCCATTTGACGTAGAAGACGTCCGCATTCACCGTAAAGCGCCGATCGTTGAACTTGGCCTTCTCACCCACTTCCAAGCTCCAAAGATCGTCCGGGGAATAGTAGGCCGGCTGACTCGTCAGATAACTGGGACCGCTGCCGCCCGCGTAGATCGTGCCGGGTGCGGGTCCCCCACAATAGTAAAAGCCGTTGGGGTTTAGCGGGATCGGTAGGTTCACGCCGCCGGGGCGCGAACCCTTGGATAGCGTGCTGTACAGCGTGAGATCCGAAGTGGGTTCGTACGACACGTTGACCTTCGGCAACAGACTGGTATTGCTCCCGGCCGCGCTGGAAATGGTCGGTGTGGCATTTCCCGATGCCGTGCCGAGGCCGCGCTGGTTCGAGTTGTTGCTGATGTCGAATTTATAGAAGCGCAAGCCCGCCGTGACCTTGAGGGCGGGGGTTATTTTATAGCTCGCTTCGCCGAAGATCGCTTTCTGCTTGAGCACGTTCGGATTGTTGTCGTTGAACATGATGCCGTCGGGATTTGCGCCCGCAATGTCTCCGTATGTGAAGGTCACCGGGCAATGACCGCCCACCGGACTAGCGCCGTAAGGACAGACCGGAGTGTTTACAAACCCAACGGTCTGATTCCTCGTGACGTAGCCCGAGTGCAGATTCGAAAAGTACAGTCCTCCCACCCACTGGAAATCCCCTTCACTCCGCGACGTCAGGCGCAGTTCTTGGGCGATCTGCCACGTGAGATCGTTATCCGAGTAGAGGTTCGGGACAAATGCAGTGTAATTGAAGATGTTCTGCAGCGCTTCCGTCGAATCCGTCGATTGGTATACATCGCGCTGCCAATACGACGATGCCGACGTGAGGTTTGCAAAAGACATGTCATAGCTGACCTTCAGGCTGAACATGTGGAAAGAATCGTAGTAGGGCTCTTTGATGTTGTAAGGTTGATAGATCGCATCGTTTGACGGTGGCGATTGGTAATTGTTGTATCCGTCGGCGTCGATGCGCTGATACATGAAGTTTCCGGTGATCGACAAGTTTTCGGCCGGTTGGATCAACAGGGCCGCTCGCGATGAAATGAAGCGTTCGAGATTGGAGTTCTTGTGTTCTTCGGCGACGGGCGCGTTCTGCACATCGCCACGGGTACAGTAATAAACCCCGCAATTGCCGAAGTTGGTCGGAAACGGAAATTGGCCGGCCTCGATCACCTTGCGATCGATCCAACCGCTGATGTATTTACCCGTCGTGACGATGCGCAGCGCCGCGATGTCGCCGATCGGCAGGTTCACCATCAAACTGCCCCGGCCATTGGTGCTGCCGCCGGTGGTTTGAGAGGCGTCCACCGCTGCCGCCCCTTCGAAGGTGTGCAGCTTGGGCGCATTGGTGACCAATTTAATGGTGCCGCCCATGGATCCGGCACCGTATAGAGTGCCCTGGGGCCCGCGCAGTATCTCGGTTCGATTGAGATCATAAAGGTCGGCATCAATGACCGTGCGTCCGTTCAGTGCCACCGCGGACGCCGATAGAGGCGTCTCATCGATGTAGAAGCCCACCGTTGCCACGGAGCCGCCGGCGGATCCCAGGCCGCGCATTTCGTACTCTGTCTGGCCCGGACCAGCGGTGCGCAGGGATATGCCGGGAATTGCGCCGACGAGGTCCTGGATCGATCCGATGTTTTGCTCGGACAGATCGGCAGCGCTCAAGGCCGTCATCGCGATCGGCGTTGCCTGCACCGTCGATTCGCGTTTCTCGGCGGTGACGATGATCTCTTCCAGTCCGGTATTTTGCTCAGCCGGCGTGTTGCCGGCGGGCGCCGTCCATGCCGCTGCGCTCCAGGCCGCGGCGCTGATCAGCGCGGCAACCATCGACACTCGGAATCCTGCACGTGCGTCTGCTGCACACAACACTTGCTTCATGACCGAATCTCCCTTCGTTGGCGAATCCCATTGCGATACTGAGCGACCGACCTTAAATCGCCTGACTTTCATCCCCTTGAGTTCTTATTGGCGATTCCCTGAGGGTCGCTAGACTCAATTCGTAACATAGGGTTTACTGACACGCAAGTTTATTGCACAACAGGCACGAGGGGAGCGGCCTCGATGGAACTGCCGCTATGGGCTATGGAGGTGATCGATTGAGGTCTCAAGTGCCGTCGCAACGCCTGGTTCTGTCGGCGGTGTTCTCCACCAGCATGGGGGTTGGTCTCATCTTTGGATTTCAGCCGCCCTTGATCGCGCTCATCCTGAGCCGGTTGGGGTATTCGAGTTTTGCGATCGGCGCGGTAACGGCGGCGAGCTTGATCGCGGTGATTCTGTGCGGACCGTTTTATCCTCGAATCATCGTGCGCCTTGGCCTCAAGCGCTGCATCGCCTCGGGAATCCTGTTTGCCGCCGTCATTTTGCTGCTCATGCCCCTTTGGCCGAGCGCGCCCTTCTGGTTGGCGCTGAGGTTCATCGCCGGCTGCGCGCTTGGCCTGGTGTGGATTGCCAGCGAGATCTGGTTGAACAGCGCCAGCGGCACCGAATCGCGCGGCGCCGTCATGGGGGTTTACGGCACGGTTTTCTCGATCGGTATAGTTGCCGGCCCAATTCTGTTGGAGTTCACCGGGACCCGCGGCGTAAAGCCATTCGCGATCGGTGCCGCCTGCATGATTCTGACTCTCCTGCCATTGGGCTTACTGCGCCGGGTCACGAGCGCGGCTCAAGAGTTCATGCCGCTGCGGGATTTGTCGGGCGCGCTTAGGGCAGCGCCCATCGTGATGTTGGCGGCTCTGGTCGCCGGCCTGGTCGAGTCCGCAGACCTGACGCTGTTGCCGCTGTTCGGCTTGCATTCGGGACTGGATGAGCGCGCGGCGCTGCTGTTGGTCGCCGTGTTCATGGCCGGCAATGTGGTGTTGCAGGTGCCGATCGGACTGCTCGCCGACCGGTACGGGCGAAAAACCTTGCTGGCAGCATGCGCGATGGCCAGCTGCATCGGGCCCTTGCTGCTGCAACGCTGCCTCGGCACCCCCTTGCTGCTTTGGCCTTTGTTATTCATTTGGGGCGGCACGCTGTACGCCTTCTATAGCCAGGGAGTGGCCCTGCTCGGCGAGAAATTTGCGGTGGAGAATCTGCCCAGCGCCAATACCTTGTTCGTCATGGTGTACTGCCTGGGCGGAGTAATCGGGCCGAGCACCGGCGGCATTGCCATGGATCTATGGCCGAACCGGGGCCTGCCGATTCTGCTCAGCGGCGCGGCCTTACTGATGCTCGGAGGGTTGGCGTTGAACCGACTTGTCCGGCGCCGGGGTTAGACCACAATGCGTTCAGATGCGTGTGTCCGTCGCGATCCAATTGACTTCCCAGGTCTTGCCACCATCGTCCGAAAATGCCTGTTCAAAGTGGCATGAAGTCGCGGTGACGTCCGAGATGACGAATCGGACCAAGATGCTGCGTCCATTCAGTGTTTCTTGGTCATAAAATTCGCCGCGCCCGTGGTTGAACCGGCCGATCGAAGGTGTTCCCAGAGTACCGCTGGCGCTATTGGAGAAATTCAGGCTCCATTGATGCGCGTCGGTGTCATAGAGGCGCAGCGACAACGCTTCGATGTGGCCCGGCGGGCCATCGGCCTCGAGTTCCAGCAGATTTGCGCGTCCATTCCACACCGGGCGGACGCGGGTCGTCCCCTCGTAATTCACCCACGTGGTTGAGCCGGTCAGCGGGTGCAGCAAGCGCGAAAGATGGGTCTTCCAGGCGCCGAGTTCGAAATCGAAATCATGCTGCTGCGCGACTGCCTGAAGGGGCGCAAGGGCGGCGATAACGCCGCTGAGCGAAAGGCAACGTCGCCATAACTTCTGCATGGGACTTGCGGCTACCAGTGAATTAGATTTTCGGGATCGTCCACCAGGACGACCTCATATTTGTCGATCATGGGCATGAGCACCTGCTCCAGCTCGCGTTTCCACAAATCCCCTTCATAGAAGCTTGCTTTCATGGGCTCGCGGGACGCGAGATCGGGGAATCCGCGCATGAAGAAAAACGTGTCGGGATTCTCGACGGAAAGAAAGGGGCCCACTATCTTCATACCCAATTCCACGTGCTTGGGAATCGATTTGGCATGGAATATCTCAAGAAAGCGGGCGCGGGTCCCGGGTTTCAGCTTGTAGGTGCGCATTTCGATGATCATTTAGAATGCCTCGAGAGCATGTTGGCTCGTGGCGATGGCATGGCGCAAGAACGCACTTTTCGGTAACCGGGGCATCTATGGAAACCTCACCGCATCCAGACACGTCGCCGCAGCCCACCGGCTGCCCAATGACCGCAGCGCTGAATGCCATCGGCGGCAAGTGGAACTTGATCTGTCTTTACTGGCTGGATTCAGGCACGCGCCGCTTCAACGAACTGCAGCGGCTGATGCCGGATATTTCCCACAAGGTATTGACGGCCACCCTACGGACCTTGGAGCAAGAAGGACTCATCTGCCGTACCGACTTCAATGAAATTCCACCGCGCGTCGAATACAAGATTTCTGCCTACGGAGAGTCGGTTCGGCCGCTCATCGAAGCCGTCCGATTGTGGGGTCGCGCGCACCTGGTCCGCGGTCAATCGGAGTAGGTCGGCGCGGCGCCCGGCTATTTCGATGCTGCCGCCAGCGCCGCATCGAAGGTCTTCACATGCTGGAATTCCGGCCGGGCGGATTGCGAGCCATTGTCGGTGGATTTGAGCAGGGCGGCGAAGTAGTTCTTCGCTTGCGCCCCATCGCCCGCTGCCTCGGCAGCCCTGCCGGCGTTAAAGAGGCCGTTGAAACGATTCGGACTCAACACGAGCGCTCGGGCAAATCCGTCTTAGGTAAGGCCACGTTGAATACTCAGACAGGCTCCTGGTTGCGTAGAATCCCGCGCGTGTTCGCCCATGCGCGCAAATATCTATTCGTCGCCTGCGGCGCCCTGTGCCTTGTCGTTCAAGGCTGTTCAACGCCCGCCGACCTCACTCGCTCGGCGCCGAGCGAGCCGGCGCGGCACCAGCCGGCGCGGCACGACAACAGACTCAATCCGCAGCAGCAGGCCCTCGCCGACGCCAGTTGCTATGGCGGCATACCCGTGGATTCCTGGGAGGCCGTGGATTCGACCGAACTGCTCGTGCGGCAGGGTTATGTCCTTGAGCACAGCAGCGCCGACAAGATTCCACTGTGGGTTTGCGAAAGCGTGGCGGCCGATCAACTGACCGGCCATCTCAAGCGGCGCAACCGCTTTCAGGCGGACCCGGATCTCATCGGTCCAAAATCCTATCCGGGCGACTATGCCGGGACGGGGTATGACCGC
>Ga0137409_10001854_pt1 | contig 22741 bp, 26 predicted proteins | sample CZODoug1_16funga_FD_122059 | JGI IMG/M metagenome (GOLD analysis project Ga0137409, IMG submission 122059) | Vadose zone soil fungal communities from Angelo Coast Range Reserve, California, USA - CZODoug1_16fungal (Hybrid Assembly) | ecosystem: Environmental > Terrestrial > Soil > Vadose zone...
AAGGATATTTAAGGCGACTGTACATGGCCTGAATAAAATTTCCGACAATAGCAGTCACCAAAACCAGTCAAATGTGGCACATCAATTCTTAATAGCACGGAAATACAGTTCAAACTTGGTTCAAACTCGCCCAATCAACCATACAAATTTTGTATGAAGAGAATTCCAATCCACCCATATCCACTTCTGTTTGCAGGGAATAGCTGTATGCATCAACCAATAATGATAATTTGGCTACCCCTCCGGTTGGCTCACGGTCGAGGTCGTAGTCAGGTGCCAATTGCACCAAATTGGGTGATGAAAATCAAAGTGGATAATTAAGTAAATAGAGGCTCGACGAACAAAGTGTCAGGTAAGATATCGAGTCAGTAATATAGCGAACCTAAGATATCTAAGTCCTGAAAACGAACATCTGCTAGATATCATATAGCTGATATAGGAAGGTGGCTATGAGTATTTTGCACCTCAGCATCACGCTGATGCGCAAAGGCTAACGAGGGATTTGCGTCACGGCGTTGACGCATAGACCCAATCGAACTAGCGTCATCACCGTACATTCGACGAGGACTAATGTCTAGTGCGACGCTGACGTAGTCGTATGCATATTCGCCCATCTCGGCATCGTCCGACATCTCAGCCGAGAGCGCCTCGGAGGATTCGGCCGTGGTGTCGGACATCTCCTCGCCCGAGACCTCGGCGTCGTCGACACGCGCCTCGGCGTCCTCGGATTGCTCGCCTTCGCCATCCTCGCCGGATTTGTCCTTGCGCTTGTCCTGCTCGCCCTCGGCGCCCTCCTCCTCGTCGGCTTCCGACGAGCGGTCCTCGCCCATGTCGAGATCATCAAGCAGATCGTGCACCACATCGCCGAAGCGCGACTGGTTATCGATCAACTTTTCCAACCGGTTGAGATTCTTGCCGGCGCGATCCTCAAGCAGCGGGCGCCAGAGCTCGACCAGGCGGCGCGCCGCCGGCGGCGGCGTCATGCCGGTCAAACGCTCGCGCACCAGCATGGCGAGCGCCTCCTCGATCGGCGCATCAGCGCGGTCGGAGACCTCGTCAAACTTGCCGCGGTGAAAGCGGTCGTCGATCATGGCGGAGAGGTTCTTGGCCACGCCCGACATGCGCCGCGCCCCGATCGCTTCGACGCGGGCCTGCTCGACCGCCTCGAACACCGCGCGCGCGGTCTGACCGCCGGGCACGAGCTTGCGGTGCACGTTGGGATCATGACAGGCAAGCTTGAGGGCAATCGAATCGGCATGCCCGCGCACGATTGCAGCCTCAGTGGCGTTGAGCTTGCGCGCCGGCTCCGGCAGCCGCACCTTGCCGCCCACGATGCCTGGACGCTCGGCGGCGAAGCCGACTTCAAGATCCGGCTTCTTCGCGATCGCTCGCATGCAGCCCGTCACCGCGCGCTTGAACGGCTCGGTCGGGCTTTCCTTGGCGGTCGACTTCGGCTTGATGTTGGAGGACATGACGGCTCTGTAGTTTTAGCCCTTAACTTTTAGGACATAGAGTTATATGTTTACACCTATAGAGTGCGAGACGGCTCATGAGCGAACCTGAGAATCACACCCTGCATCTGCTGCGAGAGCTGCGAGAAGACGTACAGAAGGTCGATCGCAAGATTGATGCCCTCGATCGCAAGGTTGATGCGTACCACGGCGTAATGCGGGAGCGTTTTGACAGCATCACGCAGGCATTGGCTGGAGAAATAGCGGCCAATCGATATATCAATGGCGGCGTCGAGCGGCGACCGGCCGAGATTGAGAGACGTCTCTCGGCAGACGAAACGTCTTGATAGGCTGCCATCGCACCCACATCCTCAGCTCAACGCAACGTTCACCGAGCTCTCCGGCAGCTCCACGCCGAAACAGCGTTGATAGAACTCGGCTACGATCGGGCGCTCGAGCTCATCGCACTTGTTGAGAAAGGTGAGCCGGAAGGCGAAGCCGACATCCTTGAAGATATCAGCGTTCTCCGACCAGGTGATCACCGTACGCGGGCTCATGACGGTCGAGATGTCGCCATTGATGAAGGCGTTGCGGGTGAGATCGGCGACGCGCACCATCTTGTTGACGATGTCGCGGCCGGCATCGGTGCGGTAGTGCTTCGCCTTGGCGAGCACGATCTCGACCTCGTTGTCATGCGGCAGGTAGTTGAGAGTGGTGACGATCGACCAGCGGTCCATCTGGGCCTGGTTGATCTGCTGGGTGCCATGATAGAGGCCCGAGGTGTCGCCGAGCCCGACCGTGTTGGCGGTCGCAAACAGGCGGAACGCCGGATGCGGCTTGATCACGCGGCTCTGGTCGAGCAGCGTCAGGCGGCCGGAGGACTCAAGCACACGCTGGATCACGAACATCACGTCCGGGCGGCCGGCGTCGTATTCGTCAAAGCAGAGCGCGACGTTGTGCTGATAGGCCCAGGGCAGGATGCCGTCGCGGAATTCGGTCACCTGCATGCTGTCACGGATCACGATCGCGTCCTTGCCGATCAGGTCGATACGGCTGATGTGGCTGTCGAGGTTGACGCGCACGCACGGCCAGTTGAGGCGCGCCGCCACCTGCTCGACGTGGGTCGACTTGCCGGTACCATGATAGCCCGAAATGATAACGCGGCGGTTGTGGGCAAAACCGGCGAGGATCGCGAGCGTCGTGGGGCGGTCGAAACGATAGTCAGGATCGACATCCGGCACATGCGGATCGGGCCCCGAATAGGCCGGCACTTCCATGTCACTGTCGATGCCGAAAACCTGCCTGACCGACACCTTCATGTCGGGCAGGCCGGTCATTTCTTCTGTAGCGACGGTCATTGATCCTCCGTGGTCTCGGAACGCGCGAGACCCGAAATTCGGTTCGAGTAATGCGGCTCGGAAAGCGGGGGCGACCTTATCAGAAACCGCACAGGCCGCGAAACCCCTGTGCCACGACGGGATTTATATGAAATAACAGGAGCTTGATTGCAATTGGGTGGTCCACAAGGCAGCCATGCCAAATACCGGGAATCGGGCGGGATCGCCTTTAGACTTTGATCCGACTAGATTGAATCGGATCAAAGTCTAACTTTTTGTTTGAGCATGATCTTTTCCGAAAACCGGTTTCCACTTTTCGGGATCATGCTCTAGCGAAAGCCCACCGACTTGAGATACTTGTAGGCCTGAATAATCTCTCGCAGCCGATCCTCCGTCGAGCGGTCGCCGCCGTTGGAATCCGGGTGGTGGCGCTTCACCAGCATCTTGAAACGCAGCTTGATCTCGGCCGTGGTGGCGCCCGACTCGAGCCCGAGGGCATCGAGCGCCCGGCGTTCGGCATTGTGGATCACGCGGGTTTCCCGCCGGCGCAGGCGTTCGCCATCGACGCCGGCCGCCCCGAAATGACGAGACAGGTCGAGCGGGTCATCGGCACCATCAAGATTGGGCTGAAACCGCGCCGAATAGGAGCGTGTGGACGGACGACCGCCGTTCATGCCCATTTTCCAGGTCGGGCGGTGGCCGACAACGGCATCCTTCTGGTAGCGGGCGATGTCGTCGTTGCTCATCCCGGCGAAGAAATTGTACGAATGATTGTACTCGCGCACATGGCCAAGACAGAAGCGCCAATACTCCTTCTCGCGGTCGCGGCCCTTGGGGGCGCGATGGGTTGCAGCCCCGTTGCAGCCCGGCCATTCGCAGCACGGGTGCTCGGCGCGCAGCCGACGATCCTGGTCGGGCTTGACCCTTATGCGGTCGAACAGAGGTGAGTCGTTGGACATGACCGAACATTATGCAGACGTGGAGCAGGAACCTTCAAGTCTTGACAAAGTCGAATATCTCCCAGGGACCCGATTTGAACAGCCGCATTGACCTTTCGGTCCCTCGGGCGGCTAATCGGCTCCCATGGGCACCCGCGACGCCATCCTGGAGAAACTGGCGAGGGCCTTCGCGCCTTCAAGGCTCGACGTGGTCGATGAGTCCCACCAGCACGCTGGACACGCCGGCCATCGGGAAGGTGGCGAGAGCCATTTCAGGCTTCATATTGTGTCGGAAGCCTTCCGAGGGAAGAGCCGGGTCGAGCGCCACCGCATGGTGAACGAAACGCTCGCGGCGGAGCTCAAGGGTGGCGTGCATGCGCTTGCCATTCACGCCTCAGCACCGGGAGAGAACGGGGCCTAAGCGGCGCTCAGCGGGCTCGCCGGCGTCCCGTCCCGCTCAGGGCAGCAGCAAGGATGGCGGCGCATCGGGAGAGACGCTCGCGCGCACCTGCCAGAACCGCATGATCCGCTTCGCCGCCACCACTGACAGATTCGCGTAGTCCTTCTTGGCGGTCTCGAAGGCAGGCTCCGACGTCGCACCTTGGGCCGGAGTGAGGCGAATGACCGCCTTCGCGGCCGGCCAGCCGAGCCCGCTAGCTTTACACGGGATCAGCAAGGCGTCGATGCGGGTGCCTTGCATCAGCCGGTCGATGAGCTCGACCGGCACCGAGCACAGGAGCGCCAAGACGGCAGCGGTTTCTTCGAATTGGTCCGCTTTGGCAGATTCGAGAACGATGGATTCATCCAGCCTGCCGTCCGCCAGCACGAGCTTCATGCGACTGAGTGCCTCGGCGTAGTCGCGCACGGGACACTGGGCCTGCAGTTCGCGCGCCACCTTGTTGAGGGTGAGCGCCACGTTCTCGGCGGCCTCTGGCCGCAGCGAGGCGATCAGCTTGGCCTTCACGGTTTCAGTCGCTTTGGCTAACAGCTGTGCGAACAGCTGTGGCGGCAAATCGGCGCGCTGTCCCGCCAGCTCAGCCAGCACGTCGTCTTGCTCGGCTCTTTTAATGAGCGTTGTAAATCCGGTTTGCGAGAAGCGCGCGCCCGAGTTGACCGCAACTGTGCGAGCGACCTCGCGGCTGCCACGATCGACGAGAACCTCGGTCACCGTCTCGTCGATCTCGGCCCTCTGCGATATGGCCAAGAGGTGATCTTGGCTCTTCGCGCTTGCGATCTCGACCAGGTCCGGCGGCAACAAGCGCTTTGAATCCTTCAGCACCGGTCCGGCGACGGCAATCTCGTCATCGTTGGCGAGATGCCGAATGATCGCGGCCGGGGCGGTCTCGACCGGCGCCAGCCGCTCGCCAAGTTCGGCCAGGGCCCTCGTCTCGATATGCTCGATCAAGCGCAGGAGCACGTCATCGAACAGACTGATCTGCTCGGAATCGTACTGGCCTGCTTGGCTCAGGAAGAGGTCGGTGACGCGACGCAGCGTCGCCATTCGCCGGTCGCTCGAACCGGATTGGATCGCCTCGTCCAATTCGGCGATCATGGAGTAACTCATTCCCATAGAATGCCCCCTCCGGGCAAACGCGACATAAGGACAATGGGCGCAAGCGAATACGGCAGACATGCCTTCCGCTGTCGCGACCCGGTCAGCCTACGGTTGTGGGATTAGAAATGCGTAAAGCCCGATGGCTTTTTCGCCGACTACGGATGCGGTTCAACTCCTGATCCTGTTCAAGTCGCCGGAACCCGGGGCTTACGCTCGATCACACGCGCCCGAACCGGATGATCTGCTGCGCTTCCGCGATCGACAGTTAGCGCGAGCGGGCCTTTGTGGCGCCAGCCAGCTCGGGCGGCAGCGGGGGCATCCCGGCCGGAGTGACGGCCGAGCGCACCTGCCAGAATCGCATGATCCGCTGCGCGGCCGCGACCGACAGCTTCTGGAAATCCTGCTTGGCAATCTCGAAGTCGTCCTCCGACGTGATGCTGTGCGCCGGATTGAGACGAATGATCGCGCGCGTAGTCGCCCAGCCCAGGCCAGCGGCCTTGCAGGGGATCAGCAGCGCGTCGATGCGGGCGCCCTGCATCAGGCGGTCGATGATGTCGATCGGCGCCGAGCAGCGCAGCGAGAGCGCCGCAATCGACTCCTCGAACTTGTTCGCTCGTGCGAACTCCAACATCGCGGCTTCGCCCAGCCTGCCGTCGCGGTTGAGCAGCCCCACGAGATGCTGTGCCTCGGTATAGTCGCGCACAGGTCGCTCGGCCTGCAGCTCGCGCGCAACCTTGTTGAGCGCCTGCGTCAGATCGCCGGCCGCATCGGGCCGCGCCGCCAGGAGCTTGGCTCTCACGGTCTCGGTCGCCTTGGCGAGCAGTTGCTCGAACAGCGCAGGCGGAATGTCGGTGCGCTGACCAGCCGCTTCCGCCAGCACGTCATCCTTCTCGGCGCGCTTGACCAGCGTCGCGAAACCATTCTGCGAGAAGCGCGCACCGGCATTGACCGCGACCTTGCGGGCGACCTCGGCATTGCCACGGTCGACCAGGACGTCGGTGACAGCCTCGTCGATCTCGGATCGCCCCGATATGGCCAGCAGATGGTCCTGGCTCTTCCGGCGCGCAATGTCGACGAGGTCGTTGGAGGTGAGCTGCCTGGAGTCCTTGAGCACCGGGCCGGCAACCACGATCTCGTCATGGTTGGCAAGGTGGCGGATGACCTCGACCGGAGCGCCATCAATCGGGGCGAGCCGCCCGCCAAGCTCTGCCAATGCGCGGGTCTCCATGTGTCCGATCATGCGCATCAGCACGCCGTCGAACAGCTTCATCTGCTCGGAGTCGTACTGGCCGGCGTGGCTCAGGAACAGGTCGGTGACGCGCCGCAGCGTGGCAATTCGCTTGTCGCTGGAGCTCGACTGGATCGCCGCATCCAACTCAGAGATGAGCGACGGACTCGTTCCCATGGTGCCCCCTTCCGGGCAAACGCAACTGTGACACATGCCTTGCGGGCCGGAAAGGCGGACCTTCCAGCTCCTTTTAGCACTCAGTTATCTTACATTTTGCGGGTTAGGAATGCGTAAACCTGCTTGCGGGTTAGGAATGCGTAAACCTCACCTCCGCTAGGCGGCGATCGACGGCTTGCGCACGAGCGGCGTAATGCGCAGCGCGGCAATCCGGTTTTTCTCGCGTCGCAGGACGCGAAAACGGAAACCATGAAAGGTGAAAGTCTGCCCAGCCTCCGGGATCGAGCGCGCCTCGTGAATCACCAGGCCCGCGATGGTGGTCGCCTCGGTGTCGGGCAGGCTCCAGTCCATCGCCCGATTGAGGTCGCGGATCGGCACCCCGCCGTCGACATTGACCGAGCCGTCGGGCTGCGGGCGCACGCCCGGCACCGCCACGTCGTGCTCGTCGGTGATGTCGCCGACGATCTCCTCGAGAATGTCCTCGAGCGTGACGAGACCCATCAGCTCGCCGTATTCGTCGACCACCAGCGCAAACGGAGTCTTGCGCCGGCGAAACGCCTTGATCTGCTCGGACAGCGGGCGGACGTCGGGCACGAACCAGGGCGGGCGCGCGATCGCCTTGACGTCGACCTTGGACAGGTCGCCGTCGGCGTCGCGGATCGCACGCAGCAGGTCCTTGGCGTGCAGGATGCCGATGATGTTGTCAGGCTTCCCGCTCCAGAGCGGGATGCGGGTGACCGGCTCGGCAAGCACGGCCCTGACCAGCTCATCGGCTGGCAGGTCGGCGCAGACCGAGATCATCTCGGTGCGGTGGATCATGACGTCGGACACGACCAGGTCGCGCAGGTCGAGCAAGCCGCCGAACATGTCGCGGTCGTGCTTCTCGACGCTGCCCTCGCGATGCAGGAGATCGACGGTGCCGCGCAGCTCCTCGTGTGCCGACAGATAGGCCTGATCGGTGCCGAACCGGGCGCCGAACAAACGCAGGATCCAGCGCACCAGCGCCTCGATGCCCACCAGGATCGGCCCCATCAGCCGCACCAGCCACAGGATCGGGCGCGCCACCAGGAGCGCAATGCGATCGGGCGTATTGATCGCGATCGTTTTCGGCAGCACCTCGATGAACACCACGATCACGACCGTCATGATGGCGGTTGCGTAGAGCACACCGACATCGCCGAACCAGGCGTAAAGCACGCCGGTGGTGAGAGCGGAGGCTGCGATGTTGGCGACGCTATTGCCGGCGAGGATCGCCCCGATCATCCGCTCGCGCGTCTCGACCAGGCGGTTGACCAGACGCGCACGCGCGTTCCCGTTCTTCTCGAGCTGCAGCATGCGCGCGCGAGAGAAAGCGGTGAGCGCGGTCTCGCTGCCGGAAAAGAAGAACGACAGGACCAGGCAGATCACGACGACAGCAAGAGAGATCCAGTCTTCGGTCAACATCGCTCGGCGAGCTTTTCCTGAATGAAGGATCGCACTTCGGCAGCCTCGACGTCAGGCGCAATGAAGGCGCCACCAACGCCACGAACCAGGATGAAGGTCAGCTTGCCGCGCTTGACCTTCTTGTCCTGGCTGATCAGATCCATCAACCGGTCGGCATCAGGCAGGCCCCCAGCCACCTCTGATAGATGAGTAGGCAGGCCCACGGCCGCAAGATGCTGCCGGACGCGCTCGGCATCGGCCGCCGGCGCAAGCCCGCGCCGGGCCGAGAAGTCGAACGCGCAGACCATGCCGAGCGAGATCGCTTCCCCGTGCAGCAGCCGGTCCGAGAAGCCGGCGGCGGCCTCGAAGGCGTGCCCGAAGGTGTGGCCGAGATTGAGCAGCGCCCGCTCGCCGGTCTCGCGCTCATCGCGCGCGACTGTGAGCGCCTTCGCGCGGCAGCTCACCGCAACCGCGTGCTCGCGGGCTAGTCCGCCTGAGAAAATCTCACGCCAATTGGACTCGAGCCAGGCAAAGAAGGCCGCGTCGCTGATCAGGCCGTATTTGGCGACCTCGGCGTAGCCTGCCCGGAACTCGCGCGCCGGCAGCGTGTCGAGCAGCGCCGTATCGGCCACCACCAGCACCGGCTGGTGGAACGCCCCCACGAGATTCTTGCCGTGGCGGGAATCGATCGCGGTCTTGCCGCCGACCGAGGAATCGACCTGCGACAGCAGCGTGGTCGGCACCTGCACATAGTCGAGACCACGGCGGACCACCGCGGCCACAAAACCCGCAAGGTCGCCCACCACGCCGCCGCCCAGCGCCAGCACGAGATCGCCGCGCTCGACGCGAGCATCGATCAGCGCCTCGCACACCTTTTCGAACACCGGGAAGCTCTTCGACCCTTCGCCCGGCGGCACCACCACCGGCGCAGCGGCAGCGACGCCGGAGAGCGCCTGCTGCGCAGCCGCAAGGCAATGGCGGGCAACCGTCTCGTCGCTGACGATCGCGACCTTGGCGCCCGGGCGCAGCGCCTTGATGCGCTCGCCAAGTGAACGGAGAACGCCGCGCCCGATTACGATGTCGTAGCTGCGCGCCCCAAGCGCGACATTGACGATGATGGGCTCGCCGGCCCGCAGCGGCGCGGTCATGATGCGCAATCTCCTCCTGCGGCTAGTGCCCCGCTTCCGAAGTTCGTCAATCGTCGCAGCACCCTCTGAGACGAACTTCGGAAGCAAAGGGGCACTAGCAACTCCATGATTCCAGAGCAACTCCATGATTCCAGTGCCGCTTTCGATTTGAAGTTCCTATCCGAGTTTGCCGCAACTGTCATAGGAACTTCAAATCGGCGGCACTGCCGGCTGAGCAAACCCGAGGTGCCGCGCCAGCACACCGATCATCTCGTCGACGATCTTCTCGTGCACGACATCGCGCGACTGAACGGTCAGGTCAGCGAGCGCATAGGTCGGATAGCGCAGATCGATCAGCTCCCGCAACTTCGCCTCCGGATCGTCGATCTTGAGCAGCGGCCGGTCGTTGCGGCGCTTGATGCGACGCATCAGCACCTCGAAGTCGGCCTTCAGCCAGACCGAGACGCCCTTGGCCTTGATGGCGGTGCGTGTGTCCGCGTTCATGAACGCGCCGCCGCCAGTTGCGATCACCTGCGTTCCACCCTCAAGCAGGCGGGCAATCACACGCGCCTCGCCGGCGCGGAACTCGGGCTCGCCACGGGTGGCAAAGATGTCCTCGATCGACATGCCGGCCGCGATCTCGATCTCGCCGTCGGCGTCGACGAACAGGATGTCGAGACGCTGGGCCAGACGGCGCCCGATCGAGGATTTGCCGGCCCCCATCATGCCGACGAGCACGATCGCACGCCCCTTGAGCGCCGCAACGATGGCGGCCTCCGGGGTCGCCGCACCGGCGACTTGCTGCATGGCCCGCTCGGACATTCACGAAACTCCACAGGATCCGGACAACGTTTCATAAACGTGATGCGGAAACAACTGGTTAGCCCTTGCCTCGGGGGTCGGAACGTGGTCGTAGTTTCTCCACTCTTGCATGCGAATCGGCTTCGAAACTAGGCTCAGGTCATGCCAAGTCTATTCCGATTCCTGGCGATGGTGGGCATTGTGGCTGGCCTGATCTACGGTGGAATGCTTGCGCTCGCTTATTGGGTCGATCCCAAGCCGCGCGAGATCACTGTGTCAGTCCCGCCTGAAAAGTTCTCGAAGCAACGCTAGCCGGCCGCGATGGCGCGCCAGACCCGATCGACCGGCACAACGGACATCGAGCTGTTCCTCGACATGCTCGCAGCCGAGCGCGGCGCGGGCCCGAACACGCTTACGGCCTATACGCGTGATCTCGAGGACTTCTCGGACTATCTGGTCACCAAGAAGCATGCCATAGCGGATGCGACGACCGAGCATGTGCGCGGCTATCTGCGCCACCTCGCCAAGCGCGAGTTCGCCGCCAGCTCGGCCGCGCGCAGGCTTTCGGCGATCCGCCAGCTCTATCGCTTTCTCTATGCGGAGGGGCGGCGCGGCGATGACCCGGCCGCGATCGTCGAGGGGCCCAAGCGCGGCCGCAAGCTGCCGCGGGTCCTCAGCATCGAGGAGGTCGACCGCCTGCTCGCCGCCGCCCGCGACAATCTCAAGCCCGATTCAACTGCAGGCGAGCGGGCGCGCACGGCACGGCTCTACTGCCTGCTCGAGCTCGTCTACGCGACTGGGCTGCGCGTCTCCGAGCTCGTGTCGCTGCCGGCTTCAGCCGCCGCGCGTAGCGCCCGCATGCTGATCGTGCGCGGCAAGGGCGACAAGGAGCGCCTGGTGCCACTCAACGATGCCGCCAAGAGTGCGATGACGGATTATCGCGCCCGCATGACGGAAGCCGGCCACGATATGCAGGGGAAATGGCTGTTCCCATCGTTCGGCGAGAGCGGTCATCTGACTCGCCAGCACTTCGCGCGCGAGCTCAAGGAGCTCGCGGAGGCAGCGGGGCTGCGCCCCGGCAAGGTGAGCCCACATGTGCTGCGCCACGCCTTTGCGAGCCACCTGCTGCACAACGGCGCGGACCTGCGCGTGGTGCAAACGCTGCTCGGCCACGCCGACATCTCGACCACACAAATTTACACGCACGTGCTGGAGGACCGGCTCAAGAGCCTTGTGCGCGATTTGCATCCGTTGGGGGAAGAGTAGAGGCTCATGGCGCCCCAGCGCTTGGAACGGCCTCCAATCGCTTGCCTGATGACGCGTCCCATCAGCTCGTAGTCGGCCCCATGGCTCAACTTTGAGTCTTCGGATTCACTTGGCGGCGGCTGCACGAGCCTGCGCTAGAATATACGCGCGGCGCCGTTCGTGACCCCATCCCTCGCGTTCGAACATTTCGAACATGGCAATGTCTTCGGCATCGAGAGGATTGCCCTCGATTGCCTGCAGGTGCATAGCCTCGAGCAGCCGCTCACGCGCGGCGGTAACGTCCTCGGGTGACAGGCGGTCGGTGGCTTTGGTCATGCCCGCAGTATAGCCGATTTGCACCCGAAGGTCACACAAACGCCTGGCCCCGGCCCGCCGGACATCACTCGGCCCAACGGGCAAGTGCATTGACGCTGACCCTGACAAATGTGTTGTGGTGTGCTAACTTGTGTACACAAGCCAAGGACCAAGGCGCATGAGCCAAAGCACGACATTGACTGTTCGGCTTTCACCGCAGACCAAGAAGCAGCTTGGCCGATTGGCGGAGCACACAAAGCGCACCAGATCTTACCTCGCGGGCGAGGCCATCGCGAGTTTCGTTGAGCGAGAGCTGGCAATCGTCGAGGGGATCAAGCGCGGGCTTGAGGACATGCACGCTGGTCGCGTCGTGCCGCACAAGGCCGCCATGCGGCGCCTGCGCAAGACCGTGGATCGCGCTTCCAAAGGCAAGACGTGAGAGATGTCTTCTGGTCGGAAGCCGCACTGGACGACACGGATGTCCTCTTTGCGTATATCGCCGGCGAGAATGCTGCTGCTGCGCGCAAGGTTCTCGATCGCATTGAGTCGGCGGCCGAGGGCCTAGGTCGGCTACCAAGTGGCCGCAAGGGTCGCGTTCAAGGCACCTATGAGAAGTCAGTCGTCGACCTGCCCCACATCATCGCATATGCCATCAGACTGCTGCCCAGCGGCACCGAGCAGATTGTCATCTTGCGAGTGATCCATACTGCAAGAGACTGGCCCAAGGGCAAGTGGCCGACCTAAAGCGGCAACGCACCGCCCCGGGTGCTTTACAGCGCTGCGCCCACCGCGCCATAAGAACCCAACCAGCGCGGAGGAAACGCATGCCCGACCAATGGAAGACGCTCAAGGAATGGCCCGAGCTCATTCTCGACCGGCTCGAGGACGCGGGCGTCGCCCGCATCACGCTCAACCGCCCCGAGAAGCGCAACTCCTGGAACCGGGCGCTGTGCCACGCCTTCCTCGAATCGCTCGACATCATCCGCGCCGACCGGGAGCTCAAGATCGTCATCACCCGCGGCGCCGGCCCGCTCTATTCGTCGGGGCTCGATCTCACCTTCCTGCGCGAGGTCTCGAACGGCCCGATGCTCGACTGGGACCGCCCCAACCTGACGATCCAGATCGCCGAGGACATCCGCGCCTTCCCGCGCATCATGATCGCGCAGGTGCACGGCTATTGCCTCGGTGGCGCGCTCGGCATCATGAACTGCCACGACATCGTGTTCGCGGCCGAAGATGCGCAGCTCGGCATGCCGGAGGTCTTGCGCGGCTCGTTCGGGCAGCTCGTCACCGCGACGCTCATGCATTCGGGTCTGCCGGTGAAGAAACTTTCGCTGATCGCGCTCGGCGGCAAGAACATTTCCGGCAAGGAGGCCGACGCGCTCGGCATCATCAGCCAGGCGGTGCCCTCAGCCGAGCTCGAGGCGCACACGATCGCGTTCGCGCGCGATCTCTCGACCCGCCACCTCGCGCCGCTCGAGCATCACAAGATCACCGTGCAGATGGGGCGCGATCTCTCGCTCTCGCAGGCGATTCAGCTCGATCAGCTGGTCGGGCAGCGGCTGCGCCGCGTCATGGATCCGCTCGGCGACGTCGAGGGCTATCTCAAGTCGCAGAAGGGCGGAGCCAATCTGAATTACAAGCGGCCGGATGTGTGATGTGATTGCATCCTTCGCTCGAACCTCACTCCGCTGGCACTGACCGCACCCACATGTCCCAGGCGCGCTCGGGATTGACGCCCTTGCCACCGTTGAACTTCGCCGATTCCTGCGGATCGAGGAAGGTCAAGGGCCCCTCGAGCGTGCGCGCCTGCAATTGCAGGCGCGCATTCACCTCGGTGTAGTAGGCGCGCGACACCGCGTATTTGAGGTTCGCGCCGACCACCACATTGCCGTGGCCGCGCATCAGCGCGACCGGGCTCCCCCCGAGCGTGCGCGCCAGCGCCTGCCCGAGCTCCTTGCTGCGTACGAGCAAGTCAGTCATGCCGGCAACCTCGCGGATCTCGAACACCGGCACCGCGGGCGGAATGAACGACGCCATGTGGTAGACCGGCGCGAGCGGCGTCTTGCTGATGCTGAACGGGATCACGGTCGGCGAATGGCTGTGCACGACGGCATGCACGTCCGGCCGCGCTCGATAGACCTCGCCGTGAATAAAACGCTCGGAGTAAAGCTCGCAGCCACGATCCTCGACCGGCCGCGAGTCGAGATCGTAGGCCATGATGTCGTCGGCTTTCACCAGGGCGGGTGCGAGCGCGCGAGAGAGAAAGTAATGTTCCGGCCGCTTCGGATCGCGCGCCGACACATGACCATAGGCATCGACCACGCCAAGCGCATAGAGGATGCGGTTGGCAAGCACAAGATCGGCGAGGATTTGCGGGTCGACGGCGGCTTTGAGGTCTGCCTCGGTTGGCTGCATCGATCATCTCCCTGAGCCGCAAAGATCGAGAGGAAAGCCCCGCAGGCGGTCTGCGCAAGTCTCCGCCGGGCCTCTCCGATCCCTTGACTCGCGCGCCCCTTAGAGGCTCTTTGCGGCGGGCGCAAGCGGCGCGCCTCCATGCTAAAATGAGGCCCATGCGCAGCTACCTCGACTTTGAAAAGCCGGTCGCCGAAATCGAAGCCCAGCTCGAGGAATTGCGCGCCGTCGAGACCCCCGACAGCATGTCGGCGATCCGGGAGGAGATCACCCGGCTGGAGGCGAAGGCCGCCCAGACGCTCAAGGACCTCTACGCCAATCTCACCCCCTGGCAGAAGACCCAGGTGGCGCGCCACCCCGAGCGGCCGCGCTGCCTCAACTACGTGCAGACCCTCGTCACCAACTTCGTCCCGCTTGCTGGCGACCGGAAGTTTGGCGAGGACGAGGCGATCGTCGGCGGCTTCGGCCGCTTCCGCGGCGAGAGCATCTGCGTGCTCGGCCACGAGAAGGGCTCGACCACCGAGGAGCGGCTCAAGCACAATTTCGGCATGGCGCGGCCGGAGGGCTACCGCAAGGCGGTGCGGCTGATGGAGATGGCCGACCGCTTCGGCATTCCGATTCTCTCGCTGGTCGACACCGAGGGCGCCTATCCGGGGATCGGCGCGGAGGAGCGCGGCCAGGCCGAGGCGATCGCGCGCTCGACCGAGACTTGCCTCGAGCTCGGCGTGCCTAACATTGCGGTGATCATCGGGGTCGGCGGCTCCGGCGGGGCGATCGCGGTCGCGACCGCGAGCCGCGTGCTGATGCTGGAGCACGCCTTCTACAGCGTCATCTCGCCGGAAGGCGCCGCCTCGATCCTGTGGCGCGACACCGCCAAAGCGCAGGAGGCGGCGACCAGCATGAAGATCACCGCGCAGGATCTCGCGCGCTTCGGCGTGATCGACCAGATCGTGACCGAGCCGGTCGGCGGCGCCCACCGCGACCCGGCGACCACCATCACGTCGACAGGCGAGGCGATCGCCAACGCGCTCGAAGAGCTCAAGGTGCTCGACCGCGACGCTATCCGCCAGCAGCGGCGCGACAAGTTCCTGGCAATCGGGCGGACGATTGCATAGGGACGCAGCAACAAGGACGGGACGCAGCAACAAGATCGTAGCGAACAAATACCGCTCGGCGCGCCGATACCACTCGCCGCACCCCCACAGCCGGTATCATTCTCTGTTTACAGGAATTTTTGGGGATTGTGCTGACGTCGCAGCAGCCGAATCCAATTCCGCGCGCTAAGGGTGCTTATGCACTCCAAGCGGAAATGGGGGCTTGCCAATGAAAAAATATCTGCTCGCAGGTGTCGTGATCGGCGCCGTCGCTGCCGCCATGACTGGCTCTGTTGTTGCTGCCGATATGCCCGTCACGAGGGAATCGACGGTGATCCCCGTGCCGGTCTATTCGTGGAGCGGATTTTATGTTGGCCTCCACGGAGGCGGGGGCTTTGGTGACGTTACTTTCACCAACACCGGTTCCAACATTAACAATCACACCATCGATGGCGGGCTTGTGGGCGGCCACATCGGCTATAATTGGCAGATGAGCTCCAGCTGGCTCCTCGGTGTCGAAGCCAGCGGCACCTGGTCGGGCGTCAAGAAGACGGTCTTCGGTCCGTTCGACCGCTTTCTGAATGACCGGTGGACCACCGAAGTGAAATGGCTTGCAACGGTGACGCCACGCATCGGCGTCACCATCAGCAACTGGATGTGGTATCTCAAGGGCGGCGCGGCGTTTGCAGAGATTGACCACCATCTTGAGAGCCCCATCGTGTCCTTCGACACATCCGGCACCCAGGTCGGCTGGACCGTCGGCTTCGGTGGCGAGCTGCTGCTGGCCGGCAACTGGATCCTGGGCGTCGAAGGAAACTTCTATGACTTCGGCTCTTTGAAAGCGAACAGCGGGATCGCGCGTTTTCCCGATCACGACGTCGATGTGAATATGTGGTCGATTCTCGGCCGCGTGAGCTACAAGTTCGGCGGCCCAAGCAATGGCCCAGGCTATCCGCTTGTTACGCGCTATTGATCGCGCGGCTGCCCCCCTTCTTTGCGCCCGGGTTGGTACCAGATGGCCGCCTCCGCGGCGGCGGCTGCGTATATGGTGCACCCCTCGATTGAACGAGTGACCGCGCTCGTGCTTGACGTGGTTTCCAGGCCCATTTGCAGGGGGGGTGATTCGATGACGCACGCTTCCGCCGCCACCGCGGGGACTCGCTTTGCCGAAGGCAATTTCCACGTCGGCCGCGTACTCAGTCGCACAATTTCGGTGCTGTTACGTCGTTTTCTGACATTTTTCATCGTGTCCTTCGTTGCCTTCGTGCCGCTGATCGTGCTGCAGCAGGCAACGGCAAACGTTGAAAGAGACCCCGCGCAAGCCCTCACCATGGTGGGCCTCAGCCTTGTGATGCTGGTGCTGATGCTGGTGCTCAGCATGCTCAGCGCGGCAGTGATTTTGCACGCGGCGTTTCAAGACATGCGCAATCGGCCAGTCAATCTGGCCGAGTCGGTGAAAGTCGGATTACGTCGATTTCTCCCGCTTATGGGGCTCGCGTTTCTTGTGGCTCTGCTGATGGTGATCGGCTTGATACTGTTGATCATCCCGGGCCTGATCCTCTACACGATCTGGTTTGTTTCGGTGGCGGCCTGCGTCGTCGAGCGGACCGGGGCTTGGGCGAGCATGCGGCGAAGTCGTGAACTGACCAAGGGCCATCGCTGGAAAGTCTTCGGGATCGTGCTTTTGCTGCTTCTCCTCAGCCTGGTCAGCCCGCTCCTTCAGCTGCTGCTGACTGCGGCAGGAGGCGAGACCTTGGCACTCATCGGCACCACGATCTGGACCGCAATCGGATCTGCCTTCTCCTCGGTCCTCATCACGGTCACGTACTACGAACTGCGCGCGGCCAAGGAAGGCATCGACATCGAGCAGATCGCGTCCGTGTTCGATTAAGCTCAGCGGCCATTGGAGGAGTTGAAACGCCGTCGAGTGCCTCGTAGGGCTACGCGAGCAGCATCGCATGGACGGGCCTGCACTGATCCGAACGTTCCTGATTTTCTTTGCCGGCGGGTTGTTGCTGACCGCCGCCGCCATTAGCGTGTTCTTGATTGGCAACATGGTCTGGCTGTATTGCCTGGACGGCAATCCCAACCAGGCATGTGGCGACGCGCTGTTCTACGGGGCCGCGACGCCGATCTACGGCGTCATCATCGGCATGGGCATCAATTTTCTGCCGCTTGCTGTGGGCGCTGTCTTGGCCGTGACCGGCCGAAAGCTGTTTCGCTCCCTGCCGCTTTGGTATGTGATCGCGATCCTGCCGGCCTGCGCGCTCGCCTATCTGGCGCAGACCTCGTCCTTCTATCCGCAAGATCAAATGCGCCCCTTGTCCGAGCGCCTGCTCGTGTTCTCGGTGTTGCAGCTACTTTGCCTGTTGATCTGCTGGTGGTGGGATCGGCGCGAGTGACCTCACCTGCGTGACGACGAAGCGCTGGCGAATTTGCTTCTCACGACCGGCCGGAGCTGGTCGCGCAGCCAGGCGACCTCGGGATCGCGGCCGCGCTGCGCGCTCCACAGCATTGCGTGCGGCAGCGGATCGATGGGAAATGGCACGGGCCTCCAATCGAGTCCGTATGGACGCAGCGTGTCAGCCATGGAGACCGAAGGCAGCGTGGCGATGAGGTCGGAGTCGGCCAGCACCGGGGCGATGCCTGAGAAATGCGGGACCCAGCCGGCGATGGTTCGATCAAGGCCTGCAGCCGTGGCGGCAGCGTTGACCGGGCTCGCCAGGCTGTCGCCGACCCGCACCGCCACGTGCGGCCAGCGCGACCATGCTTTCCGCCCCCACTTCGCAAAGGCCGGATGGCCGCGGCGCGCGAAACATCCCCAGGTCAGCGCACCGATCGGCTCAGCGGTGACGCCCGCGGGCAGACGCAATCCCGCCGGCGCGATCGCGACGTCGAGCTGACCCTCGGCGATTTCCAGCAGCATCGGATCGCGCGCGCCGGTCCATTCGAGTGAAGCACCGGGCGCTGCGCCGCGCACGCGGGCGAGCAGCGATGTGAAGAGAGCGCGCGCGAAATCCGGCGCCGCAAATCGAAACAGCCGCCGCGAGCTCGCCGGATCGAAGGCCTGGCGTGGCGAGAGCGCCCGCTGAATGCCACGCAGGATCGGCCGCGCCTGCTCCAGCAGCTCGAGCGCGAAGGGTGTCGGCTGCATCCGCGTTCCGCCTTTGATCAGGAGCGGATCGCGTAGCTCGGCGCGCAGCCGCGCCAGCGAATGGCTGACGGCTGACTGCGTGCGGCCGAGCCGCTCGGCCGCGCGCGTGACGTTGCATTCGGCCATGAGGACCTCGAACACGACCAGCAGGTTGAGGTCGAAGCGGCGCAGATCGATGGGAGCATGATCGATTTCATTCATGGCATATGATGATTATTCATTTGATTGATGATGGGCACCCTCATATCTGCGGCGGCGTGCCAAGTCAAAACCGACAAGTCAAACCGTTCAGTCAAACCGCGCATGCAAACCAATGGAGTCGATCGTGAAGACAATTGTTTTCGCTGCCGCCGCCCTCACCGCGCTCGCGACGCAGAGCGCCGCGGCGCAGGCCCCCGACCAAGCTGCGCTGGCGGTGGTCGCGCCCTTCTACGACGGCCTCAACGCCGCGCCCGGCAAGGACGTTGAAGGCGTGCTGCGGCGAGCGACCGCGCCCGAGTGGGTGTCCTGCGGGGCGAATGACGTTTGCGGCGCGCGCGAGCAGGTGATCCCCGCCATCGCCGGGCGCCACCAGGCCATCCCCGACCTCAAGTGGGAGATCAAGGAGGTGCTGGTCTCAGGCAATCGCGTCACGGTCCGCGGCGAGGCCACCGGCACGCCGGTCGGAGAGTTCATGGGCGTGCCGCATGGCGGCAAGTCGTTCAAGCTGATGTCGATCGATGTGCACACGATAGAGGGCGGGAAGATCGTGCGGTCGTATCATATTGAGGACTGGCTGGGCGCGGTAAGGCAGTTGTCGGCAAAGTGAGAACGGACGACAAGGCGAACTCGTGCCTGTGCCAAATCCGGGTGGACGACACGCTGCGCGTTAGGTGTAAGCTTGGGTTGGAAGACAAAATTGTTGCCACAATTCTCCGTTGCTCCTGTTTCGATAAGATGAAGAGTCCCTTCGAGGGGCTCGATGATAACTAGTAGGCTTTGCGACGTGCTTTCAACCGTTCTTCGGTTTTGGAGCATTGCATGAGGTCCATCGAGGTCGAACAGACCCAGAGTCCGATAAGGCGCCATTTCAGCCAGAGGAAGACGTTGATCGCCCTTGGACTCAATCGAATCGGTCGCGTCAGATGGTTACCCGATACGCCAAGCGTTCGTGGCATGATCGCAAAGGTTTCTCATCTCGTCCGCATCAACAATGACCCGGCCGTGCCGAAATCGTCAGGAACTGAAGCGCCTGACGAAGCAACTGACGTGGCGTCGATGCGCAAGTTGGTATTCGACAAGAACAACATCGTTTTGAAGCGATATGACGATGCCGCCCTTAAGAAAGGAAAAACGCCCGATTTCAAACTCTTGAAGGATGGCAAACTCTGCGGTTTTTGCGAGATGAAATCACCTCGTGATGACTTCATTCTCAAAGCACCTAAGCTTGGCGGAGTGGCCATCCGCAAGAACCTGCCCTTTCACCGAAAACTCGGTAGTCACGTACGTAACGCGGCCAAACAGTTTGATGCAGAGAACGCCGACCACGCACATCCAAACATCGTGGTTTTTGTGAGCCACACACCCGAAATTCAGCGGCGTGATCTTATTGCAACTATAGCGGGGCTCCCGGTGCCTGGCAGCAGTAAACGGTTGTTTATGCTAGGCAAGAAAATGCAAAAGCAGGTGATAGAGGCGGCTAGCAAAGTTGATCTGTTTATTTGGATCGATCCAAAAACAGGTATTTGGCAGCATTTGAGTCCCAATGACGCAAAGCATAGAGCGGCCGCGCTCCAGCTACTGAATATCTCTGAATAGAGCTCAGAGCACGTTATTTGATTATCCGTAACCCTATCGCAGGCGGTGCTTGGCCAGATGGCGGGGGCGCCGCAATGCCGAATAGCAGATTGGACAACTCCCTCTCAGGAATAGACAGTTCCCTCGCGATATGACCCAACGTTGTGCCTTCTCGCCAAAGGGCGGTAAGAATTTTTGTCCACACCTGTGAGGTTTCTGGCTCTATGCCGTCGGGCTCTATATGTCGGCCGGCTTTATTCAGCTCAATGTAGTAGCCTCGATAATGCCACGCCGAGATCACGCCGATCTTGTGGAGTGCATAGTTGAGGGCGGCTACAGATACTCGCCAGCGTTTCTTGGCTTCAATTAGGTCATGTAGTGACCTCACGGTTGGTATGTGAGCCAGAAGATCAGCGCGCGGCATCAGAAATGCAGACGCGAACGTATGCGCTTCGTCCTCTGCACTCTTATGTGCGGACCCAGTGTGTCGATGCATGACAAGATGCCCGAGCTCGTGAGCGGCATCAAAGCGACTATGCTCCGGCGTTTTCAACGTATTCAAGAAAATGTACGGTTTATCATTCCGCCAAAACGAATATGCATCGAGATGTCTGGTTTCCTCGACTAGCGAGAAGACTCGGACGCCGTGGGATTCTACTAGGTTCACCATGTTGCCAATCGGTCTGGTGCCAATCCCCCAGTGTGACCGAACTGCAGCAGCAGCGTCTGCTGGAGACCTATTGTTGACTCTCGGCAATGTGTGGTGGGGGAGCTCAAATCGGGCTGTTATCCAATCATCGATCTCAAATGCCAAAGCAGCAGCCGCTAGCGCGCTATCGCGTGCCGACGCTGTTAGCGAGCGAAGGGACCTAAAACTGACGCCATCTGGGTTTGGATATTCGACGCTAGGCTTCTCAAAAAAGTCCTTTGGATAACCTGATATTTGGCATAGGCGAGCCATCATGGCTTCGCTCAACTCGTCGCCATCATAAAATCTCTGAATCGTTTTTCGATCCACGCCAAGGGCCTTGGCGAATCCAATTTTCGTCAGTCCAAGCCGGAGGCGGACCAACTCGACCCGTTCAGGATTCTGCATCACTACTTGCGCTTGATCTCGATATCCACAACTCCGATAGCATCATCATCGGAGCCTTTGCGTTTACCGATACCAGCATCATCATCGTTGCCGGATAGCAAGATGATACGCGTTGCAAATTGAGTGAAGAAACTTCCATCAAATCCGACTGGCCATGACAACTCTGCGCCGCTACTCGTGTCATCAATATGCATGCCTAAGACCCAGGTCTGGTACCCGTCGTTAAGTTTGGGATCTATGATAGGGGGCTCAAGTCCGGGCAGCCAAACCGTTCTATTGCAGGCTGACTTGCTCCTACTGACGGCTCCTTTTGGAGATTTATTTGTCGGGCGCGCAAACCGGTTACCAGCAAATTCATCAAAGTTGCAGGGAACAACCCGCATCTTCGTCTTGGGGTTTTTGATTGCGCATTGGTTGTTGCTGTCGTCTTTCACCCATCCCTTGGACAAGTACCATTCGCGCAAGGCTCGTCCGGCCTTCCCATAGACAATAAAGGGACCGAAGCCGATTGGGTCGTTAGCTGTGACAAAAGACCTCTCGTGTTCAGCAAAACGAACTGCATGTGTGAGACCCTCACGATCCAGGCCCATTTCTTCGAGCAGATTTTGAATGTCGATCGGTTGCCAGACGACGGACTGATCAGCCATGAATCGGTGTCCCATTTTCCTACATCATTTGATGCAGAAAAATGGGACACCAGTCAAGCCATGGTGTTGGCTATCCCCATCCTTGAGGCTGTGCGGCGCGAAATCTCAGGCAAAGCCGCACAAAACAAACCCGCCCGGCTCTCACGAGCCGGGCGGGCTATGTCGTCTCAACTACTTCCGTCGCCGACTTACTTCGCCAGCGGATCCGGACGCATCTGGAACTTCACCAGCTTCGGCACGTCGCCCTTGCCGATGCCTTCGCCATGGAATGGCGTGCGGTTGCCGGAGCTGCCCCATACGCCGCGGCCTTTCCAGCCGGCGTTCGGGTCGTCGATGCGGCCATCAAACGTCTTGGCGTAGAAGCCCATCGGATACGGCACGACCACGTTGATCATCTTGCCGTCCTTGAGCGCGATCAGCGACTCGTTCTGGTTGCCGGTGGCGAGCGGCGTGTCCTTGCCGAGCCCCAGCGTGTCGTGCTGATCAACCCAGGTGTAGTAGCTCGCTTCCGCCGAGCCGGTGCCGGGATCGCCGACGAGCTTCGGTCCCGGGAACGGATAGAGCGTCCAGCCCTCGGCGCAGTGCTTGCCGTCGCGGATGGTCGGCCCGTTGAGGACCTTGCACTTGCGGCGGTCGAACGCGGCCATGTGGCCGCTGGCAAGCGGGATCCACACCACGTTCTGAGTATCGATATCCATGCCGCGCGGGCCGTAGCCCGGAGCCGGGATCTCGTAGATTTCCGCGAGCGACGTCTCGGACGGATTGCCGCCCTTGGTCGGGTCGAGACGAACGGCATAGCCCGGGAAGGCCAGCGAGGTGCCCCACACGGTGCCGTCGCGGCTCGGCGCCACACCATAGAACGCCACGTTCACGCGGCGGTCCTTGTTGGGGTCGAACGCCTGGTTCGGCTCGGTGTATTCGTCACGCTTGCCGTCGCCGTTGGTGTCGAGGATGAACGGGGTC